>Ga0172370_10000721_pt1 | contig 51844 bp, 58 predicted proteins | sample LakKiv5m_FD_114538 | JGI IMG/M metagenome (GOLD analysis project Ga0172370, IMG submission 114538) | Freshwater microbial communities from Kabuno Bay, South-Kivu, Congo - kab_022012_11.5m | ecosystem: Environmental > Aquatic > Freshwater > Lake | place: Democratic Republic of the Congo...
CACCTACTAAGAAAAAATTACAACTCCAGATTGATATTAATAAATATAATCTTTAAATTTTCGTGAAATTAAGATCAAAGTAATAATCAAAACTATATTGACTAGATGACTTAGATTGATTATATTGAATTGTAATGGTATCAAATTTATAAGGATCATAACCAACAACACTCATATTACTTAAATTACTTTGCTTATAAACATCAACATTAAACTTTGGATTATATTGTAACATAACATTTTCGTAAATAGTCTGTTTTTGTATATCATAATAACTAACATAGAAATTAACTTTATCTAGTCTGTATCTACCAAAAGTATTGTATGTAATATATTCATATATAGCATTATTTATATTATTAGAGTATACCTCACTTGAATGAATATTTTTAAATACCCTTGCTTCTTTTATTTTATAAAATAAATAATCCTTTAATATGTTAGAACCATTAATTGTTATTACCCATCTAGTATTATTATTTAATGAGAGTTCACTTTGGCTATATAGAGATATAGATTGGTTATTATTCTTCAAATCAGTTAAGTTCTCATAAAATTGAGTCTCCCATTCAGTTACAGAATTATAATCATAATATTGAAAACCATAATCATAATCTGAAACAAGTTGGCTAAAATTGATTGAATCGTTATTAATATAAATGTTATCTTCTGAATATAAAACTTTACCACCAAAAAATGTTCTCAATTCTTGTTGATTCATTGTACCAGATATTGCATTAGTACTAAATTTTTTTAACATTAAATTACTTTTCATATAGTGAGATTAAATTTTAAATTTCCAGAATCATATATTCTATAAATTTTTCTATCAAGCATTATTTGATGCTCAGTTTTATTTGGATCAAATCCTTGCTTAATTAATAAATCTTTTCTATAATTAAACCTATGATATCTAACACCATCAATTATATAATAATAATTCGGTTCTGTTTTATTAACAAATTCAAATCCTAATTGTTTATATAAATTACCTTGACTAAAACTTCTATCGGCATATGTGGTTATTTCTGATGGGTTATAATTTTTAACAAAATAATTAAATAACTTACTAGCTCCACCTATGATATTAGTATTTAATTTATTACAAAATCTTAATAATTCATATTCATTTTCATTGGTTGATTTTTTACCCATTGCTACTCTACGATTACCAAAAGTCATTAGACTAACTAATTCATTATCATAAAATAAACCTAATTTTAATTTTGAACCGACAAATCCTTGAATATGATTTTTATCTAAAAATTCTCTAATTATTTTATTATTATTAATTTCCTCAATATTACATTTTCTAGCGTAAATTTTATTAGTAATTTTACCTAATTTATTTAGTATCATAGATTTAATTATATCTTGTTTGTATATCCAATCATCTTCATAAATATGAATTAATTGTATTCCTTGTTTTTCACATTCCTCTGTTTTATTTAGATGATAATTATTCTCCTTATATAATTCGGAATGCCAAAATAATCCATTAAATTCAAATGCCAACTTTAAATCAGGTAAATAAATATCTAATTCCTTACTAATGTGACTTCTATCTTTAATATTAATATCATTTTCGTAATTATCCCTAATAAATTTAACTAATTGTAATTCTTTTCCTGAAATCTGCGTATCTATTGGATTACAAACAGTACAAAGAATAGTATTTAAATTTTTTCTATTTTTAAGAAGTTCTCTTGTAATATTAAACTCATGTCCTTCTTCACATGAAAATGTATATATATTATCTTTGATATACAATAAGTTATTATATTTTTTCATGTTTTTTCTTAATAATGTTTCTTTAATTTTTAGCTGTATATCATGATTTTGAGATGGATTTGATACCAAATAATTACTCATACATGTTTCTTGTTTTTTTATTTTAATTGAATCAATCTGTGAAACATTATCAACATTATATTTATAATTAATAGTTTTTTTATATTTTTCTCTATTATTATAATTCTCATTATCATAAATTTCTAAACATGTTTTTTTATTTTTAATATTAAAACATTTCTTGCACGTATAAATCTTATGCTTTTCTGTATTTTTATTATATTTTTGATACGTAATCATTTTTTCACACCCACAAATATCACATTTGACTTTTACTTTAAATGAACTATTTTTTGGTAACTGTTCAACATTAATGTTAATATCATCACCGATTTTTATATTTTCTAAAAATTTTTGATAATAAGACAACGTCCAGTTATCTTTTATTTTCAAACTTATTATACTATCTATAATCATATCTTCATGCTTTTGGTTTAATAGTATCAATAATATATTCAACATGTGAAAGATTAGAGAAAACTTGCTTATTAATATTTTGTTCAGCATTAGTTATAACATAAAAATTATGATCCCAGGATGAACTAAATATAAATCTTGAGCCGAATTGAAATCCAAATTCATCTACCATAGGATATATTGAACGATCTTTATCAGTGTTTTTTAATTTAAGAGGTGATAAGTCTGGGTTAACCTTTGAAAATACTAATTCTTCTATTCTTCCAAAATTTTCATATGTTGTATCAAATTTATAATTGGAATCCCATTGTCTTATAGTATTACCTGAATTATATAAATAGGTATTATTAAATACCGGAATTGTAGAAAAAATAGGTTCATAACTACCATTATATCTATAAATTATATTTGGTGTTGCAACGGTATTAAATGCATAAACAGTATTTAAGTTATTTTCAGTAATATTTAATGACATTTCTCTTGCTAAAGGTTCAACTACATTATATTTTTGCTTTTGATCCTGATCATAATAAGTTACATATTTATCATAAATGTTAACTGATGGACCTTTTATTGCATTTTTATAGTAGGATTGTTTTTTGGTCTGTAATAATTCTGGTGCATTAACTGTTAAAACGAATGGAGGATCATATTTACCCCAATCAGGTACATTTTTCATACTATTATTAGGATTAAATATATTAATTGGACCAGTTGAACCTGTAAATCCAGAATAATTTATATAATAGTATGTTATACCAGATTCAAATGATGATAAGGTATTCATATCATCAAAACAATCTACGAAGTTAGCAGCAGTAATTAATGCAGGTTCATATAAATTACTAACCGTTGCTGGAGATACTAAATCTGTGCCATCTAAGGTCTTAGAGTTATATAATCCAAATTTTTCACCAAAAATAGGTACATTGTTTAAATTAATGTAACTTTCTTGAATAGGTATCTTAACATTTATGACAACTAAGAAATTTTTGAATTTATCATTCAGAAATACGTGAATAGCATTCACACCGCTATCAATCAATGTATTACCACTCAATCCATTTTCTACAGTTGATGTATAACCAGTTCCATTATAATACTCATAAACATCATTAAGTATAATTGCAAATTTATAGTTATTATAATTTTCACTAGTATCTGAAATAACATTTAAAATTTTTCCTGAGCTATCTCTAGCAATATTACTTACTCTTATAGCATTAATATTTAAGCCTTTAAATAATGTAGAAGAAGGTATATACGAATCGCCAGATTGAAATGTTGAATATTTTATATTCATTTTAGTGTAATTCAATTCATTAATTGTAAAATATGATTTATTTCTAAAAAAATAATCAAAATAATCAACATCTGATTTTAAATATAAGTCTAAATTAAATTTTTTACTATGATAATCCATTAAATCAACTTCAATATTAATAGTTTGATTTAAGTATCTTAAAATATTAGTGGTACTACCAGAAATCAAATTACCTATTCTATAAAAATAATCTAAATTTTTTTCTAATTGGAATGGTGTTGTACTCATAACGTCACATGCGCCATTATATACATCACCTATATCAATAGAATTATTTAATTTATAAGGATAATCACAATTTGAATTTGAACCAGCAAATCCCCATTTAACAACAAATTGATTTTTTCTCCATATATCAGTTAAATCATTAAAAGAAACCTCATATAATTCATCATCTGCGACATATTCAGATGAAACATTCATAATTTGATATTGTCCGAATTCACCTCTAGGATGAACCATAAATGTTTTGTTCAAGACTGATGTATCAGTATAATCAGTTGCATATAATTTATGCTCCTCAGTTATATAATATGTATCTTTCTCATAATCAAAATCTGCAAAATGTGAATTAACTCTATTAAAATCAAAATCTTTAATGTCACTAAACTTTAATCTATAGACAGAATATGATAAAGGCTTAGTATTATAACTATAAGTATTTTTATATTTATAATATTTACTATTTTTACCGCCTTTCCAATATTCTAAATAGGTTGGAAACGAATTAATAGCATAATCACTTTGTATATAATAATTTCCATCTCTATATTTCAATATATGATAAATTCCATCTATTTCTATGATATATAAATCAGCATACATTACCTCAGTGTTACCATCTTTATAATAAGGATCTATTTTGAAATTAGAAGTAAATCCAGAAATAAAATTAGTATAACCAGAAGGATTCTGAATAGTTCTACAATTATAATTTGTTCCTGCTTCGTAGTTAATATAACAAGTTCTATCATTGATAGTTGAAAATGTTAAACCACTCATATCGAAATCACTAATTATTTGATAAACATATCTACCATCTTTAAGAACTTTTTTTACTTGATAAAAATCATCTGAATACTGTATCCAATAGGTTTTATCTGGTTTCCATTCCTCTACAAATGGTGAATAAGTATCTTCTATAAAAGTACTTCCTGTATAATAGCCGAAAATATTATTTAATAGAGTAAGTCCAGTTCTAATATCTGATGTAATATAAGAAGTTAAACTTGTTACATATTCTAGATTATCAATGTAGAAACCATAATATCTATTTAGTGAATAATTATTAATATTATCTGGTGTAGAAGGTACATCATTGAATAAGTATTTAAGATTTAAAATATGAGGAAAAATCAAATTATTACTTCTATATGAATTAAGAATTTCTTTCTCTAATTTATAATGAGGCTGTTCATAATATAATAAATCTTGTAAAAATTTAGATTTAGTAACATAAACACCGTTAAGATAATCTATACCATAAAATTTTGAATATTCATATTGTCTAAAATCTAATTCGAAAGATTTCTCAGGATATCTTATATTATCTACATAATTATTATATAAAAAATAACCAAAATCACTTTGATAACGCATATCAAATAAACTCACACATTTCCATTTATCAACTATTTGAGAGTAGAAATTATCCTTATTTAATTCATTAGCACCGAATTGATTATCTTCAACATCATATGTCGTCGGCTCATCAACTCTCAATATAATAAAAGCATCTGGAAGATTACCTTTTCTTATAAAAAGTGGTGCTAAATATTCATAATCTTCAACATACCAGTTATCCTCAACCGCCTTTGCACCAGACCAATATATATCATCAAATTGTTTATTATAAGTCGAAAAAACATTTGTATCATCCAAATCATACTTGACATCAAATGCCAATTGAGAAGATAAACCATCAAAAAATTTAATAACTTGATCTTCATAAAGATGATTTTTATTTATCAAAAAATGTTTAAACTTTTGATCTGATAATTGCTTGTTAGTATCAAATGATTCTAAGTATAATTTATAATCAGATGTTACAACTAATTTAATATTAGTTGTTAATGCTGGATTGGTTCTTAGTAACTGAAAACTTTTATGAATCATTAATTGTAGTTATTTTTAAGACATAAAATTGGAATCAGAAGAAGATGATATAATAGTTGGTCTACTAACCGTTCTTGTATTATAAGTTCTATTTCTGAATATTTTAAATATTATTTCAAATTCAAAAGGTCTACTTAGATTTTCTGGTTCCAAGAATATTCTTAATTTTCTAATAACATACGGTGATGTTGATATATTCGATGCAAAAGTTACAGTGTCTGCTGTTCCACTAGCTAATTTAAAGAATATCTTAATCGGTAGTGTGAATTTTGAATTAGCGTTTATCAATTTAACACCACCCTTATCAGTGTAAATATAATTATCTATATTATCAATATAAGGATGAATAGTAACTGGAAAATCAGTTTGATAATCAGTGTCAGGACTCCAAGAAACTGTGGTCCAGTTAATATCACTAAATACATTTAATGTTGAATATCCAGCACCTGAAACACACATTCCAATATTCCAATTTTTAGAATATAACACCTTACCTAAACCAGTTGAAGTAAATGTATTACCTGAACAATAAATTTGTTGTGTACCGGAAGTATCTTCGAACCAAATAAACTGATTATCTTCTTGAACATTTAGATTGTCTTCAGAATTAACATAGCAGGCTAACGATCCTTTTGCATAAGTAGGATTGTAGAATCTATTATCACCATCAACTGTAGGTACGTAAGTTCTATATGATAATAAACCTAGTTGACTTCCAGCTGATATATTTTCAAATTGTAAATAATAATCATCAGCAGCATATACGCTATTCAGATAAGTTCTATTAGTACCACCAGAAAGCTCAGCATAGTCTTCACACCTTAATGATACATTAACAGCAGCGCCATTATCAATTTTAATATCTGATGCATTTCTGAACAATTTAACAATAAGTTCACCCTTAGCACGTAGAACTATTTCCTCAAGTGCAGTTATTCTATCTGTTAAAGTTTTCAAATATTGATTAAGCATAATGACATTTCCAGCCGTATCCTTAAAAGATGTACTTAAATTAACATCAGCATGTGCTATATAAAGATCATTAACATAATAGGATTGCTGTAAGTGTGTTGTTAAGCCCTTAGAATTAAATTTACTTTCTATTTGGGTATAAACTTGCTCATTTTTAGCTTCTTCTAATATCAATGTATTTTCACCACCAACCTGAGCCAAATCATCTGGAAATTCAACTATTAATATATCACTCCAATCAGATTCTATCGGAGCATTAGGCCAGCCAACCTCGGAAATTGATTTAATTCTAATTTCAACTTTTTCATTTTGCTGAATTGGAATATCTAATTGATTGATATTTGGCGTATTAGCATCTGAAACATCTTCAACTTTCCAAGTCCACACATCCAACGCTTTATTATATTCTCTTTGTCTAGAATCTGTTAACATTTGATTCCAATTAGAAAAATAACCAGTTACAGTGGAATTTTGTGTGGAAACACTCGGATTCAAATATGCTTTTGTCTGATCAGAAATGTCACCTGTTGAAGTTGCATTTGTGTAAAAAGTTTCGGTTAAATTTAATTTAAAACCTTCTGTTGTTGGCTCTGAACCACCTTTTGCGCTATATCTATATTGAATTTTAAACTGAACAACCTCTTGTTTAATTTGTTGTCCAGCAGTATTAACGATAACTGGTTCCGGAAAACTCCAAAAACCACGAATTCTAAATTTAGGTGCATCATCAGAAATACCAGCATTTTCTGCACTAATTTGATTAACAATTGATGTGTACAATTTAGTTAAAGAAGTTTGTTGATTAACTAATGAACTTAATTGATTTTGTGCAGCTTGTTTATCAGATGTAGATTTATATTGCTTAGTGCTTATTTCTTTAGTTTTTTCTGCAATTGCATCACTTAATTGCTCTAATTGTGATTTAACAGAGGTTTTTTGGGAATGTAATTCCTTAATCTTTGTTGAATTTGCAGTATCTGTTAAATGTTTATTGATCTGAATTACTTTAAAATTACCACTATCAAGAACTGGAACATTTGGTGCCTCACCATATTTACTAGGAATATCCTTAACTATCATATCTCTTAATAAAGCACCATAATCAAAAACTGATTCATTGTAAAATTTTGTCATAGAAACAGTTTCATTAGTATCCAAAACTAAATCATTAGAGTAAAAGGATGTACCATATGACCAAGTTGAAGATATAATATTTGCATCTGTATTAATAGGTTTAACAAAAATTACATTATATTCATCGTATCCAATAGATACTTTTATAGTTTTTTTGCTAATTTCAGGACTATAAATTTTTAAAGATTTTAAAAGTACGGGTACAGGCTCTAATCCTTCTACACGTTCTAATATAACTCTGAAATTGCTTTTCGCAGTACTAATTTCATTAACTCTCCATTTAGTGGCAGAATCCTTTTTATTTATAATCAATTCATCACCAATTGAAAGCTGTCTAGTATTTCCTGAATAATCATAATAAGTTATAGAACCTAATACATACCATAATTTTTTATTAATAGTATCATTATCTATACCTATCACATCAAATATACCAAAATATTGTAACTGATCATAATCTAAATCAAAGACTTGTTCATCATAAGGTTGATCAGATCTAAAAATACCATAATTTTTTGGATTTTCATACCAAGCAGTTAAATCTTCAACAGAAATATCATTTCTATTTAAGAAATTATTCTCAAAATCTTGTCTGGATGCTAAACCATCAGTTGTAAAATTACCGTCACTATCTTTTTGAAACTCAATTATATATCTTCTTGATAAAACTTTAGATACTTTTCTATCTATTTTTCCAGTTAAATCAAGTTGTACAGTTAACATGGGATTAGAAAGTGCTTCAAAGAATGAATTATTTATAGGTATGAATCTAGTTATATTATTCAAATTATCAATAGGCTCTGGTTCGCGATTTAAGTCATCAACATAAACTTTTCTCATAGTTGTACCATCTGATACATAAGCTGAGCTATCTGCCAATCCTGATAGTTTTCTAATATTTCTATTAGCTATATCTATCTCGTTTTTAAGTTGTCCTACTGTTGGAAATTGATAGGATGATACTGTACCATCGCTATTCATTAAACTCACATTAACAACTGAGTTTCTATTAGTTACAACATCATTCAATTTCGTCATAACCTCAATAGAGTTCTTATTTAACAATGCTAATTGTTCCGCTAGAGATACAAATGTATTCTTCTGATTTATCATGATAATAAAAGTAATTTTTACATATATATAAAAAAACTTTACCTTGAAAGGGTAAAGTTCAAAAATATTTTATAATTGTGATTTATAAATTATATTTATCAGAATCATCAAGATATTTATACTTCTTCTTTATATCATCTGCTTCTTTTGAGCCATTTAAACAATCTTTAACAAGTGGATAATTTTCTGGATAATTTTCTAATAACCAATCTATAAACGGTTCAACACCTTCAATTAAAGATTTTTGATATCCATCAAAATTATAATTAGTTTCACATAAATATAGTTCTATTAAATTATAATTTCCATCATTAAAATTATATCCTAACTTTGTAATTGTTTTAAGCCATTCTACGGCTTCTTTTGATATAATTTGTTTTTTATTATAATCTCTTTGACCAACTATATCATTAGGACTAATAGAATTAATATAATCGTCTTTACCACTCCATCCTTTATCTTCAAAATAATCAGATTTATTTATTAAATAATCAACCATTTCTGGTTGATTATTTTTTATTGCAATTGTAAGTAAATTATCATCATCCTCACAATCTTTCAGACTAAATCCATTATTTAAAAGATAATTTAAGCCTTCAAAATCACCTTCAGCAACTATTTCTTTAATATAGCTTTCTCCAAGTTTTTGAAACATTTTCTTTTCTTCTTCTACTTTTCTTCTAAGATACTCAGATTCAGCAAATTTTTCGTATAATTTAAATTTAGTTATCATTTAACAATTATTATGAATTTTATTATATCTTCCGTATCATCTACACTATATTCTACTTTATTTCTCCAGCCTCTTTTTGATACCCACTGATCAAGAGCTCTATATAGTCTGTTCATTTGTAAATCCTCATCTGTAAATTGATTTCTATCAAAGTAATTAATAACCCTATTATCTTCTATTTTAATTTTTTGGTTTTTCTTTGATTTATAAAATTTTTCAAAATCACTTTTAATCTTTGATAATATTGATAAATTTTTTACATCTACATTCTGAAGAATTTTATTTATTGATTGCATCGCCTTATACTTCGAAATCTCTCTAAAATAAGTATCACTTACATTGAATTCACCAATGATATAACTTCTTTGTGTATCCAGATCTGTAAAACCATATCTCAATAAATTACTCTCCTTTATACCAAAGAAAAATGCTAATTTATTAGATTTAATTTTTATTAATGTCTTATATGCAGATGACAAAGAATGTTTATATTTAAAGATTTCAACAAATTCATCTATATTTTTAATGGTTTCAGTTGAGAAGAAAAAATGATAATTATAGAGCTTTGTAAAATAATCATTTAATATAAAATGAAAATCATGATTAGAAATTATCTGTAAAAAGATAAAAAATGAATGCTTTCCAGATAACTCATAATCTTCAAAAATTTTATATTTAGTAATCATAAATTGTATTTTTTTGTAGATTTATACATTTCTGGGTCATTCAAAAATGTAATAAATTTATCAAATTCTTCTTTATTCATAGTTTATTATCAATTGAATGAAAATATGAACCCTCATAAGCAAAATTTTCAAAAGTTTTAATATGTTTTCTTTCACCCAAAAGTGTATTTGGAATTTCTTGGGAATCTTGTTGATTAAAAACATTATTTTTAACTTGTGTTTTAAATCTATCATATATAATTTTAGCAACTTTCTTAATATCTAAATTATTCATTGTTGCTTTATCTATATACTGACGAATTTCTGCTTGAATTTCTGCTGGTTGATTAAAAATTTCAGCATTAAATTGATCAATTTGTTTCGGTTTAATTTCTTTATCTTCTGAAATTAATTTTTTGATTTCTTGTTGAACTAAATCAAAGTATTTATTAATAATATCATAATTATTTGTATCCATTATAAATTATATTTCATTTACAAATTGTATTTTTTTGCATCTATCTTTAATCTCAATTCTTCAGAAGGTATATATTTATCTTGCACTTCAACTTTATCCCAACCTATTTCAACTTCGTTATCAGATTTAGTATAATACCATTCTGATGCCTCTTTTACACTAGTAAAAAACATAGTTTCATCATCATAACTATCACCTTCCAAATCTCTTCTTTCTTCATTTACAATATCTAAAAAATATAAATGACAACTTTCTAAATCTGGAAATAATTTATATTGATGTTCATCGGATTCTATTATGAAATAATCAAATAGGTAGTAATTTTGTTCCTTTTTTTCAAATAATTTTAAGTGTTTCATAAATTATATTTTTTTATATTTCATAACTCTATATATAATTTTAAACTTGTAAAAAAATGAAACATATAAAAAAATATGTCAGACAAAACTATAAAAACAAAATATTTTAAATTCACACCTACTTGGTCTGGATTTGATATAAAATATCACATTGCTGGTTATTTTGAATCAAAACCAATGCTTCAAATATATTTTATATGGGGTAAACTATTTCTCTACTTACCTTGGAAGCACTACAAAAAAGTTGAAAGAGAAAGTACATTAAAAGAAAAAAGAAATGATAAACTTTCAGTAATTACAAATCCAGAATATAAGCCAAAAAAGAAATATTATAAAATACCCTATAATGAATGTGATCCTCCTAGATATGGTGTTTGTATTCATATGGATAGTTTATGCTTTGCTTTAGGTGATAAGACAAAAATATATGATTTACCTTGGGCTTTAGATTGGATTAGAACAAGTTGTTTAACAAAAAATAACACTTGGATTCATGAAACAAAAAATAATAGAGGTATGAACTTTTGGGATATAGAAAAATGGAAAGATACATTATTTATAGAAAACCATCCATATAGATATATAACAAAAAGTGGTGAAATTCAAGATTGTATAGCAACAATAAAAGTACGTGAAATGGAATGGAGACCAAAATGGTTTAAATGGTTAAAATGGACACGAAAAGTTCATAAAGACATTGAAATTGATTTTAGTGATGATATAGGTGAAAAAAAAGGTACTTGGAAAGGTGGTTGCACAGGATGTAGTTATCAAATGTTACAAGGTGAAACGCCTTACGAAACCTTAAAAAGAATGGAAAGAGAAAGAAAATTCTAATGGAAAATAGCAATTGTTTAAACTGTTTATATTCAGAATATACTGAAGTTAATATTCTAATAAACAACTATACTGGGTCTAATTACATGACTTGTTCACATAAAAATAGTTCTCATTTTGAAGAAAATGTCAATCACATTAACCATTGTCGCCTATTCATAGATGCCGAAAAATATTTTCTTCAAAAAGATAGAAAAGATAAATTAAATAATCTATGAATCTGAAAGAAAAAGTGATGTTTGTAATATCAGCTATGGATATGAACGAGAATCAGACTGAATTTGGTTACTTTGAAGATATGATGAACGGTATATTTGAAAGTGATCCTGAACTTCCTCTTATCAAGGAAAAAATGGATAACCTTATTGCACTTCTTTATGAAGTGAAAGCCAAAGGTGAAGAAGAATACCAGAAATTTTTGGATCTTGATTTTGAAGAAGACATTTGGGAAATGATTTAACAAAAAAGCCCGGTTTAACCGGGCTTTCTTTTCTCTCATCAACACAAATTATATTTATAATAATCATTTAATTCTTCTGCATATTTTTTATGATCTTCTATCGGTACCCATTCATCTAATTGCTTTTTAAATTCTGTATAAGTTGTTTCTTTACCTATATAAAGTCTATCTCCTGTTGACCAACCATATCCTTCTACATAATGGGTTGAACCCTCATTTATAAAAGTAATTCTATCTACCCAATGATATGCCCTATAAGCAACTATAGTCATATCTGATTTTTTATACCAGTATCTCTCACCATATTCATTAAGCCAATATTTTTTATCTTCTTTTATCATACTGCAAAGATACGGATAATTTTTCTAATAAAAAACTTATTTACCTTTAAATCTGAATTAAACTATTTACTAAAACACGACTATGATTAAAATGATAGAAACAGAACAAAATACCACAAAACCATTTCTAAAATGGGCTGGAGGTAAAACAAAGCTTTTACCAGAAATTTATAATTCATTACCAAATGATTTTTCAACATACACAACATATATTGAACCTTTTGTAGGCGGTGGCTCTCTATTTTTTTCAATTTCACAAAAATTTAACAATCTTAAAACATTAATAATAAACGACATAAATACAGATCTAATTATTGGTTATAATATTATTAAAAATAATCCAAATGAACTAATTAGCAATCTTAAAAAACTAGAAAATAGTTATAAAAAACTAATTAGTATAGAAGATAAATCCAATTTGTACTATAAGATCAGAGCCGACTTTAATTTAAGAAATAGTAATGATTTAATACAGACCGCATACTTAATATTTCTAAATAAAACTTGTTTTAATGGATTATTCAGAGTAAATAGTAAAGGTGAATTCAATGTTCCTTTCTCTAAATCTGAAAATCCAACAATCTGTGATGAAAAAAATATTATCAATGTAAGTAATATACTACAAAAAACTACTATTTTAAATGTTGATTACTACCAGACCATTAAATATATAGATGATAAGACATTCTTCTATTTCGATCCACCCTATAAACCAGTATCTAAAACTTCCTCTTTTAACTCATACTCTAAAGATGGATTTAATGATGATGAACAACTAAGATTAAAAAAATTTTGTGACCAATTAACAAATCTTAATGTTAAATGGCTTTTAAGTAACTCAGATGTTAATTTTTTTGATAATCTATATAATAATTATACTATTAAAAGAGTACATATGAAAAGATTTATCAATAGTGATCCACAAAAAAGAGGTGAAGTATCTGAACTTTTAATAAGAAATTATTAAAGTTCATCCAAATCGTTCTCTTTATCAATTTCCTTTTTTATTAAATGCTCTATATATTTAGATTTATTAATATTTTTTTCTTCGCAGATTTTATTTAAAATTTCATCTAACTCTGTATTAATAGAAACTGATAGAGTTTTCTTTTTGCTTTCTATAGTTGGTCTAGCCATTTTATTTTTATATATCTAAGAAAATAAAGATGGTTTAAAATAAAAAAGACCAGATTAAATCTGGACTTTATCTATTTATTGTCTTTTTTATCATTTAATGTACTTAGAAAGTTCTAATTTCTTTTTATCGTATTCCTCTTGTGTTATTAGTTGTAAATCTAATTTATCTTTATATTTCTTCAATTCAGAAATTGCTTCATCAGATGATATTTCTACATTTTGAAATTTATTATAATATGATAAAAATATCTTATTTATAGTATTTTCTAATGAAGACTTAGCAACATTCATAAGTTTTAATTTATATTCTCCATTTTTATTAAAAAATCCTTGCACACCACTGATAGTTGGTTTATTTTGATAATAAAGATTATCAATCACCATTCTGAAATTAATCAGACTATCTTTAATTACTATGTATATATGATATGATATATCATAATATTGAGTCACCATTCCTGTTGAATAACTAGCATTTTCAGAATATCCAGATATTGTTATGTTTTGTCCATCGCTTTTACCTGAAATCACTTTTTCAGGATTTTTATAAAATTCGTTTATCCAGGAAAGTGTCCGTTGATAAGTAATAGTCGGACTTGTATTAACCTTAAAATTTACTTCAGTTAAGACACCTGGTGCTACTAATTTAATACTATCAACTTGTGTAAATGCTGGCGTTAAAATGCACAATAATAGAGATACTAAAATAAATTTTTTCATACTTCTTTTGTTTTTTAATGTTATATGTACAAATCTACTTAAAATATTTTTAACTACCAAATTTAAAAATGGAAAAATATGATATTTTTTTATTTATATATACTATAAAAATACTAAATAAATATGAAAAAGCCAAAAACGAAAAGAAAAGTATCTATATCATTAGATAATAAGGTTTATACTTTCTTAGAAAAATTTGAAAATAAATCTAAGTATATTGAATATTTAATATATAAAGATATAAAGGATAGTGGATTATTAAAAAAAGATGTAATATTATGAAACTTTATTGGACTTACGAAAAATTACAGGAAGAAGCAAATAAATATAAAACTAGAGAAGAATTCTCAAAAAATAGCTCTTCTGCATATATTATATCTCGAAGAAGAAAATTGTTAAATAAATTATTTGAAAATCATGAAAATAACGGATATAATGAAAATCGTAAGGTAGATGGATATTGGTCTACTGAAAAATTACAAGAAGAAGCTAATAAATATAAAACAAGAAGTGAATTTTATAGAGAAAGTAATTCTGCATATCATATAGCATGTAGTAAAAACTTAATTAATGTTTTATTTAAAAATCATTTTAATAAAGGATATGATAATAATAGAGTACATCGTGGATATTGGACAATAGAGAAATTACAAAAAGAATCTAATAAATATAAAACAAGAAGTGAATTTAGAAAAAATGATTTTGCAGCATATTCAGCAGCAAAAGAAAAAAAATCATTAGATTTATTGTTTATTAATCATCCAAATGAAGGTTATATTGATAAGAAAGAATGGAAAGAAAACAAATATGTTATATATGTCTACGAATTACCTGAATATAATAAAGCTTATGTTGGATTGACTAATAATATTAATAGAAGAGATATGGAACATTTATTTGATGATAACGAGTTATTGAGTCTATTTTGTAAAAATCATAATATAAAATTACCAAATTATAAAATATTAGAAGAAAATCTGAAATCTACTGATGCACAAAAAAAGGAAATTTATTGGATAAATTATTATAAAAACAATAACTATGAAATGTTTAATATAAATAAAGGTGGTTCACTTGGTTCTGTAGCAATAAAATGGACAAAGAATAAATTACAAAAAGAAGCAAATAAATATAAAACAAGAGGTGAATTTAGAGAAAAAAATAATCCTGCATATGTTATAGCTAGAAGTAAAAATTTACTTAACGATATATTTAAAAATCATATCTATGAAGAAAAATACTATTTAATTAAATATTGGACATTAGACACTTTACAAAAAGAAGCAAATAAATATACCACAAGGTGGGAATTTAGGAAACATAATAAAAAAGCATATTCAGCAGCGATAAAAAGAAAAATGATAAATGAAATATTTAAAAATCATTCAAATCAAGGCTATACAAGAATTCCCAAATATAAAAAACATTTTCTATAAAAAAATCTATATGAAATAAAAAATTAATGATTGAGATTAATGATAAAAAAATTTGGTTCCAAATCCGATACACACCAAAAACGTATCAAATAGATGCTCTAGACTTTATCAAGAAATCTATAAATACTGGCAAAAGGTTTATTTTGTTAAATTTACCTACTGGTACAGGGAAATCATTCATTTCTGTAGGTATGTTCGCAAACTGGTATAAAAATTTTGTTAATGAAAATGCAAAATTCGACGTTCTCACTAATTCGAAGATACTTCAGCAACAATATTTAAGAGATTTTAGTTTTATTAATAACTATAAAGGTAGATCAAATTACTATTGTGATAAATACGACACAGATTGCGGTAACGGAAAAGAATTATGTAGAATTCTTAAAACAACTTGTGATTCTTGTCCTTATGATACTGCTAAAAACAAGTGGATAGCCGGTGATATCGGTCTAACTAATTTTCACTTATTCAATACATTATCTCTTTTTCAAACTAGTATTTTAAAAAGCAGACAAGGTAATGTTCTTATAATTGATGAATCTCATGATTTTGAAAGTGTATTCAGCGACTTTTTATCAACAAAAGTAAGCGCAAAAACACTCAAGAAATGTGGATTTGGATTAAAAGAAATTGAAACCATTGATGATAAATACATTTCTAAAATAAAATATCTTAATAAGTATTTAGAATTTCTTGATAAGAAATTAATTCCAATGCTCACAGATAAGCAAAAACAATTTGAAAATGAAATCGGAAGTTCCTCAACTAAAAAGAAAGCAGAACTAGGTAATTTTATTCAAAATATAGAAGGTAAATTGTTATCTTTCAGACACTTATTTGAATCTTATAAAAATGATCCTGAAAATATTGTCTTGGATGTAGTAATTAATAAGAGTGAAAAAATGTATTCTGGCGTTGAATTAATCACACAGCATGTGTGGGTTCACGAATATATTCATGATTTCATTTGGAAACATTACGATCATATTATATTTATGTCTGCATCTATATTAGATAAAAACATGTTCAGTTTTATTAATGGTTTAGATGAAGGTTTAACATCATACTATGAGATAGAAACACCATTTTCTATTAAAAATAGAAAAATATACTATATGAAAATTGGTAAAATGAATTGGAGTAGTAAAGAAGAAACTTTTCAAAAACAAATATCTTGGATCAATAAAATATTAGAAAAATATAAAGATAAGAAAGGTATTATACACACTACAAATTATGAAATAACTGAATGGCTAAAAACTCACATTTTAAATGAAAGATTTTTATTTCATGAAACTGAGGATAGACATGATATATTAGAAAAACACATACATTCAACTGAACCTACTGTACTTGTGAGTCCATCAATGATGAGTGGCATAGATTTAAAAGATGATTTAGCGAGATTTCAAATTTTATTAAAAATACCTTATCCTAATATATCATCTAATAAGATTAAAGCTAGACAAAAAACAAATCCAGATTGGTATACTTGGAAAACCGTAGTTGATACTCTTCAAGCTTATGGTAGAGCTGTTAGAAGTGATACAGATTATGCAGATATGTTTATACTAGATTCAAATTTTTCTGATTTACTAAAATATAATTCTCATATAATACCTAATTACATGTTAAATGCTATAAAACAATTGAAAATATGATAATAGAAAAAAATATAGATATAGATAGATTTAATAATAGCAATTATATTTTTTCTCCTAGAGATATAGAAAGAATGGTAATAAGTGATATTACAAAAATTCATTTTCAATATGTACATCAAATGGAAACTAAAATACCTGGAGAAATATCACCTGTATCTCAGCCTATTACGTTTATTGGTGATAAATTATTTTTTATAATAACAGATGATAGCAGATTTGTATATTCCAGTCTATCAATAAATAATATCACAACGCAAATTGGTATTTTATTAAATTCTAAAATATATTATGATTCAAGATTAACAAATGAAGTTGTAGTCGGATCTGATATATCAGAGATAGAATCCTATATAAACAGAAAATTCAGAAAAGAAAAATTAGAGAAAATTAAAAATGCCAATAACACCAGGATATAGTGAAAAATCAATATCATCTGAATATTACGAAACATTAACTGTAAGCGGATGTAGCTCAGCCAAGTTAGCACCCAATATTGGCACTAAAGGTGAATTAGAAGAAGGATATATTTTTGTACCTTATGTAATGATGAATAAACCCGTTACAATAGCAGAATCAAACACATTTAGAGAAATTCTAAAAAGACAATTAAAAAATGAAAGAAAAGAAAAATTAAAAAAAATTGAAGAGAATGAATGATTATAATAATAAAATGCATGAATTAATAGAAAAAGATATTAATAATATTATTAATAGAACGCATTTCTATTCTAATGATATTATGAGTTATCAAGTTCAATCAATTATAGGTACAGCTTTGGAAAATTATAGATGGAATCGAAGTATATATGAATATTTAATAGAAAGTGATAAATATCCAGAAATTCATGTGTTTATAAGATGTAGAAAAGGTGAAGAAATAGATGAGATAAAAGTATTAAGATTCGAAAGATTATATAAACTTAAAAAATTAGAAGAATTAAATGAAAAAAGTATTTTGTAAAAAAAAGTTGCACATAGGAGATCAAAATAGAAGCTACAATTACGAAGTTGGTGAATGGTATGATATGAAAATTTCTAATTCTGAGATTTGTCATGTTATGGATCATGACAATGGATGGCTACCTTTTGAGATAAATGATGATATACCTTCGCATCTTAAGAAATATAATGATGTGCCTCGCCAAGATGCAAGTAAGACATATCAGAAAAATGGAGGAGTTAGTTGTTGGTGTTATTATAGATTTAGTGAACATTTTCAAACAATACAAGAAATAAGAAAATTAAAATTAAAACAGATAAATAAAACACCACAATAGAATTGAAAAATCAAATAAATTAAAAAATGAACTTAGCAAATACTCAAATTATGAATGTAAATGGTATAAACTATACTGTAATAGACATAGATTATTCTAAAGAAAAAAAAGAAATATTAAATATTTTTAATGAAATATATCTTATTTTAGAAACAAATAATTCTGAATATAAAGATAATTATGATTATGATGATTACTTTACTAAAATATTATCAATAGGTTATTACTTAAGTGCTAAAATTAAAATGACTAGCAATATGCCAAGTAAAATATTTAATAGTAAATTAATAAATCATAATGAATACATATTAACAAATAATAAATTATCTAATCATGTATTAGTTAGATTTACCATAAATAAAAAATTAAGAATTGAAGCATATTTTAATAAAGGATATATACACGGCGATAATCAAGCTGCTGTTAATTATTATGAATATAATGAATTAGTAAAATATGAATACTGGAAAAATGGTAATTTAGAAAAAATTGTAGAAATACCAGAATTAAAAAGATTAAGAATAAAAAAACTTAAAAAACTATATGATACATTATAAATTCGGTGAAATTATTTGTAAGATTTCATTCAAAGATTTCTTAAAAATTAACTATGATAATATTACTAAATATAAAAGTGATTTCAAGGAATTTTCTGAATTATATGAACTTATTGAAAAAAACAAAGATAAAATAAATAAAATACTCTTTGATGGTTATGAGTATATACTTCAAAAAGGTAAACTACATAATCTATACGGTCCAGCAATCATAAAACATAACGATAAAGATGATTTTTATAAAGGTACATTAGAATATTTCTATATAGATGGTAAAAAAGTTCATAATAAACTAGATTTAAGAGGTTGTACAAAAATAGAAGAATTTCAGAGCAAAGATATTTTTCATTATCAAGAAATAACAGGTAAAAAAACAGGAAGAGATGAAATTACTGGGGTAATGTATAGAAGACAAGAAGGAATTGATTATATAAAAACATCAATCAACTTAAAAGAAAGAATAAAGAAAGATCAGAGAAAAAAGAAATTACAACAAATTTCATTAAAGAATAATATATAGCAATCATGATTAATAAGACAATAGAAGATAGATTTAAGAAATTAACACCAAAAGAACATATATTAAAGAGACCTGGTATGTATATCGGTAATATATATACCGAGCCTACTAAAATGTTCGTTTTTGATGATATTAGCGAAATTAAAGGTAATAAATTCATAAACAAGACAGTAGAATATAATGCTGGCTTCATAAAATTATATGACGAAATTTTAACAAATGCATCAGACCACTACATTAGAACAAATGGGCTTGTTAAATACATTAAAATAAACGTTGAAAAAGACCACATCACAATTGAAAATGATGGTCCAGGAATTCCCGTTGAAATACATAAAGAACATATAATTTATGTGCCTGAATTTGCTTTGGGTAATATTCACTCAGGTGAGAATTTTGACGATTCAGAAAAAAGAATGGTTGGCGGTTTACATGGTTTAGGTGCATCCTTAACTAACATATTTTCAACCAAATTCATAATAGAAACTGCTGATGGTAAAAAGAAATATCTGCAAACTTTTACAGATAACATGGAAAATAAAACCAAACCCAAAATTACAAAATCAACCAAGAACTATACAAAAATTACATATTATCCTGATTTTCAGAAATTTGAAATGTCTGAAATAACAGAAGAAATTCAATCTATATTCTTAAAAAGAGCAATTGATATAGCTGCATATAGTCCCGGAGTAAAAGTATATTACAATAACACTCTCATTCCAATTAAAACATTCAAAGATTATATGAAAATGTTTATTGCTGATGATCAAGAACTTTTCTATGAAAAAATCAATGATAACTGGGAAGTTGGTATAGCAAGATCACCAAATGATACCTTTCAACAAGTTTCTATGGTTAATGGAATATCTACACATATTGGTGGAACACATGTTAATTATATTTCTAATCAAATTGTTAAACTTTTAGCCGAAAAAATAGAAAAAACGAATAAAGGTATCAATATAAAGCAAACCATGATTAAGAACCATCTATTTTTATTTCTTAATTGTAAAATACCTAACCCGGCATTTGAAACTCAAACCAAAGAGAATCTAACTACAAGAATGATAGGTGATCTAATAAAAGATGTTGAAATATCAGATAATTTCATTAAAAAATTAGCTTCATCCGAAATAAAAAATGATATTGTGAACTTTGCAGCTCTAAAAGAATTTCAAGAAGCTAAAAAATCAACACAAAATGGTCAAAAAGTAAAAGTTAAAATTGCTAAGCTAGATGATGCAAATAAAGCAGGTAAATCCGGTGAAAGTATGAAATGTGGACTTTTTTTAGCAGAAGGGGATTCAGCAGGATCTACAGTCAAAAGAGGTTTATCGGTTATAGGTAAAGATTATTATGGTATTTTTCCTTTAAGAGGAAAATTACTTAATGTCAAAAAGGCATCTTTACAAAAGATGAGAGAAAATGAAGAAATATCAAATATCATTCTCGCATTAGGTCTAGAATTTGGTAAAAAATACACATCAACCAGAACATTAAGATATGGAAAAATTATAATAATAACAGACAGTGATAATGATGGTTCGCATATTAAAGGGCTAGTAATCAACTTATTAGACACCTACTGGCCGGAATTACTTGAAATGGATTTTGTGTATGAATTTATTACTCCAATCGTGAAAATTAAAAAAGGTAATCAAATTAAATATTTTTATAGATATTCAGAATATAAAAAATGGCTAAAAAGTGATGTAAGTGGTTGGTTTTCAAAATTCTATAAAGGATTGGGCACTATAGAGCCGCATGAAGCTAAATTATTTTTTAAAGATTTAAATAAACATTTAATTAAATTTAATTCATCTGACATCAAAAAAGAAAGGGATTTAATAGATTTAGCATTTAATGAAAAAAGGAACAGAAAAGAGTGGTTACTTGCATATAAACCTGGTATAGAATTAGATAAATTTAATATTAAGCAAACATATGAATCATTTTTTAATAATGAATTTATAGAATTTAGTATGGCTGATAATATCAGAAGCATACCATCAATTGTGGATGGACTGAAGCCTTCACAAAGAAAAATTTTATATACACTTTTCCAACGAAATTTTAAAAACGAAGTTAAAGTAGAATTGCTTATGGGGTCTATACTTGAGAACGCGGCATACCATCACGGTCCAGCCAGCTTAGAAAGTACAATAATTGGAATGGCTCAAAATTTTATAGGATCTAATAATATCAACTTATTAGAACCAAATGGAGAATTTGGTACACGATTATGCGGTGGAAAGGATGCATCAGCAAGTAGATATATTTTTACTAAATTATCACCTTTAACAAGAGACATCTTCAAACCAGAAGATGATGAAATTCTGGAGTATCTAATAGATGATGGTTATAAAGTTGAACCCAAATATTATGTACCAATTATACCAATAGTTTTAGTTAACGGCTCTGACGGAATTGGAACGGGATGGTCGTCTTATGTACCTCAATTCAATCCAACAGATATTATCAATTATATCATCAATAAATTAAAAAAGAAGAAGAACATCGAACTTAAACCTTGGTTTAAAGGCTTCAAAGGTGAGATTATAGCCGATCCAGACAACAATAGATATATTTCGAGGGGTGTTTTTAAAACTCTTCCAAAAAACAGATTAAACATTCTAGAACTACCTATTTTTAACTGGAATGATAAGTATTATGAATTTCTAGATAAACTTATTGAAGATAAATACATTAAAGATTACGATAAATATTGTACTGATAATGATGTAAATATAATTATAACTTTACCAGAAGAAATATTCTCAACATTAACAGATGAAATTATCATTAAGAAATTCAATTTAGAGTCTTATATTAATATGAATAATATGAATTTATTTGATGAAAATGGAAAAATGTATTCATATAAGGATCAATATGAAATCATTGATAGATTTATTGATTTAAGAATCAATTACTATTCATTAAGAAAACAAAATATACTTAATAAACTTGATGAACAGAAAAAATATATTATTAACAAAATGAAATTTATTAATTGCGTTCTTAAAAAGGAAATTATATTTGAAAACAAACCAAAAGAAGCAATTATTAAACAAATAGAAGAGAAAAAAATTGAAAAACATAAAGATAGTTACGACTATTTGATCAACATATCTTTAATAAGTTTATCAAAAGAAAGATTAGAGGAACTACAACAAAATTTCAATAAAATCAAATTAGAAATTGAACAAATAACTGCTATTACTGAAACTGAAATGTGGTTAAGTGAATTAAATGATTTAAAAAAGAAGATTGCTATTTAATGAAAACTTACTAATCCACTACCTGATGCTACTCTAAATGCTTCTTTCCATTTGAGATATAATTCGTAAAAATATTCATCCTGTTTTTTTGCTTTATCTTCAAAATTAACAAAATCTTCATAAAGCTTTTTACAAATCTCAGGTCCTATAACTCCTTCACAATCTGAAAAGAAAATCAATTCATAGAATGGTTTTATCTTCTCAAGATTATTGTTCTCTATGGTTTTTAACTTAATTCGTCTAATTTCTCTATTAAAATCTCTCCAAACATTTTCAGCAGTTTCATAACCAGCTAACTTAGCTAAGTTATTCCTCCATGTGTTATACCAGCCATAAGATCCAGCTCGAAATCCATCATATTCTGAGTTTTCAGTTAATTTATATAACGAATCAACCTTTAATGAACATAATTGATAATCAAATGGTTGAGGATTAATGTAGATCACATCGTAATCGTAATATTCGGGTGTGGTAACACCACTTTTGAAGTTTTCATCAATTTCAATTTTACTAAAATATGATATATCTAACCCCATTTAACTTTTAATTTTTTTAATTTCTTTTTCCTAATCATTTTTACAGGAAGATATCTTGTGATATCTTCTTCTTCTTCTTTTTTTCTGATAAGTCTTCTAAAGTAAAAAACGACTTCCCTAGATGGCATTCTATTTTCCCATTTTAAGGTTTCACCATTACTGAAATTAATTTCACCACTACTCATCCAAGCATACCATCTATTTTCATTCCAAAATCTTAATTTAGTACCATCCTTAAAAATGATACTAACACGATGAGGGTTATTACAAGTAAAGGATTTAATTCCTACTTCCTCTAAGTAAATCAATAAAACATCTAATGTCTTATATGTTTCATAATTTCTTACTGGAAAATGAAACCAGAAAAAGATTCTTTTGATTAGTGATAAAATGCTTCTCATTACTCCTTTTTTTATCATTAAGAATTTTGAAAATTTCGTTATACATATTATTTATCTTCTTTTTCCTCAAAAAGATTATTCATATCTTTAAGACTTTTCAGATATTCATCATAAAGATATTCATCATCAATAAAATTATCAACAGACAAAACATCAACGCCATTCTCAATTTTAATCTTCTCAATATATTCTTTAGTTTTTGACATAATAATTGTGTTTTTAATTATATGACAAAGATACAAAATTTATTTTAATTTACAACAAAGATTATTAAAATTTATAAATATCATTTTAAAATTTCCAGAATTGTATATCCTATGAATTCCTCTTTCTATCATTATTTGATGTTCAGTTTTATTCTGCTCAAAACCTTCCTTAATCAAAATATCCTTTCTAAACTTAAATCTATTCTGACGAATTCCATTAACAATATAGAAATAATTTGGTTTTGTATCACCAATCAAATTAAAACCTAATTTCAAATAATTTTTACCATTAAAATAAGATCTATCTACATAACTAATAATTTTATCAAAATCATAATTATCAATATAATATTTTAATAATTTCCCTAAACCACCTATCACATTAGTATTTATTTTATTACAAAATCTATACATTTCAACCTCATTATTTGTTTTAATTGATTTCATAATTATTCGTTTTTTACCAAAAGTCATCAAGCTAACTAACTTTTTTTCATAAAAAAGTCCAATTTTTATATCAGAATTAATATAACCTTGAATATGATTATTATTTAAGAAATCCTTAATTATCTCATTATCATGAATTTCATTAACTATACATTTTCTAGCATAAATTTTATTAGTTATCTTTCCTAATTTATTTAATATTATAGATTTAATTATTTCATTTTTAATCTTCCAATCATCCTCATAAATATGAATTAATTGAATACCTTGTTTCTCACATTCTTTGGTTTTAACTAAATGATAATCTTCACACTTATATAATTCACTATGCCAGTATAAACCATTAAACTCAAATGCGAGTTTTAGATCAGGTAAATAAATATCCAATTCATAAGGCTTAATAATATTTCTACTATTAAAAATAATCTCACCATTAAAATTCTCTTTAATAAAATCTTGTAATTGTGTTTCACAACCTGATAAGGAATCAATCGGATTACATTTTGTACATAACGGTATATCATACAAAAATCTATTATATAATAATTGATAATTTGCTGAAAATGTCTCTCCACATTTATCACAAACTAAATATATTAATTCATTTTCTATATCTTGTATTTCTAAATTATATTTTTTCGATAATAAATTTATTTTTCTAAATTTAACTTTATTTTTATAAATCTCAGATTGAGAATAAAACTCTACATTATATTTATTCAAATTAGTTATCTTAATTTTATCTCTTATGCTTTCTAATTTATTAGGATTCTCAACATTATAATTACTCAAAAAAGTTTGCTTAACCTTATCTTTTATTTCTTTAGATTGAGTTGGTCTTTCAAACCCATATTTTTTTAAATTTGTTTTTTTTATTTTTTCTTGAATCTCTTTAGATTTAACAGGATAATCAACGCCATAATTTTCCATGCTATATTCTATTAATCTATTTTTAAACTCAGATGTTTTCATATATGATGAAACACCATATTTTTCGAAACAAGTTTCTTTAATTTTATTTTTTATTATATCAGATTGATTAGCATTTTCCACACCGTATTTTTTCAACATTGCTTCTTTAGATTTTTCTTTAAATATTTCAGATTGTGTTATCCAATCTGTACCAAATTTCTCTTTATTCAAAATTTTAATTTTATCTTTAATAATATCTGATTGTATAGGATATTCGGTGCCAAATTTTTCTAAACTAGATTGAATCTTTTTATTTTTTACACTTTCTAATTGTGATACATTATCCACACCATATTTTTCACGAATTGCAATTGTTCTTTTTTTATTTATACATTCTTTATTATTGCAATAATATGATTCTGTATTATTTTTAGTCGATACATTATATAATTGATATTTAATCTTTTTTTCCTTTCCACAATTATCACATTTAACATCAACTAATTTGTGACTATGTATTGATAAATCTTCAATTTTAACAATTTTATTGTTAACTAAAACTTCCTTTGTTATTAACATAAACTTTTTATTATTTTTTTAATATTTATAAGTATATATAAAAAAAAGTTTTATCATAAATCATCAGTGTCCAAACTTTTTTAAAAAATAATATAAATATAAATGAACAAAATTAAAGTTCTAGTGCTTAATGCTGATATGGATGGTGTTGGCCTACATCGTATCCTTTCTCCTTACACATGTTTTAATGAACCTGATATTGAAATTGATATAAGATTATTAATGGATGGTACTTTACCTATCTATGATGAAAGATTTTTATCTCAATATCAAATTATAGTATCAAATAAAGCCATACCTTTTGCAAATCCTGAATATGAACAGAATTACAATAACATTCTTAAAAAATTCAATATTAAAACAGTTCACGATCTAGACGACTATTGGGTTCTATCAAACGCTCACCCAAATTATAAAATCTGGAAACAACAAAATGCACAAGAAAAAGTTGAAAAAGTAATTCGAGAATCAGATGCTATTACTACGACTACTGAATTTTTAGCATCAAAAATTAGAGAATTTAATCAAGATGTTACAATTTGTCCTAACTCTGTCAATTTAAAAGAACAACAATGGGTTTCCAACAAAAAACAAAGTGACAAAATAAGATTTTTATGGGGTGGTGGTATAACACATTTAGTAGATTTAAGATTATTAAAACCAACTTTTGAAAAATTAGAAAAATCATTTTTAGAAAAAGCACAAATGTATTTATGCGGTTTCGATCTTAGAATAAATACACCGCAAGGAATGAAAAAAGATGATATAAATAGAAGTACTTGGACTTTCTTTGAAAATATATTTACAAATAATGGAAAATGGATAAAGAATTCCGATTATTTTAATTGGTTAAGAAAAGGTGAAGATAATGGTAGAGATAATTATGGTTATAAGCCTGAATTTGCTAATGAATTCTATCAACGTAGATGGACCAAGCCAATTTTGCTGTATGGTACAATGTATAATGAAGCTGATGTTGTTTTAACACCGCTAAAAAATAACAATACCTTTAATCAAGTAAAAAGTCAGTTAAAAATAGTTGAATGTGGTGCACATCATTGTCCAATTATTTGTAGTAATTACGGTCCATACACTATTGATGATATTGAAGGTAAGATCGATGGAAAACAAAAAGGATTCTTAATTGATGAAAATGAGCCAAATTCAGCTATGAAATGGTATGAATGTATGAAATTTTATGTTGATAATCCTGATAAAATCAAGGAACACGGTGAAAATTTATACGAATACGTTAGAGATAATTATGAAATTAGCGTAACTAATAAAAAAAGAGCAGAATTATTTAGAAGATTAGTAGGATGAAAGAACTTATCATCATGGTTTATAAAATAAATGTTGCTGGTATGACACATCAACATGCTGATCAATTAATATCAAACACTGCTAAAATTTGCAGTATAAAAGATGATGAAGAATTGAAAGAAAATTACATAATAAGAGAAATATTTATACCAGTAGAACATCAATCTGATGTTAAAGTAATATATCCGATTCCAAAATATACAACCTCACCTGAAATAAATGATTTAGTTACAGAAATTTCAGAAAAAATTAAAGAAGATCCTACTAATATGTTTAAAAACCAATGGAATAGATTAGTAAGAGAATTAAAAATAAGAAAATTAAATGATGAATAGTCCAAGAGTTGGTATAGCAACAATAATTAAAAATGATAATCAAATTTTACTTGGTCTTAGAAAAAGCAATTTAGGTACAAACACTTGGGCTCCACCGGGTGGTAAATTAGATATGTGTGAAGAAATTAAAGATTGTGCAATAAGAGAACTAAAAGAAGAAACCAACTTAACAACAACTGCTGATAATCTTACTCTAATTGGAGTAACTAATGATATATTTAGTGATAATATACACTATATCACAATTTATTATATGGTAGATACATATGTCGGTAAATTAAAAATAATGGAGCCAGATAAATGTGAAGAGTGGAAATGGTTCGATTATAATGACCTACCAAAAAATTTATTTTTACCGTTTCAAAATTTAATAAGAGATTACAAAATATTTGATTTTTAGATGGGTAGAATCTTCACTTTTGGCTGTAGTTTTACAAATTATGGTTGGCCAACTTGGGCAGACATAATATTATATAAGAATGAAGGATATAATCTAGGTTTAGTGGGAGGTGGTTATGATTCAATTTTATATAGAATTATGGAGGCTGATAGAGCTTTTAAATTTACTTCAGATGATATCGCTATTGTCGTATTAACCACACCTATCAGATGGGATTTAATTATTGAAGATAGTGTTCCTATTTGGAAATGTTTTGGACAAACAACAACTTCCTCACTTTCAAAATATAATAATAAACTTTATTCAATAGATGGCTTATTATTTAAATCTTTTTATAATATAATCTTAATTAATGATTATTTAAAAAAAACAAATATTAGATATCTTCTTGGATCTGTGAATAATCCCTATTTAGAAGTTGAAAACTACTTTGATGAGGTCAATATTCATTATAAGACCACAGATTTAATAAATTACGTTAAAGATAATGTAGAATTACATCTACAAGATTTTTACTCTTTTTTACATCGAAAAGATAATCAAAAAAAATGGAAAGTTGGCAAAAAATTCAAAGACTATAATGATTATCATCCTACACCAAGAGATCATTTTAAATGGGTAAATAATGTTCTATTAGATAAAATAGATATTCAATTAAATTTCACAGAAAATATGTTAGTGCCATTAGAGAATGAAATAGAATCTTATAAAATACACTCAGAACTTAATAATCTTTGTATTAAATTTCCAAATCTTTTTTGGAAAAGAACAGATACTAAGATTTATCTGATGCCAGATAAAAAAGAAAAATTAAAATTAATATGAATAAAGCTGATTCCTATTATAAACAAAACTTAAGTAAAATATTAGAAGAAAAAAACTTAGACGAAAATCCTAGACCAAAATATAAGGATGGTACTCCTGCTCATAGTTATTTTATCACTCAAGTTTTTGAAGAATATGATATAAACAAGGGTGAATTTCCTATTACCACATTAAGAAATACAGCTATAAAAACTGGAATACAAGAAATACTATGGATATATCAAGATCAAAGTAATTCATTAGAATTAGCAAAAGAAAGGGGTATAAATTGGTGGAATGAATGGAACATTGGCAACGCCACAATCGGTCAAAGATACGGTGCAACTATTAAAAAATGGGATTTAATAAATAAACGACTAAAAAGCTTAAAAGAAGATCCTTTTTCTCGCAGACATATTATAAATATGCTACAAGAATCTGATTTACAAGAAACACCTGGTTTATATCCTTGTGCCTACGAGACTATTTGGTCAGTTAGAAGAATTAATGATGATTATTTTTTAGACTTAACGCTCAATCAACGCAGTAATGATTATATTATGTCTGGTTATATAAATAAAATTCAATACGTTGCGTTACAATTAATGGTGTGTAGTCATTTAGGCTATAAGCCGGGTAAGTTCTGTCATTTTGTCCAAAATTGTCATATATATGACAGACATATTGACGCAGCTAATGAAATATTAAATAGAGAATCAATTGAAAATATAAATCCAAGAATTGAATTAAATATTAATAAGAATTTTTATGATATTACTATTGATGATTTTGAAATTTATGATGTAAAAGATATACCTAAGATTAAATCTCCTTTAGAGATAGCTATTTAATATTTTATAAATTATACTTTCTAGCATCTAAAAATGCTTCACATTCCTTCTTATCCTTAGAATAAAATAATATATCTTCTTTTACAAAATAATAATAACAATAATCCCTTGCGCGTGACCATTTAGTCTCTGGCTTATTCCTATATTCTACCTTAAAAAATAAATAATTATTATCATAATCGACGACCAACCCCACACTATTAGATATAAAATTCTTTATTACTTCATCATTTGTAAAATATTTCTCTCCAGATTTATAATCATGAACAATTGGTTTAATAGCAGAACATACTACGTAATATCCTAGTAAATCAAAATCTATTGCCTCGTATCTTTTGATATATTTCATATATTATATTTTTTAGCATCTAAATTCATTTTAAAATTATATTCTCGAATTAGAAATTTAACTATCTCTCTAGATGCTCTTTCAATAGATTCATAAGATATTTCATAATCATCAGAATAACGAACTTGTCTCATTTCTACTTCATTATGAATTAAATCACTTATGAGTGAAGTTAATTCTTGTTCAGAATCTGTTGATAAATTTTCAGTATATTTTTTTATTTTCATATATTATATTTATCAGCATCTTTCAAAAATTCAGTCTCACCTAAACATTTGGGCATATACTTCATATTCTTATGATACTCTTGTGCAGCTTTCCAGAATTCAGTTTTGAATTTTTCACAAAATATTTTATCTAAACCATCTTCTAAATAATAAAAATCAGTAGTTCCTTTTTTTTCAACAATTACAGATTTATAATCATATTTTTCATCACCAGTTCTAAATTTAATTAAATATCCGGTTCCTTTCATATCAGAGTTATTATATCTATCAACAGAAATTTGAGTCCAATCATTATTTATTACATCTTCTAATTCACTTTTCCAATAAATTGATGATGGATTTGGATTAGAACCGGTATATGCTTCTGAAATTAAATTCAAATATTCTGAATATTTATGTATCATAAACGACATTTATTTTTTTATATATATTAAAAAATTATTTTCATTTCATGGAGCCAATTAGAACAAGAAAGCAATTAGAGGAACTAATAAAATTTTTAGATGATCAAGGATTTGGATATTTGAGTGAATATGATCTTCATCAAAAAAAAATAAATAGCATTATTAGTCGAAATAATACTCTAAATGTAGATGCTGAAAAAAATCATAAATTTAGAGAAAAATTGATGTCTATGAAAGATTATGACGAAGCTAACAAAGAAGCAAAAGAATATTTCTCTAAATTTAGTGCGGATGATAAAATACTTGAACTTTTAAATATATTCTGGATTCAAAGTGATGATAGTGGAAGAGTACCGTATAGTAGAAGTGATAATAAAGAAATTGTTAATTGGGTAAATTTCAAAGTTAAATATGGTTTAAAGGATGAATATCAAAAAAGTAGTCAATTTACAGTTTACAACTTTGATAAAAGTTTCATTAAGGTTAGATTTCCTGAATATGGTTCTTGGAATTTTAAAAATCTTTATGAATTAATATTTAATGAAAGGTGTGATGAATTTGAAGAAAGAAAAGCTTATGGTAAATGGCAAAATATTGGAAAAATTGAAATCAAATTATTTCAAAACGGATATTGTAATATCAAAGGTGATATAGGAAAACTTAAAACATACTATTATAAATTTCTAAAAGAAAAAGAATATTATCGAAGAAATATTATCTTTATAGTGAATAAGAAAAAAGAAATCATTCCTCAATCGGATCAGTGATAAAATAAAAAATAAAAAAAGAGGCTTTCGCCTCTTTTTTTATAATCACCAACCACCTCTTGCCCCGCCACCACCAAAACTACCACCACCAAATCCACCAAAGCTACTTCCACCTGAACTATGAGATCCATAGGAAGATGAAGATCCATACGAAGATCCATAAGAAGAACTATGTGAACTATTGTGTGATGAAATATCGGATTTAATCTGACGAAAAACATCATTCAATCCTTCTATAATAGAAGCAAGTAAAGTAGCAGCCAAAATAACATCATCTTTAGAAGCAATATTCAATCTGATAATATCATTTTTAATCTCAGAATATTTAGATTTTCGAGTATAAGATACACCAGATTTATTCAATTTACTTTCAATATCTGATTCAAATTCTTTTATCTTGTTTTTATTCGATTCTAAATATTTCAAGCTTTTATTATATTCACTTAATAATGAATCAACTGATGAAAAAGCACTATTTAAAACAGATAAGGTGGTAATATACATACTATAATTATCAAGTGAAGAATTGTAATCACCTTTTTCTAGACGAATAAAACTTTCATTAATACTGCTATCAATTTTTGACAAATGTTCTTCAAAATCAATATTAACCAATGAATTATATCTTTTACCAATAGGTGCACTAGATAAAATAGTCCTATTTCTATTATATTCTAGATTCTTAGACCTTAATTCATTAATTTTCTTATCTATATTCATCTTATCAGAAACAATAGAGTTTATCTGATTAGTTTTACTTAGAAAACTCTTAACTTTTCTATCTAATGAAGCTTCTATACTAATGAGTTTATTCATTCGTTCTTTGTTATATTCTCCTTTTGCAAATTCATCAATTTTAATAAAATTTGATATAGATTGAAGCTCAGTTTTAAGATATTCTGCACAATAAGGATAATTATCATTTAAATATTTTTCAATATCAGATTTAAAATTACGAATAGATTGAAGTGTACTTTCAGTTCTATTGATAACTTGTTTATATTCGGATAATTGATTATAAATAATTTGCATGCTAGATTTTGTTTCTTCTGTCACAAATTTATTTGTAAGTTTAGAAATTTTTGAATCGTAAATGCTTTGAACATTTTCGGGTAAAGTACCTAATGTATTTTTGAGTGATTCAATATTATTAAGAATTATCTGTATTTCTTTTTTCAATCTCAAAAATTCTTTTCTTTTTTTAGCATATAAATAAATAAGAAATCCGATACCACTTAAAAACAATAAGACTAAAACTACTTTAAAAGCAGTATTAAAAAAAGCTTTCATTGCTTCTTTTGCTTTTGCTTTTTCAATTTCTCTATTTTTAACTAACATATCATATCCTTCAGATCCAAGTTGATTCTGAATTTTAGTTATCAATCCACTAATACCGCCAAAATAATCATCTTCTATAAAACTATTTTTCATATCCTCTGTAAACTGATTTAATTTACCATCTGGAAGAAATGATTCTAGTCCATAACCTGTTCTAATAGTGTAAATTTTCTGAGCTTTAGAAAATCCAATTAAAAGACCATTATCTAAACTTTCTTTACCTACACCCCAAGTTTCTGCAAGTTCATCATCATATGAATAGAAATCAAAATCTTCAGATGTAACAAGACAAATTTCAATTGAAGTAAGTTTCTCATAGTCAGAGAGAATTTTTTCTAGTGAATCTTTTTGTGCAGATGTGAAGACTTTTTCATAATCATTCACATAGCCAGTAGGTTTAAGATCCATTAAATTTTGACTTTTTACACTGAAAAAAGTCAGGAAAAACATCATTGTAAATAAGATTTTTTTCATTTTATCATTTATTTGTTAATTTTAATTTCGCTAATCTTTTTAGTTTTAGTAATATAATTTTCAATTCATTTTCTAGTTCTTCTTCGTTTAATGTTATCTTCTTAACATCAAAATCTTTCAAAAGTTGAGCATATTTAGATAATTTAATATAATCGTAATCTATAAAAAGATATTTAGATCTAATTGACATAACATCTCCTATAAAATTGATAATCTTAAATCTAATTCTCAATCTTTCAGCATTCTTTATATCGTATTCACTATATTCAATCATCTTGAAAGCAAATAAAAAAAGATTATGTATCCTACAAAAAAGATACTAAAAATAAGATATTTATTACTTTTTGGATATCTGGTTCTATAAAACCAAGTACCTAACATACTAATCAATAAATCCGAAACACCGAAAGAGATTAATCCTGCTATCATATTCTTAATTTTAAATTATATACAAAGATAATAAATAATATATACAAAAAAAATCTTTTTGTATGAAAATTTTTAATAAAATTTCTAAAAGAATCGAAGTTGAATGTGATGAAGATGAATATTGTCCAATATATCTTTCGTATTTAGGAAAATATGGTAAAGATTCAAAAGAAATTAAATTCTGCAAAAATCCTAATGTTCATTATTGTAAGAAATACAATCTAATAGATCAAACTTCATGGCACGAAATGACAAAAGAAGAAAAGATGAAATTACTAGAAGAAATAAATCTTATCAAATATCTTGATGAAAATAGACACTAATTGACTTCATATATTTAATATATAAGTTATTAAATTCAAAAAACAAAAGAATTATATGACACAAATTATTAAACTTAACTCTCAGCCTGATAACTTATTAGAATATCTGCAAAATAAGGAACTACTTATTTATGAAGATGTGCAAGGAGCTCAAATTTTTGTAAGATGGACAGGTGAAAAATTCGTTATTAAACCTAAATCAATCAATAATCCAGAATTGAATTTTGTTGATCTTGCAATTCAAAAATTTTATAATACTGTATTTTCTTATCTTCATACGTTGCCGGATTATATCACAACTCTTTTATCAACTAGTTGGTGGTTCTGCTTTGAATATTTTCCAGATAATCAACCAGCTCATATTGAATATAAAAAATTACCACTTAATAATTTAATATTAACATGTATTGTTAAAGGTACAAAATATAAATATAATTACAATGAAATTATAGAATATTCAAAACTATTTAATGTTGATCCTCTTCCTGTTATATTTAAAGGTAAGCTTAATGAAAAACAACTAGAGATTATAAACTTATTTCTTCATACATCTAAGGTTGATTTGGAATATGTATTTGGTGAAAATAATTTTGCCTATTTCTTTTATAAAATACTAAATCCAAATTTAGAAAATTCATTCTTAATGTCTGATTTTAATGATAATCTTGAAAAATTCATCATTAGAATCAATGGAAATGATGAAATGTCATTTGAGATTCTAAATCCATTTTATGAAAAAATGAACTTAACTAACAAAACTGAGTATTTAGAAACTTATTCTCTAATATTAGTTAATTTCTTAGAATTTTTACAATTAATTGATTTACACAAAATAAAATTAAAAGAAATTACTAAGGATGAACTTTACATTGAATTAATTTCTATTATATTTAATGAATATATTGAAAACATTAAGAAAGAATTAGAAATCTGGAATTTATCAATTCCTGAATTTTTTGCTGATGATAAATTTAGAATAAACACATTTCTATTAAAAAATCAAAAAACTATTGATTTGATTAAATCTAGTAACAAAATTGAATATCTTTTCAAACTCATTTTAAGTTCTTTCAATAAGAAGAAAAGTAAACCAATAGGTATTTTTAATGAAAAAACATTAGAATTATTCAACAAACAGATTGATACTATATCAGATTTCTTAGATGAATTGTTAAAAGTTAATCGAGAATTTTTTTTGAGAAATAATGACCTAATGAATTTTAAAGATTATTTCAACATTAAATATAATGTCGATAGCCAAGGTGAAATATATCCCGATGTTGATAAACTCTTATCAGAAATACCTCAAGGTGAAGAGAAGAAAAAGAAACCAGGTATTTCTAAAAAAGGAGAAGTGCCTGAGATGCCAGAAGAAATGAAAAAGCCCTTAAAATAAGGGCTTTTTTACAGATTGTACTTTTCGCTATTTAAAATAATTTCAATTTCTTCTATTATTTGATTATCTGAAAAATCCGGATGACTTTCTTTCACTTTCTTCCAAGTATCAAAATATTTATTTATTCTTTCACCATCAATATTATCGTTCTCATACTCATCTAATCTTTCTGGAAGTTCATTATCAAAAATTTCTTGTTTTTCCTTTAAATCACCACTATATCCATAATAAGGCGGTGAATATTCTATCACATCATCTTCATAACTATCATCATATTTATTAATAATAAATTTTGCTCTATAAGCATCTTCTCTAGATTTAAATTTTATAAATAGTTTAGAATACTTACTATTTTTATAATTTTCCCATTTTGCTGATCCCATTTTTAAATTAAAAAACGAATACACTTCATCAGTTAAATCTTCATAAGCTGCACTTTGGTCTGCACTTTCATTTGCATCACGAATAGCCATTTTTAATCTAATTTTTAATTCTTTAAGATCATATTCTTTAATTATACTACATACATCTTTATAATTCTCAATCTCTTCAAAATCGTAATCATAATCATTATCAAATTTTTCTAACATTAAAACAACTTTAAGTAATAGTAAATTATCTTCATCAACATCTAAATAGGAGTCAGCAAAATCGAAATCATTATAACCATATTCGAAAAATTCAAATCCTTCACCGCTCAATATAGCTTTAACAAATTTTTCATTTAAATCTCTATTATATTTAAAATACTGAGCAAAATCCTCATAACCATCTACAACTATCCAATAATCATTACCATCCTTAACAATATTATCACAATTCAATATTTCACCATAAACGTTAAACAATTCATAATTTTCATCTAGAAAATCTCTTAAATATATAACTTCATCATCTTCACCATAAAAATCACCTCTATCAAAATTTAAAACAAATTTTGTATTATCTTCTTTATCAATATTTATATAAATATTTTGATTAAAATTATATTTACATCCATACTTAACATCACTCCATTCTTGATCCTGTCCATAATAAGAAAATGCCTCGAATGATTTTGGTTTGATTACAATCCAATTATTACTTTCAAAGATTTTCTCCACATCATTTTTAAAATTTTCAAAATTCTGTTCAGAAACTGGCTTTTCATAGTAATAACCTCTATCTTCAAATGTCTTTATATATTTCATTTTTTATAAATTATATTTGTTAGCATTTTTTTGTAATTCTCTTTCTTCTTTATATTTTTGAATATCAAATTTTTTATATTTATCTGAGCCTTCAAAATAAATTTTATTATCATCTCCAATATAAATCCAACATTCACCTAATATTTTTGACAAATAACAAAGTTCTTCTTCGTCTTCCTTATTATTATAACTATGATCCCAAAAACCAGAACCGTGTCCATTTCTAGTTAGCCATAAATAAAACCCGACTGCTTGATCATTTAAATTTGATCTTTCGATTGCATTACCAGCCACATCTAAAAACCATTTGATTTCATTTTCAGCTTGTTGATAAGCCTCTTTTGAAAAATTATATATTGTCATATTCTCAAAATTGTCTTTTTCACTTTCATCATCTGGTGCTAGCCATAATGCAGTTTCTAAATACTTTACTATTATATTCTTAATATTAGATGGATTAAATCTATCACTATTAATACTTTCCTTAAAATATCTCAAATATTTCACAATATTATATATATTTTATTTAAAATAAAAAAACCTCCAAATAGAAGGTTTTTTATTATAAGTAATTACTTTAAACTATTCTGTCTTCACTTCTTCAGGATTTTCGATAACCGCATCCTCTAAATTAATAGATTCAAATTGAGGAACATCAACAGAACTTAATTCATCAATATTAATTTCTGGACCTGAAACCTCTTCTGTAGAAGTATGTGCTTGCTGATTAGCTAATGCCTCTTGTTGCATCTTAATATAGTTATCAATCAACTTTTTCTTTAAAAGTTCTTGTTCTTTCTTTTTGTTAGCTTTGTAATCAGACAATTTTTGCGAATGATTTTTTCTATGTTTTGATTTTGGCATAATAAATCTTTTTTTATTTTATATATGAAAATAGATAATAAAAGTTTAATTTAAAACTTCTTTAACAATACCTTTAAGTGTAATAGGTTGTATCTTCTTCCAATCTGTTATGAAATTAGAATCTACGGGTTTAGCATCTATGGGATTTATTGCTAATGTAATATGAGGAAATCTGTCAATATCATTTAAATCTTTAATAGGTTTAGTAATACTAAAAAAACCAGTAACTTTTACAGCGATTGCTTTATCACTTACACCTATCTCAGTAACTGTTAATGTTACCTCTTCATCTAACCAATATCTTTTTATATGCTCTGGTAACTCACCCATACATATTGTCATATGATGTGCAATCTTTATCCAATCTGAATATTCATTATAAGGATATATGAAAGTAGATAATAATAAATCAATAGATTTTTGATCTAAAATAATACCAGAGTAAACTATATTAGAACCCTTTTTATAAAATTTGAAATTTTCAAATAATGTAATCATATATAGATTATATATTAATTATTTGAACGAATTTTCACCTATTTTTTTCATCTTATCTTTTCTCAGATATAGATTATAATCAATTATTCGTAGCATACTGTTTATACCAAGAGAGGGAACTAATTCAGTATCACAAAAATAATATTCATTATCTAACTTGAAAATTAAATAATGATCATAATTGAGATAGAATGAAAAACTCTCAATGTTATCCAATTCAATAACATTGAGAGTTTTTACTGTTTCAATTAATAAGGGATTTCTAAAAGAAGAAATTTTAACATCTTTTATAGTGTTATAATTATCTAATTTGTGATAAAGATAATCTCGTAAATCAGATAAGATTTCTTTCTTATTAAGATTGTTCACCTTCATTTAACCTATCATCATTATTATAACCATCCATTGCGTTCAACGCATTAACCCAATTATTAAATTTGTTAGTGGAACGTTCGAGCATAACACCATAAGCATTAAATAATTTAGTCATTTTTGCAAGTTCTGTCAATACATTTCTAAAATTATGAAAGCTATCTGATGAGCCTTTTTCCTCCCATTTCATTAACAAATGACTTAAAAGAATAATGCTTTGAATTGAACAAATAGGTGCAAAAGATTCAAGGCTCTTGTGTAAAGATTTAACAATTTCCCTTGTTGGTTCAATGAACTTTTTAAATAATTCCCAGAAATTGAAAAGCTCCTGTCCATTATATGAGATCTTTCTAGTTAATGTGTGATCTATATAATTCCACTCCTTAAGAGATAATTCAAAATTAAAATCTAAGGAGCTATATCTATCCTGATAATACTGAAATAATTCTTTACCATATCCGAAAAGCTTATCTCTATCTGCTCTTGACATATTTTTAACAACTTCACTATCAGTTCTAAACTTTGATAGAAAGTTATTTAAATTAAGAAATGCTTCTTCATACTTTTCTAAAGATAGTCCTTCTATATACATACCTCCAAGTTCATCTATAATCTTTTCAGCATCTTTCAATTTATCTTCACCTGGTGTCCTCGGTTTAAACTCATTTGTACCAAATAGAGTTTTATACTCTGCATCTAAGTTAAACTCACTGTCACTTGTAAAATCAAAAAATTTTTTTTCTTCCATTTTTATTGTTTTTATTTTTTAATAAATCTATTATTTTTAGGTTTATTTTCCCTATTTTCTTTTTCTTTATCTTCTTGTTGTTGATTATATAAATCTCTAACTTGATTTGCCCTTCCAACAGCCTCAACACCATATTTTTTAACTACACCAGATGATGTAATTAGATCCGGCTTGCTAATCTTTAATTGGCCTTTTTCAAGATCAAAATGTAATAAGGCTAATTCTTGATCAATAAGAATATTTTTTGACTCATCATCAAAAGCATCAAAATAATCCTCATTAAAACTAACTAATAAATCAGCACCCAAAAGCGTAGCATATCTATCAGCTATTTTAATAATTTTTACCAATGTTTTTTGTTTATCATCTGCTTGATATACATATTTTAAATCAACTGGCAAACTTAATTTTTCTTGTAATTCATCAAAATATTCGACGATATAATCTGATAATTCATGAAATTGTTCTTTACTCATAATATAAAGTATTATTTTTTAAACATATATTAAAAACCATTATTAAAGTTTATAGAAAAATAATAAGAGCTAATATTCCGAAAAAAATTAAAAGTAATGTTAAGATTAATAAGAATTTAGCCCAAAATTTTAGATCCAAATACTTAAATTTCAAAACAATTCTAATGTTATATTCGTCTATCTGCTCAATACTATCGGTATCTAATGTCACATATTCCAATATACCTAACTGAAATAAAAAGTTAGAAATTTGATTCACATGTGTTTTTACCATATTATCAACATAATAATATCCATATTTATCTATATTTTCTCTATCTTCAAAAGGTAAGTTTAATACTGTATATAATCTATATATCCAGTCATATTGAATACCTAGAGGATTAGGATTATTATTAATTCTAGAATTAGTTAATGTCTTCTTATTTTTCTTAAGAAGTCTAATATATCTTATTAGATATAATATTCTTTTCATAATCTTATTTATTATTTATATATAACTAGCGTTAGGTTCAAAACAACATTTGAACTTTATATATGTTATATAATAAAAAAAATGTAAAGTTTTTTAATTAAAGCTTCCAGCTCTAGGTGGACTATTTAAATTTTCTCGTATTTCGTATAGTATTACTTTTATATCAGAAATATCAGTATAAAACTGTTTTTGTTTATCAGACTCTGATAGTATATTTTTAGATTCATTCTTAGATGTTTTTTCTTCCTCTTCTTCTTTTCTATTTTTTCTTTCCTGTTTTTGTGCTGAAATAATATTTGGTACGGTATAATCAGTCGCAACAAGAACGTCTTCCATTTTTATTTTAGGTAAACTTCTATATAATTGAGAAAAATTCTCCAAATTTGAATTGACTTTAGATATTGAATTTGATAGTGTAACAAAAGATGATGATAATTTACCAATTCCATCAACTTGAGTATCTAATTTTGGTAATTCTGGTAAAACTTTTAATTGTTCTAAAAATTGAATAATGCTCTGAGCCACACCATTAGGCATAGGATTTATCGCAGATAATACTTGCATTGAAGATATAATAGTGTTTATACCAGCAGCAAATGAGGAAAATTCTTCCATTTTTCTTTTACTAAAATTATCAATTCCGTCTGATAATTCTTTTAAAGCATCTTTGATTATTGTCATGTTCTTAATAGTATTATCAGTAAGATTTGGCATATTATAGAATGACTCTAATATCAATTTAACAGATTTTCCAAAATTTTCAGATTCTGTGATATTAGTATCCCATTTAGAAGCCATTTTATTGATACTTAGAATATAATAAGATAAATTATCTACATATTCTGTTGAAGGATAAGATGAATAATTTCCAGCTGATATATATTTTGACCAATCTGTAATATATGGTGCAATATTACTAAACATAGACAATCTTGATACTTTATCTTCATCAAATTTAACCTTTCCTGAAATTTCAGAAATAGAACTAATTAAATATGTGAAAGATTGAATCCATTCAGGCTTAATTATAGTATCGTATTTACCACCAGATAATTTATTAGATGCAAAAACTAATGAACTTACAGATTCTTCTATAAACATTGCCATTGTTTTTTTGTTAGCACCCGTTAGAAAAGAACCAATAGAAGCTAAAAATCCTTTATTATTTACTTTAGAATAGGATTCTGCCATAGAAATTAAAAGAGCGCCTACACTTTCAGAAAACTCTTTCTTAGGAAAATTAGAAGTCCATGTTACACCACCCAATTTAGTGTTAAGATCAATCATTGATTTAGCTGCATTTTCAACAAAAACTTCAAATGTTTTACCGCCTGAAGTTCCAAATAGTTTACCAACAATATCAGAAAATCCCTCAACTCTTGACACAGCAGCAAAACTCTTAGCCAATGGTTCCAATAAACCTCCAACACCTTCAGCTAATTCTTTTGATGGATAATTATTTTTTGATGCCCAACTAACTTTACCTAATTCCTCATTCAAATATTTCATTGAATCCGCAGATTTCCTAATAAAAATATCGAAAGAACCTTGATTTGTTGTTCCGAATAATTTACTAACAATTTTTCCAAAACCTTCAACTCTTGATACAGCTGCGAAAGAATGTGCCATTGCTTCTAAAAATCCACCAACACCTTCAGCATAATCCTTAGAAGGATATTTTTCACTCCAATTAACCTTACCTAATTCCTCATTTAAATATTGCATTGAATCCGCGGCTTTTATCATAAAAACAGTAAAAGTATCTTTTGTACCGCCACCGAATAATTTAGATATTATTGTATTAATACCTTCTACTTTCGAAACTTTAGAAAAAACATTTGCCATGGATTCTAAGAATCCACCAACTCCTTCAACATATTCTTTTGAAGGATAGTTTTTAGTATTCCAATTAACTGAGCCAAGTCTCGTATTAATGTATATCATTGAATCCGCTGCCTTTACCATAAAAGTTACAAATGGATCCGATTTTCCACCACCAAAGATAAAAGAGACTATTTTATTAAATCCTTCAGTAGCAGAAACTAATGTATATATCTTAGCAAATCTTAATAAGAAATCACCAACACTTTCAGTATATTCCTTTGATGGATGTTTTGCTGTAGACCAATCGAATTCATTAAGTTTTTCACCAACCTGTATCATACTTTCAGCCATTTTCAACATAGGATTTTTACCACCAGTGAAAAATGAACCAACTAATCCAACAATACCTGCAGCAGATGCTGCAACGGTGATTAAACTAAATGCTAATAATGCTCCACCAGCCCCAAGTATCCATTGAATTGTAGGATATTTACCGTATTCACCCTTAGCTAAGATAGCGGCTATTGCAACTATTGTTCCTGATAATGCCAAAATTGATGCAACACCTGCAGCCATAGCCAAAGCACCAACACCTGTTAATGCAATTAAACCTATTACACCAGTAATAACAGCAAAAGAAACAAGAGATAGACCAACACCAAGAGTCCATATAATTGGTGGATGTTTCATATTATCAGGCAATAATTTGAAAATTAAAGAAACACCAACAATAGTTAAGGACAATAATAATATTCCAGCCATAGCCTTTAATATTGTTGCCTGACTTACTTTTATCATAGTTAACGCCTTAATAACTGCTGCAAATGCTAATAATGATAAACCTGCACCTAATGTCCAAATAAAATCAGGATATCTCATATTACTAGGTAAATCTAAGAATATTTTAGATGAAGTAACTATCATAAACGCAATTAATGGAATCGAAATTGCACTAGCTAATATATCTTTCAATTTTACTTTATTTAATAGTAATATTGTTGGCACTAAAGCCAATATAGATAATCCTATGACTGCACTACCTATTAAAAGTTTTAAAGGATCTTTTACAGGTACAAAATTCTGTAAAATAGAAGCAGAATATACAAGTGCTAATGAAATCAAAGGTAACATCACCGGTAGAACCAATATTGTTGCCCAATTTTTCTTAACATCAAATTTTTGTATTGCTTTTAATAATAAAAATGCAGCCAACCCAAGCGAACCACCAACTAACATCAAAGATAATCCTTGCTTAAAACTAAAAGTAGGAAATGCTTTTAATATAAATCCTGATAACAATAATCCTGTTGAAATTAAAGGTAAAGCTAATGGTAAAAGTATTATTTTAAGAAAGTCCTTTTTCAAATCAACATGTTTTAATGATTTAAGTAAGAACCAAGATGCTACACCTATAGCACCGCCAACTAATATTAATGAAATACTTTGTTTAAGTGTAAAATTTGGAAAACCTGATAATATAAAACCTGAAAATAATAAGGCACCTGATATTAAAGGTAATGCCACTGGTAATAGCATAATTTTAAGAAAGTCCTTTTTTAAATCAACTTGTTTTAAAGCTTTAAGCAAAAGCCAAGATGCCACACCTAATGTACCTGCAACAAATAGTAATGATATACTTTGTCTAGCTGTTATAGTTGGAAAGGATTTCAATATTAATGCAGATAAGAATAGACTAGTTGCAATTACAGGTAGTGTAAAAGGTAATGCAAGTATAGTTAGCCAATTCTTTTTAATATCAACGTCTTTGAGTGATTTTAACATCAAATAAGAAGAAATACCAATTGCTGAGGCTACTATTATTGCAGAAATACCTTGTTTAACTTGAACATTTGGAATATTTTTTATAAGAAATGCTGAAGATAATACAGCTAAAGACATTATAGGAAGAACAGAGCCTATTTTTGCGACATCTACAACTTTCAAATTTTTAAAATCTATTAATGTGCTAAATGTTTTAGCCATAATAAACATAGCACCAGATAATGCTATTACCGATAGAAAATCTACTTTACCTATTATCTTAAATGCCATACCTAATGCCAAGACACCAGCTGCAATTAATATGACGACTTTTATACCATCAACTATTTTATTTTTATTTTTTGGATCCTCTACTTTATCGAATCCTAATGATTCTTTTTGATTTTTTATGCTTTCTATCTTCTTAATTATAATCTCATTCTGTCCTTTGATATCAGCAAATCCTTTTTCCGTTGTTTGTTTAAGATCAGAAACAACAGTTACTAAATTATCCATTGGAGTTTTTAAAAATTCATTGATAACATCAGCTTTACCGGTTTTTTGTTGTTCTTTGAGTAGTTCAACAATTTCTTCTAATGCACTAGTAAATGTGTTTAACGCATCAATGTATTTTCTATCTATGTTGGACATTTAAAATTACTTATTTTGAGTGGAATTGGTATTAGATTTTTTTAAGGTTTTATTTAACTGATTGATTTGTTTAACAGTTTTATCAAATTCTTGAACTTGATTTTTATAATCTTTTACTTGAGTCTGAACATCTTTTTGATTCTCAGGCTCTAAGTCTTTAATATTATTTAATAAACCTTTTTCAATGGTATCTTTTTTTGCTATTATTTTTTGTTTTTGTTCTTCGGTATTTCTCAAAATATTATCTACTTCATCAGCTGATTTAGGTTTCTGATTAGAGTTTTGATTAGTTTTTAATTTTGGTTTTTTTGATAATGCATTTAAATATCCTTGTGGTGTATTAGGATTTGTTTCTTCTAGAAATAATTCGAAATCTTTTATTCTTTTCATCAATTTAAATTATTTTATTTCAGTGGTTGTATCTGTTGTAGTTGCTGGTTCTTTCATCTCTGTTTCTTTCGATTTTTGTTCTGGTTCTTTTTTAGCTTTTCTATCTTGTAATATTTTATCTATCTGATTCCAATATTCTCTAAATTTTTCTTGTTTCCTTTTCTTTTCAAGAATTTCATCTGTATCTCTCTTAAAATCTAAACCTCTCTGTGTTATAAAATTATTAGAAATAAAATTTTTAACATTATTTTTAAATTCCTGAAATTTACTATCAATATCATCTACTTCATCTTGGACGATTTGAGCATCAACAGCTTGTTCTTTCCAATTTTCTGATATAAATTCATTATATTTTTTCATATTCTTTAAGTTTTTTTAATGTTAGGAAGTGCTTTTGCTAATTTATCAAGAGTATCCTTTGATTTATCGTAAAATTCAGGTGTCTTATGTGCAAAATCTACCTCATCATTTAGACTAAACTTAGATTTCCAAGTATCATCTAATGGATCTACAAATTTTCTTAAATAATTTACTGTTATTGATTCTTTATAATTATATAATTTTTGTAATATAGAATTAAAATCAATACTTTTATCTGTAATCGATTCTGTTTCAGCGTCTCTATTTTCTTTTGTCACAAATCTAAATAATTTTAAATCTTTCGTTTTTTTATAATAGTTAAGAATTAAAATACTACTAGCCTTAACTTTACTACTACTAGGATTATTAAAAAGAAAATATACATCTTTTTCTTGATTATCACTATATATAGTAAAGCTTTTCTTAAACTCCTTAAAATTTGAATTTTCATTCATTTGATCAAAAGAATCAAATGTATTATTTATTTTAACAAGATATACTTTACCATAATTCTTTGAAAATGCATGTACATCAGAGATAGATGCAGCAAAATGTTTACCCTTACAATTAAAATCCATTATAGCGAATCTACCTTCCAAATCGCTAAATATGCAATCCTTTCTATCAAGTATGCCTTTATCTTCCATAAAATCAATAGTTCTATTACTGTTTTGATTACCTCTTAATCGATTTTCTTCATTTTCTACTTTTTTAGAAATACTTGTACCTAAATCATTTCTATATTCTTTACGAATATCCACTGCTGAAACATCTAACATATCAGAAAAACTTGCATACATTTTAGATAGTTCTTTATTCCACCTTGATTGTAATTTTTGTTTTTCAATTGATTGCTCACCAACTTGTGCCTTTTTAAATAAGTCTGTTCTTTCTGGTAATATCATTTTATCTGCAACCATTTGAACTGTTTTTAAATTCTCTGGATTAACAAATTTAGAAACTTCAGATTGTGAACCTCTTTTCTCTATCTCTTTTTCTATTCCAGCTAAATTAATTTTTGAAATATTCATATCCATTTCATCTTGATGCTCTTTATATTTTTCTCTATCTCTTTTTGTTAAAATTTGTTTGACTTTAACTTTTGTTTTTATTGTTTTAGCTTTCGGATCTGCACCTGCTCTCGGATCACTCATAGGTGCTTTTACTAACTTTTCAGCAACAAGAGATTCAGAAACTTTCTCTGACTTAACACTATTTAAAATATCCTTACTTATGATATAATTCATATAAATATTTCTAATCTTTTCTTTTGCAGGATCTTTCATTTTATCATAATTAGAAATATTCTTACTCAAATAACTCTTCATATCATTAATAATCTTCTCATACTCTTCTAAATTTTTAATGCTCTTAACACTATTCTTATTAAATTTAACACCGAAGATCTTTTTCATTAAATCTGGTGATGGATTTTTTAAATCTTCTGTTATATCTTTTCTTATAGATTCAAATTCTACAGGTTCTGAAGTTGATACAGTTCCTGATGTTAAAGCCTTTGGTTCGTTCTTTGGAAGGTACTTTTGTTTCTGTTCATCTGGTAAATAACTAAGAAATTTTTGAATTTGCTCGTTATTCATATTTGCTAATGCTCGTTTTTTATCATCATCAGATGCGGAAATAAAAAGTGCAATAGCATGTTTTCTAATTTCCTCTGCATTTTGTTCTTCAATAGATGCTTGTAAACTTTTTTTTGTTTCAGGTGTTGCACTTGGTAGTTGTAAAAGAACCTTACTAGCACCTAACATTTTTAATTCTTCTTTCTCTTTTGTTTCTTCATCGGTTTGTTCATCTGATTCTTTTTCCGGTTCTTTAGCTTTTTCTTCTGATGTTACTTCATCTGAAGCTATATTAATATCATTAGCAAAACAATACAATATAACTCCTCTAAGAAGTTCATTTGTCATTCTTCCTATCAACTTATTAATAATAAAATTCTCTTTTGATTTTCTCCATAGCCAACTAATACTCTTAAACATACCATTAAGTAGTTTACCTAAATAAGTATTTTGTAGAGATAAATTGTTGGAAAAGCCGCCATCATCACCGTAGGCTTCATCAATTCTTAGAAAATCTTTACGAGTTTGAATATTCTTTAATTTCATCATTTTTTATTAATTTTTTGAATCCTTAATCCATTATAGGAATATTTTTTACCATATAATATGAAATAATCATTTTCAAATTTAACTGGATATTCTTTAAGTTTATCTAAACTTGAATCATATAATATTTCATTATTTATACTTAATGAAAAATTAACCAATTCTTTAACATAAGATTCATACAATTCTTTGTTAGATTTTACAGCTGGCTTTTGTTCTTTCATAATTGGTTCCTTTCTAATCAGAGGTTGTGAAGGTTTATCTATAATTAAATCTCCTTCACCATTATATTGATAACTCTCCGTAATTTCAATTTCTTTTTTCTTAACTACTGGTTTAGGTTTTTCTTGAACTTTTTTAGTTTTTTCTTTATTCTCGTCATTATTGTCGATCTTCTCTACATTTTCAATCTTCTCCTCAGTTATTTCTTCTGATTTAGTTAATTCCTCTGACATAAGTATATTTTTCTTTTATATATAATTTTTTTCTATTCCTGAGATATATATAAATTTTTCAAATTAATAAAGTAAAATATTTTTTGATTTACATTTTTTATATATAATGAATATGAAAATATTAAAATTTAGCACATATTCATTTTTAGATAAGACTAATTTATTAACTGAAGGTTCAGAATTTCTTCAGTATCAATTTGGTATCGAACCAATGGGTACACAAGGAGGTGGTGGACAATATGCTTTTGCACAAGATCCAAGTCTTTCTTATTACAATTATCAAGATAGTCCCTATACAGATTTTTATGCTCGTCAATCAGGATTGGTTGCTAATTTAAATCTAATTGCTAAAAGTATAAGAAGTCAGAGTGATTTGATTTATAAACAGCAAAATGCATTTCTTGAAGATATAGATTTATATAAGAATATTAAAGTACTAAAAATGTTTGAAAATAATAACCTTAAATTAGACATATATATGTCTTTTGTGTATGATGATAAGGAATATTTCGGAGCATTTAGAAATTTTAATGGATTATCAAAACCAAAATTTGAATCTGAACTATTTTATGATCCAGAATATCAATACCGTTTTGACAATGAATATAAACTTAAGCTAAGTAATTTATTCTATAAAAAATTAAAAAAATGGTTTATTCCCGAAAAAGGCTTTTATAAAAATCTTAAAAATGAGAATAAAATTAAAGATACTATGGGTAAATTATATGAGATGAAAACAAATCAAATTGCTGAAGTTCTTGGTTATAATATAACACCAGATAATAAACCTTATATCATCGTTAAAATTAAAGATCATACTTATCATATCGAAAATAATGATTATTATTTCTTTAAGTGGAGATTCGAAAAATTAAATTCATAATCATTTATGAATCATCTAAAATCTTTCAAATTATTTGAAATTGCTTCTATAACAGAGCCCAATATTACATATAGTGACGCAACATTACTGGAATCTTCTTTTGAATTTAAAATAGATAATGATTATTATTCCGTAGGTATTTATCTTTATAACATGTTTCCTGATTTAAATTCAGATGAAATTTTATCCATCGTTGATCTAAATACAATCGAAATTTCTTTTGATCTAGTAAGTGATAAAAAAACTGCATACAAATTAACTAACAAAAACATACCTTTAAAAGTATTATCTAATTTAGTTGGCGTTATAAAAAATTGGTCATTATTAAATTTATCAGAAGAAATAAACGAACAAGAAATGAATTTAAAAGATGTAAATATAAGTTATATCTCAATAGATTCAAAACGTGAAACAGAAGATGATTTACGAAGAAATAGTATCTATACTTATTATATTGAAAAATTTATAAATTCTAAAATTCTAAATAAAGAAAGTCAAAAACAAATAAGTTCAAACACTTTAATTCCTATTCGCAAAGTTAAAACATATAGAACAATATACGAAATAGAACCAACAAATGTTAGAAATCTAATAAAAATAATTTAACTTTTTAGTTCTAATCATATATAATTGTATATGATCATAAAGTCAATTTCGCTTAAAAATTTTAAATCTTTTGGTAATAATAAGCAGACTGTCACATTCAATACAACGACAGGTGATCTTATATTATTATCAGGTCAAAATGGCGCTGGAAAATCTTCTTTTCAGCAATCATTCGATTTTTCACTATTTGGTATAGTTAGAGGAAAAAGTGGAAAAAGAGTTACACAATCAATTTTACCCAATAGAATTAATAAAAACCTTGAAACAGAAATTGAATTCATTAATAATCTTTCTGACACTATTAAAATTCAAAGAAATCTTGAGCCAACAAGTGCCAGAATTTTTATCAACGAGGTAGATGAAACTAAGAAATTTAAAAATTTTAAAAAAGAAGAAAGAGATAAAATAATTGGTTTTGATTTTGAAACCTATAAAAGTTTTATTTCTATGTCTGTATCTGATTTTGCTAATTTTATTGATCTCACACCAGAAGAAAAAAGAAATATTATAAATAAGCTTTTCAACCTACAAGATTTAGACAACTATCTATCATTAAGCAATAGTTTAATTAAAGAAAAAAATCAAGAAAGAATCAAATATGAAACTATTATAGAGACCAATGAACAGACTATAAAAACATTAACGCAAAATATTTTATCTATTAAAAGAAGTGGTGCTATTGATAAAGAAAAAGAAATAAAAAAATTAGAAGAATTAAAAGAATCAAAAAGAGAACCTTTTCTTAAATTAAAAGGTAATTTAAAAAACTTTGAAAATAAGATTAAGGAATTAGAGAAACAAAGGCAAGATTTTGATAATCAGAAATCTATTGCATCTGACGAGATACTTGAGTTAAAAATAGAAATTCGAAATATAGAAGAAAAATTAAAAGTTTATGAATCTGGCATTTGTCCAGTATGTAACACTGATTTAAAAGATGAAAAACATTTACATGATCTAAGTGATATTACTTCTAAACAAGAAGAATTGAACTCTAAATTGAAAAGATCAGATGAAAATAAAAATAATATAGTTCTCAAATTAACACAAATATCAAATAAAAAAGAATCAATTGTTAAACAAAAAAATTCAGCAATTAATCAACTAAACAACTTAACATATGAATTAAAAACTATAAATAAGAAAATTCTAGAATTAAAAGAAAATAACAACACAACAACTTCAATTGATGAATTAACAAAAAATATTGATGAATTAAAAAATAAAAATATTGAAAATCAAAGTAAAATAGGCTCATTAGATCTAAATATAGAATTATATGATGAACTAAAGACTGTTTTCTCTAACAATGGTATTAGAAGAAGTATAATAAAAAATATAGTAAAACCTATTAATGTTTATTTGAAAGATATATTAGATGAAATGAATTCACCCTATAATATCAAAATAAATGAGGATTTTAATGTATCCATATATGAAAGATTAACTAATGAAATACATCCAGAAAGTCTATCAATGGGTGAATCTAAAAAAATAAATATCGCAATAGCATTATCATATTTAAAATTAATCCTGAAATTTAGAAAATTAAATATTTTATTCTTAGATGAGGTTTTTTCTAGCATGACACCAGAAAATGTTGAATATGCACTTAAAGTTTTGAAAAACTTCACAAAAGAATTTAATTTAAATATTATAATCTTAGACCCAAAAGTATATTTTACTGATAATTCATTATTTGGAAATAATTATTTTGATAGAATTATTAATATTAATAAAAAATTATCATTTTCATCGATAGAAGAGAATTAAAATTAAATATTAATATATAATGTAATATTTAATTCTAATTCTATGGAAAAACAGACAAAGAAAAAAACAAGTATGAAACTTCATTCCGGAATGATTGGTAATAGTAGAAGATTAACTTTAACCTATGCTGTCCTTGTTGTTTGGATAGCTCTAGCAGTATTTGCTATTATAAAAGATGCAGATCTTTATGGTCTAGCAGTATATTTTGCATCAGGTTTACCTCTTATATTAGGCTATTTATGGTCTGAGACATCAAGACCTAGTATAAAAGATGCGTCTGAAATACTTAAAAATATCGGAAGAGGCAGAGGAGGTAAAAAAGGCCAGGATAATAATTTTTTCGGAGGTAACTTCTATGGTTCCGATTATGGTGATGATTATGGCTCAAGTTCTAACGAATATGGCAACAATTATGGTCAATCACAACAAAACAATTCTTATCAACAAGGTGGAGATGTTAGTATATATTCAGATGATGGAAGTATAGAATTAAAAGTTAA
>Ga0172370_10000728_pt1 | contig 51612 bp, 55 predicted proteins | sample LakKiv5m_FD_114538 | JGI IMG/M metagenome (GOLD analysis project Ga0172370, IMG submission 114538) | Freshwater microbial communities from Kabuno Bay, South-Kivu, Congo - kab_022012_11.5m | ecosystem: Environmental > Aquatic > Freshwater > Lake | place: Democratic Republic of the Congo...
AAGAAAAACAGACAGCCGATACGATCACGATACCAAGCTGTTGATTCTTAGTTTCAACCAAAGCGTCTTCCGGGCCTTCAAAGCAGATTTTCTTGATGGGAAAGCCCAGATGGACTTCCGCCGTATCGAACATTTCCCGGGCTACGGGAAATGTATCATACAAATCTCTACCCATACCCACATATTGACTTCCCTGTCCCGAGAATACACAACTGATACTTTTCATGGAAGAGGAGATTACATCTCTATAATGCAGCTGCCCCATACCAACCCTGCGCCAAACGTATCGAGCATAACCATATTGCCCTTCTTAAACCGTTGCTGTTCGAAGGCTTCGCAGAAAGCCACCGCCGTGGAAGCAGCAGACATATTTCCATATTCGGCGATGTTCACGAAAAGCTTTTCCGGAGACAGATGTAAACGATCAGCAACCGCATCGATAATCCGGATATTGGCTTGATGGGGTATAAAAAGGTCGATATCATCGATCTTTAAACGCGCTTTTTTTAAAGCTTGCCCTGCCGCGTCGACCATAATACGAACGGCCAACTTAAAGATCTCATTCCCTTTCATTTTTAAATAATGTTCTCCCTGTTTGACCGTTTGAGCTGAAGCCGGCATACGCGATCCTCCGGCCGGAACGGTCAGGATATCGGTCAGCGATCCATCCGAACCTAAATGAAAACTAAGAAAATGTTCTTTTTTCGATGCCGTCAACACCGCAGCGCCGGCGCCATCGCCAAATAATACGCAAGTCGAACGGTCGCTCCAGTCGGTAATCGACGATAATTTTTCAGTGCCGACGACCACGATATTTTTATACATCCCCCCCTTGATAAGCTGCCATCCCAGGGCAAGCGCGTACACAAAGCCCGCGCAGGCGCTGCTGATATCAAAACAAGCGGCGTGCGGCGACCCAATACGTTGTTGCACATAACAAGCAGTGGAAGGGAATTGCGTATCCGGGGTGATCGTCGCGACGATGATGCAATCGATATCCTTGGCTTTGACTCCGGCGTTTTTTAAAGCTTGTGTGCAGGCCTGAGCCGCAAGATCACTTGCCGCTTCGCTCTCCGATGCTAAATGCCGGGTCTTGATCCCAGAACGCGTAGTTATCCACTCGTCGCTGGTATCGACCATTTTCTCAAGGTCGGCGTTTGTGAGTATCTTTTCGGGTATGTACTTACCCAATCCTATTATTTTTGCTGAAGCCATTCATCCTATCCTTTATCGCTTGAATAACGTTACGTTCTACTTCTTCATAGCCGACCCGTATCGCATTTTTTACGGCAGTCTTGTTTGATCTGCCATGCGCTATGATCACCACGCCTTTAACTCCTAACAAGGGCGCTCCGCCATATTCGGTATAATCGAGCTTGCGTTTATATTCACGGAACGCGTTCCGCAAAAATAAGAGGCCTATCTTTCTCCAAAGGGTCTTTGTCAGCGCATCGAAAAGCAACTTGCCAAGTACTTCCGCGCAGCCCTCCATGGATTTTAAAGTGATATTGCCGACAAATCCATCGCAAATAACACAATCGCATTTGCCGTAAAACATATCTTTCGGCTCCACATTACCGACGAAATTGATCGGTGATGAGGAAAACAACTTATGTGTTTGTTTAACGAAATCAGTGCCTTTGCCGGCTTCTTCCCCGATATTCAGAAGCCCGACCGTAACTTCTTTAGTATTGGTTACTTTTTGTAAATACACCTGGCTCATCAACGCGTATTGCAAAAGATGCTCGGGTTTGGGATCGATGTTCGCGCCGGCGTCTATGAGAAAAGAGAAACCTTTTCTCGTCGGAAAAAATAAACCGATACCCGGGCGTTCAACGTTCTCGATCAACCCCAGCCCTAACGTTGCCGCGCAGACTACGGCGCCGGTATTGCCGCAGGAAACAAATCCGTCGATTTTTCCTTCTTTAAGATGTTTGACCCCGACCGTAATGGTAGATTCTTTCTTATTGCGCACGGCCACGGTTGATTTATCTTCCATGGCGATCTTTTCTTCGGTTTCAACGATCTCGATCGATTCAATGACCGCCTGTTCCGACCGCGTCAACTTTTGGCGGTCTTCTGTGCAAATAAAGCCGACAATATCTATATGGGGGTACGTTTGCCGGGCAAGGTGGACTCCCTGGATGATCCGCGACGGAGCATAATCACCACCAGAGAGATCGATCCCTATTTTTATCATGATGCCTTAAGCTTTTGGTTTTTTCCCGGACGATAATTCGATTCGTACTATTTCTTTTCCCTGATAAAACCCGCACCAGGGGCATACCCGATGCGCCGGTTTTAATTGCTTGCATTCAGGACATTTTTGCAATCGCGGGACCGCGATCTTCTGATGTGTCCTTCTTTTTCGAGTCCTTGAATGCGAATGTTTTCTTTTAGGTAGAGCCATAGCATTATTCCTCCTTCTTACTGCACGTACATTTTTCTAAATTCAAATTGACGCCACAAACCGGGCAGATACCCTTGCAATCTGCCGCACAAAGCGTTTTGATCGGATATTCCAACAGCAACTCTTCCCGTATCAGCGAACTAATATCGAGATATCCGTTCGCATCGTATTCAGTCATGTCAAAAGTATAGGCCCGTTGCAAAGGCCGTATTATTTCCTGTAAACAACGCCCGCAAATGATCTTCTCGGTAAAGTAAGCCTGCGCTTCCAGATGGACCACCTTCTGCGCTTTGCTGACGGAAGCTTCGATCGTGATCGTATCGACAAAATCCAGATACGAGGAACTCATGTCCCATTCAGACGCGGGAATAGTCTCATTAAGATCACGCGGCCGTTCAGTTAAAGAATCGATCAATATCTTCATATCCGCTTGCGCTACTTCTTGCATTTTTTCTGTAAGGCTTGTTCCACTGCCTTCGGGACAAAAAACGACACGTCCGCGCCCAAAAAGAACGCTTCTTTGATCAACCGCGATGAAACGTATGAATAATCCGGAGACGGCATCAGGAAAATCGTCTCGATCGTATCGTCTAATTTGCGGTTCGTCAAAGCCATCTGAAATTCATATTCGAAATCAGAGATCATCCGTAATCCTCTGATAATGACATTGATTTTCATTCGTTGCGCGTAAGCCACGGTCAGGCCGTCAAAGGTCTCGACCGTTACTTTGTTTTTATATTGTTTCAGGCTCTCTTGAGCCAAAACAAGGCGTTCCTGATGAGTAAATAACGCATCTTTTGACGGGTTTTTGATGACCGCAAAGATCAGCGAATCGAATATATTCAAAGCGCGCTTGACGACATCGATATGACCGTAGGTTATCGGATCGAACGTTCCCGGATATATCGCTTTCATCGGTTATTCTCTTTCATATAATACCACGCTCGTGTCGCCATAACGACGCACAAATCGTTGTTTCAATGTCTTATATTCGCCAGCCTCCCCTTCAGCTCTATCCTTGCTAAAGAAGAACCCCATCACAAAACCAGAAGGGGGTACTATAGCATATTCATCTATATATTGCAAGGATTTCATGACCAAACCCTTATAATACGGGGGGTCCAAAAACACCAGGTCAAACAGTTTTCCGGCCGCAGCACACCGTTTAATGTGATCGAAAGCATCTCCCAAAATTACGTCCGCACGCTCTAAAAGGCCGAGTTTCCGTAAATTTCCTTCGAGGACCGCCAGCGTTTGCGGCTGAATATCCGTAAAAAGGGCCTGTTGGGCCCCCAATGATAGCGCTTCGATTCCCAGCATTCCGCTGCCGGCAAAGAGATCAAGCACGCGGGCCCCCGGAATAACCTCTTTCAGTATTTCGAAAACAGCTTTACGGACTCTGGATTGTACTAAACGCGCGCCTGCCGGAGTTATAATGTCCCGGCCTTTAAGAAAACCGTAAATGATCTGCATCTTATTGAGCCTCTTTATCTTCTAATCGTATGTTCTTGGCAAAAAACTTCGCGCGGATATATTCTTTTACTACCTGATTATCAGGGTGCTGTAAAGACGGATCATTCTTTACGACCGAATACGCGCATTCTCGCGCTTTTTGTAGTATCTGTAGATCGCGTAATGGGTTAGCGATACGATTTTCGGGAAATCCATGCTGAAAGTTACCGAAGAAATCACCCGGCCCGCGCAGTTGCAGGTCAGCTTCCGCGATTTTAAAGCCGTCGGTATTCTCGACAATGACCGATAAGCGTTTATACACGGGTTCGGGCAGCTCGTTGGCCGTTATCATAATAAAGTACGGCTGATGCGTGGAGCGGCATACCCGTCCGCGTAACTGATGTAATTGCGACAACCCAAACCGCTCAGGATGTTCTACGATCATGCAATTCGCGTTCGAAACATCTATACCTACCTCGATAACTGTCGTAGATATCAAAATATCGAGCTGTTGACTCTTAAAATCGTGTAAGACGGCAAATTTCTCTTCAGTTTTAAGCCGTCCGTGAAGCAATCCTACCCGGTACCCTTTAAAAACGGTCTTCCTGAGTTGATCATACATGGTCTCAGCGGCTTTTATATCGGTAGTATCGGAATCTTCTATAAGCGGATAAATAAAGTATATCTGTCTGCCTTCGGCAATCCGGTCTTTGATGAATTGATACATCCAGCCGCGCTTTTTTTCATCGATAAGAGTGTTCTGCGCTTTTTTACGCCCCAGCGGAAGGGTTTCAATCACGGAGATATCCAAGTCGCCATATAACGTCAGGGCCAAACTCCGCGGAATCGGAGTCGCGCTCATCACCAAAATGTCCGGATGGCTTCCTTTTTTTGGCAACAATACCCGCTGGGCCACGCCAAACCGGTGTTGCTCATCGATTACGACTAAACCAAGCTTATGAAAATGGACCTGTTCCTGGATCAACGCGTGAGTCCCGACAACGACATCGATACTTCCCTTTTCCAGCTTTTCTTGAATCTCCTGCTTCTTTTTTGCGTTCATACTGCCTAATAAGAGCGCTATTTTTGCGCCGCATCCTTTTAGAAAAAGCTGGAGGGTTTCATAATGCTGGATCGCCAATACTTCAGTCGGGACCATCAATGCCGCTTGATAGCGATTATGCGCGCAGACCGCGATCGCCAGCGCCGCGACGACGGTCTTCCCTGAACCAACGTCGCCTTGCAACAGTCGATGCATCGGAGTCGGCATGCGCATGTCCTGCAGTATTTCTTCGGACACTTTTTCCTGTGCAGGAGTAAGGCTGAACGGAAAAGCCCGTTTAATATCCGTCAAAAACCGTTCGTCGATGCTGAAAGGGACGCCGCGCGTTTTTTTTACGCGCGCTTTACGTAAATATACCAATATCTGTGAGGCGAATAATTCCTCAAAAATAAACCGTTCCCGGGATTTTTCCGCATCGCTTGCCTGTGACGGAAAATGTATGCGCGTAAGAGCATCGTGAATGCCCGTTAACGATAACTGTTCCCGTACTGTTTTAGGGATCGGATCGGGCAACGCCGCGCACGCATCAGTATGCGTAAGTTCGTATATCGTTTTTCTTAAGGTATTTTGATTCAGTCCCGCGGTCAAACTATACACCGGTACTATTCTGCCTATTTGTAAGGAGTGATCCGGATCCTCTTGCGAGATCTTCTCGAATACCGGGCAGATAAACTGTATTTGACACCGGTACTGTTGGGGGGTGCCGAACACAAACAATTCATCCCCGCATTGCAAGGAGTCTTTTAAATACGGCTGATTAAACCAGAGAAGCTTGATCTTTCCCGTATCATCTCTTAAAAGCACCTCAAAAATGCTTTTGCGGTTGCGCAAATACCGCACATTGCGCACCATAACGGTCCCCCGGACAGCCGATTTCTCTCCGCCGCGCAATTCCTTGATCTTCTTCACGGCCGAGCGGTCTTCGTAGCGGACCGGGAAATAATACAAAAGGTCTTCCTGCGTGTAAATACCCAGAATATTGAATAATTTTTCCTTATGCGGACCGATACCTTTTACATAGCGGATGCTTGACAGTATCGCCGATGCAGATGTCGTTTCCACAGTCATTCAGTGTGTTTCAGATTTTCCGGCGGCGTATCGGCAACAAAAATATAACGTCCGGGAACACCGCGTCGTAACTTATTGAAAGAAGTCTTTCGCTTTTTTTTTGTTGAATTCACGTTGAAAGTCATTCAGGTCGATAAAAATGGCCTGGGGCTTTGCTTCCCTGACTTTATCTAAATAGCGGACATCTAAATCCGTATTTTTGAACGCGAAATAATTGAACGCAGTCTTACAGGATGGGCATGAATACGTCGCGCGAATACGGTCGAATGCGTCTATATGCTTGCATGAAAAACAAATAACACTCCCTTGTGCGATCAATAAGAGTTCTTTCGCGACGTTATCCAGTGAATATCTGTTCCATGACCTCAGGAAGGCACTCATTTCTTTCGCTTGTAAAAACGTTCGACAAAGTCGTTCAGAAGAAAAGGTTTTCTCATACGTCATGCCCTTATTAAAAAAAACCCCGCACCTTTTCGGGTGCGGGGTTTTTTAAATTACGAATGCTCTCTTAGAATACTACTTTTACACCACCACGAGCTGCATACGCATTGCCTCTATTGTTTTCGGCAAAAGCGTCACCTGTTAAAAACATTGCACCGGCAACGGTAAATTGTACGTCTTCAGTGTAATCATAGACCAGACTCCCATTGATCTCGTTCCCGAGATTTGATTTCTCACTGTCTAAAGAGTACAGAACCCCGGTCCCTCTGCTGTAGAAACCCGTTATTTCCTGAGCTAACCAATAATGCGCATACCCTAAAGTAAGCGTAATATCTTCTCTCGGCATAATACTTCCGTAAATACCGACTGTGTGATTATTGGACTGCGGAAAAATCAAGTTGGCGATCTCCGAAGGTGTCTGTGTCTCAAACATCGGATCCCATTCTTCGCTATAATACGCGTAAATCGCTTTCAAAGTCGGATCATATTTCGCTTTGAATTTGTATTTTGCCATGGCCTGTGCTGCCCACGCGTTCATGGTATTTCTGCTTCCACCGTTTGTCCAATACGCATCGGTGTTCGCTAAGAGAGTCGATTTCAAATCGCTGGTCTGCCCGTTCTGGTATGTCGCTTCTGCCGATAATGAAAGATTATCGATCGGATCAGTACCGACTCTCATACCATAATTGATGATCTTCTGATGCTGATTGATCAATCCGGCATTATAACCGCGAAAATCATTGACCGTACCGTTCTTAACGATAATGTACGGCTCGACGACGGTATTCTTTGTCCCCACGTCGTAGCTTCCATAAATACCGAATACGGACATATCGTCGTTATGATTATAATTGCCTTCGGCTAAAAGAGAATAGAATATATCATATTTAAAAGGCGCCATGTCCACGGTTATACGGGCCGCATCAAAGCCTTTCCGGAGAGAAAGGTCCGGAGCGCCGGTAAAACCTTTGTTCTGATACGTCGATCTGTCGACGCGATCGTCGATCTGATTCGTATCAGGGTCGCCCATGATCATCCCGTTACCGAAAAACAACGGCTGTCTCCCGAATACGGCGGTAATACCATCATGCACGAAATCCTTCAACGTGATATTGGCTAAATCCAAACGAACCGTTGAATCTTTGCCGCTGACGCGTGATTGATTATCCGTACCGAGATCAAATTCATTTTCTTTTCCCCAATCACCTTCATAGATCAAACCGACTGTCGCGAAAACATTTTCAGTCAAATCTGCATCAAAGCGAAGACGCAACTGGTTCATTAAAAAATTATCGTCGTTTTTGTGACCGGACAACGGCACAAATGTTGTACCATCGAAACGGGATCCGCCACCTAAATTCATATTAGTCCTTGAAACAGCTTGCAGATTAATGTCTCCACTAACCTTAATTGTTTCAATGGCAGCGTGCACGTTGCCAATGGCACCCAACAAGAACATTCCTGCGAGAAAAATAAAAAACCCCTTTTTCATCACGCTCCTCCTTTCTCAATTCCTCTAATAAAAAACAACCCTTTTGGTATGCTATACAACCCGAATGTTACTACACTTTTAACAAATATTTCGATTCTTGTCAAGAAAATTCGTTTAAAAAACCGCCTTTTTTCGATTGCGCGGCGATTTTTTTCAGGAAAACGCCGCAGCGCCGGAACGCGCGCGCGCGGTGACTGATCTTATTCTTGGTAGTTGCCGGTATTTGCCCGAATGTTTTGCCGTAACCGGGAACAAAAAAAACCGGATCATAGCCAAAACCTTTCGTACCGGCCTTCCGATCGGTAATTCTTCCGCGAATAACACCGATAAAATATTTGAGGACCTTTTTTTTATGCGCTAACGCGATAACCGTCACAAACTGAGCATTTCTTTGTCTTTGCGGGATTTTTCTCAAAAGAAAAAGCAACTTTTCGTTATTCATATCGCTGGTCGCGTTCCGGCCGGCAAAACGGGCAGAACAAACTCCGGGTTTTCCACGAAGGATACCGACCTCTAAACCTGAATCTTCACCGATGACGAGGTCTTCCGGATAGAACCGGCTGACCGCTAAAGCTTTCTTTTTGGCATTTTCGGACAAACTTTTCTTTCCTTCACGAATAATGACTTTCTCCGGTATATCTTTAAGGGAATGGACTGTAAACGGCAAGTCCTTGATAATCTGAACAATCTCGCGAAATTTGTCCAAGTTGGCAGTAGCAACAATAAGGCGCATCAAAAATGAAATATGTCTTTGTAGATCTCGCGTTGTGCCGCTATTATCTGCTGAATGCCGCTTTCTGCGTGATCAAGCATGGTTGTCAGCATCGAACGGTCAAAAGACCGCCGCTCCGCCGTCCCCTGTAATTCGATAAACTGTTTTGCCCCGGTCATCACGACATTCATGTCTATTTCTGCCTGAGCGTCTTCCTCGTAACTTAAATCGGCCAGTACTTCGCCGTCAACGACGCCGACGCTTACCGCTCCAAGATAGTTAGTAATAGGGATACTTGCGATCTTTTTTTGTTTGTACACCTGCAAGACAGCATCGGCGAGAGCGACGAAGCTTCCGTTCACGGAAGCAGTCCTGGTTCCTCCATCGGCCTGCAAAACGTCGCAATCGACAATAAAGGTCTTTCCCGGAACTGCTTTGGTGTTAAAAATACTGCGTAAAGACCTGCCGATAAAACGTTGGATCTCATAGACACGTCCTGAGATCTTTTCACGCGTCACGCGATTTTCCGTGGCACGCGGCAGCATGCGATATTCCGAGGTAAGCCATCCTTCATTTTTTTCTTTCAGGAATTGAGGGACTTTTTCCTCAACGGTGACCAAGCAAAGTACGCGTGTCTGGCCCATGGATACAAGACAAGACCCTTCGGCATACTTGTTTACGCCGCGGGTGAAGGTTATCTCCCGGATCGACTGTGGATTTCTGCCGCCGGGTCTCATTTCTTTACGTAACTGGTGGTATCACGAATGATCAATGACGGCGGAACGAGGATTCGTTCAATATTATCGCTTTTCCTTTTACCGGTTATACTGTCTTCCAGCAGATTGACCGCCTGCCGGACCATCTCTTCAAACGGCTGTTTGACGGTCGTCAAGCTCATCGGTACCGCATTGACCGCGGGATTATCGTCAAAACCGATGACCGAGACGTCTTCCGGGACCTGTAAACCGCGTTCAAGTAAATAATTGATCACCTCGGCGGCCATATCGTCCGACGCGACGAATACCGCGGTCGGATAATCTTCGAGTGAAAAAAGGCTCTCGGTGGCCTCCCGGGCTGAAAGCCGGGAAAAATTCGCATTCTTGACGTATTCTTTCGGTATCTCGATTTTCGCGTCGGCACAGGCTTTTTTAAATCCCTCTAAACGCTGCTCCGCGCATTGCGTCCTCAAATCACCGGTAATATGGGCGATCTTTTTGTGCCCTAAATGAATAAGGAATTCTGTCGCCTCTTTTGCCCCTTTAAAATTGTCGACGCCAACGCAGCTGACCGGCAACGTATCGATGATCTTATTGACCACGACGACCGGGATCTTTTCAGCAATGGCTTTCTGCAGCTGCTCCTGATTACCCAAGACGTCGGCAAAAAGCACGCCTTCAACCATACTGAAGTTGAATTTATCTTCTTTCCAGAAAATATGCAGGAGTATATCGACGTTCTTATTTTCCAATGCCGCGCCGATGCTCCGCAAGATCTCCAAAGCATAGAACGAATAAAAGATCCCTTCGTAACCGGGAATGATCAATCCGTAAATATTCAGGCGCCCGCCGGCCAAACGTTTTGCGTACATATGCGGACGATAGCCCATCTGTTCAACGACAGACAAGACCCGGTCTCGTTTGTCTTTTTTAACCGAATGCGGATTGTTCAGTACACGCGATACCGTTGCAACAGAAACTTTTGCTGCGAGCGCGACTTCAACGATGGTAACTTTTTCTTTCGTGTCTTTTGATCTCACAAATAAACCCTCCCGCTATCAAATATTCAATTGATAGCCCCCTCTATCCGTCCCGGTCCTTGTATACTTTTAGGATACGGGATCGAATCTACTTCTGTCCCCGTGTTCACTCATGACTGGATCTCATGACATAGCGTATACCGCGGGAATAGAAAAACCCCGTGCTTCCACGGGGTTTTTCTTATCGTATCGACGACATTTATTGTCGATAACCTATTCAACAATTACAGAATCGCCTTCTCTAATAAACTCGCCTGGCTGCATCGTTGTTATATCGCAAGCCGATATTTCTTTACGAAGTTCGATGATCTTGACCAAGGCGATCTTTTTGTCGCCACGAACGACGTTTAAGACCTCGCCGGCAGCAAGCCCTGCTGATTCACCGACATCTATGACCACAAAGTTTTCTTTCTTATTCACCGCTATGACGGCCCCTTTTACCATTCCTTTGGGAGCAGCCGGACGCTGCGACGCCATATTCGGCGATGCCGAGGTCTGTTCTGCCGAATAATCGGGTTTCTTCACCACGATCGGTGCCAATTCCACGGTCGAACCATCCAAAGATACGCCTTTTTTGACTTTGTCTAACGCATTGACCAGCTTATCTTGCATGTCGCCGATCTCCAAAGACCGCTCACGAAGCGTTGTCTGGACATCAAGCATTTTACTTTCAAGCGTGGATTTCATATCTTCTAAATTCTGCAACTTATCCTCAAGATTCTGTTTGTTCTTGCCTAACATATGCAATTCTCTATTCAAGTTGCTGTTTTCCGATCGCAGCCGTTTTACCTCTTTTAATGCCAAGCGTTTGTCTTCTTTTTCTTTTACGAGATCGGCAGATAAAATATCTATCGTTCTCTTGTTAAATTCAAGCTCACGGCTCATTTCTTCCCGTTGCGCGATAAGATCATCCAATTTGCTCTTCACTTCTCTGCGTTCTTTCTCCAGATCTTTCACCAATCCGTCTTTTTCCTTAAGCGTCGCTTCCATATTTTCAGATTTCGCTTTTAGGACGGCTTTTTCTTTAACGACCTTTTCCCAATAAACATCATCTTGAGCCCCGCTCGGCCCTTTTTCAGTCACGGAACTCACTCGGGCATCTTTAGACGCCTCGGAAGCCGTTACTATCACCGGAGTATTTTCTTTCGCTTTTTCTGACTGAAGTCTTGTCAACGCTTCTTTAAGCTGTTTTCGATCTTTTTCCGCAGTATCTACTTGATCCTTCAATTTGTCCCTGTCACTGATGGCTCTATCTTTTTCTTTCTTGGCAAGATCTATTTCTGAAGTCAATTGCTCGGCTTTCCTTTTAAATTCAGCCAGCCGTTTATTAAGATCTGAGTTCTCTGATTTAGCTTTATCCGTGTCCATCTTCAATTTCTGGTTCACCGTCTTCAATTCTTCGCTTTCCTTCCAGAAATTAAAAGTAAAAAAACCAAGAATTGCAATCACAAAAATTAACCCGAGCGACATTAATTTAGCTTTAGGCTCCATCAATCACCTCCTCTTTAAAAATATACAGTCAAATAAATTATAACAAACAGTAATTTGCTGTAAAGTTTTTTTATGCATTATGCCGGAAAATTCTGTTTCATTACCCCTATTTTTTATAATTATACGAACTCTTCATTACTTAGTCAATCATTATTACGAAAAATAATGCCGAGAATCCTCTTTTTATGCGCCGCAACATTTTTTGTATTTTTTTCCGCTGCCGCAAGGACACGGTTCATTGCGCCCGACCTTCGGGCCGGTCGCTATCGGTTGAGACGAAGCTTTAGCCTGCGTTGAAGGCATGTCTTCTACCGGCAGGCCTTCAGGCCGTAAAACAAATTCATCATGTTTATAGGCAAGCGGCTTGGCGGCCGGAACCGGTTTTATCACGGCATCATCGGCGATCGTTTTAATTTTAAAAAGGGATTCCAACGCATCTTCTTTAATGGAGTCCACCATATTCGAGAATGCCAGATACGATTCGTGCTGATATTCGACCAAGGGTTCACGCTGGGCGTGCGCGCGAAGGTGTATCCCTTCCCGCAATGAATCCATGACTTGCAAATGTTCCCGCCAGCGCGCGTCGATGACCGAAAGGATGATCATTCGTTCCATGGCTTTCCGTGCCGACTTTTCAGCTTCGCTTTGTTTCTGATCGTACGCTTCTTCAACACGCCGAAGTATCGTTTCTTCGGCTTCCGCTCTATTCTCGAAACCGGTTTTTTCATCGAGTTCTATTCCCAGCTTCATTTTAAGCCACCGGCATAAACCGACGTGGTCCCACTCATCAGCGGAAACTGAATCCGGAAGATATATCCCCACTATCTTTGAAATGACTTCCTCAGACATACCCAGGATCAAATCGCGCAATGAATCAAGCGTCAGGACGTCTTTGCGTTGCGTGTAAATGATGTCCCGCTGAGTATTCATAACGTTATCATACTCAAAAAGTTGTTTGCGCACCTCAAAATGCTGGCCTTCAACGCGTTTTTGCGCGACTTCAATGGAATGCGTCACCAACGCATGCTCGATCGGTTCATCTTCCGGGAAACCCATTTTATCCATGATCACCGTGATGCGCTCTGATCCGAACAAACGCATGAGGTCGTCTTGCAGAGAAACGTAAAAGCGGGATGAACCCGGGTCTCCCTGCCGGCCGGAACGGCCGCGTAACTGATTGTCGATTCTGCGCGCCTCATGGCGTTGCGCGCCGATCACGTGCAAGCCTCCCAGAGACACCACTCGTGCGTGTTCTTCGGTAAACTTACCCCGGGATTCCTCTATCATATGCGCATATTCCTGTTGATATTCCGGAGTATGCGGTTCGATCTGTTTCTTTCGTAAGATATCCTTGACCATAAATTCGATGTTGCCCCCCAGAATAATATCCGTTCCTCTTCCGGCCATGTTCGTCGCGATCGTCACTTGTTTATATCTGCCGGCCTGCGCTACGATCTGGGCTTCCATTTCATGATATTTCGCGTTCAACACATTATGCGGAACGCCTTTTTTCTTTAAGAGGAACGAGAGCTTCTCCGAATTCTCAATGGAATTGGTCCCGACCAGTATCGGCCTTCCCTGTTCATGCAGATCGATGATCTCTTTGACGATCGCGTCAAATTTCGCGGCTTCAGTTTTATATATCTGGTCTGAATAATTACCCCGGGCGAACGGCCGGTTCGTCGGGATGACTACCGTATCCAATTCATAGATGTGCTGAAATTCACCGGCTTCAGTATACGCGGTCCCGGTCATACCGGACCGTTTTGCGTACATCTTGAAATAATTCTGCAGGGTGACCGTTGCCAACGTCTGGCTTTCTTCCTGAACGTTCAAGCCTTCTTTTGCTTCAACCGCCTGATGCAATCCGTCAGACCAGCGCCTTCCGGGCATCAACCTTCCGGTAAATTCATCGACGATGATGATCTTGCCGTCCTTTATGATATAGTCGCGGTCGATCTTGAATAATTTGTGCGCGCGTAAAGATTGGCTGATCAAATGAAGCCATTGCGATTGAAAATCATGATAAATATCTTTTACGCCGAGGATCTCTTCGCATTTCTGGATCCCTTCATCCGTCAAAGCCGCGGTATGCGCTTTCTCGTCGATTATGTAATCGTACCCTTCAGAAAGGTCCTCTCCTTTATATTTCGCGTCTATCTCTTCTTTTTCGGTGATCATGCGGCCCTTCAAACGCAAACCGATCTGGTCGGCCCGCTGGTACGCGTCCGTGGAAAAATCCGTGGAACCGGAAATGATCAACGGAGTCCTCGCTTCATCGATGAGGATCGAATCGACTTCATCGATAATGCAATACTGCAGCTCGCGTTGGACCATGTCTTCGATATCCACGACCATATTATCCCGAAGATAATCGAACCCGAATTCATTATTCGTCCCGTAGGTGATATCGCAGGCGTACGCTTCTTTTCTCAGCGCCGGGTGCATGTCCTGCTGGATAACGCCTACCCGTAATCCAAAAAATTCATAGATCGGGCCCATCCATTCCCGGTCGCGTTTGGCAAGATAATCGTTTACCGTTACCACATGGACGCCTTTGCCGGCTAACGCGTTGGTATAGGCAGCCAATGTCGCGACTAATGTTTTACCTTCGCCGGTAGCCATTTCCGCGATCATGCCTTTATGCAAAACCAGTCCGCCGAGAAGTTGAACGTCAAAATGCCGTAAACCGATCGTTCTGCGCGCGGCTTCACGGACCAGGGCGAAAGCCTCCGGAAGGATCTGTTCAAGATATTCGTCAATGATCATGCGTTGTTCTTTTTTATCGGCAGAGACCTGCAGACGTTCGCGCAACTCTTTTTGATAGCCTTGCGTCTTTTCGATAAAGGCGCTGTCCGGCAAAGCTTTGACCGATTCTTCAAACGCGTTGATCCGGCTGACGATCGCCGAAAGAGCGACGATCTGCCGTGTTGAAGGTATCGGGATCTCTTTATGAAAGGTGATCTGAACGGGCGGCGCGTGCCGTTGTATCTTTTTCTGATAATGATGCATTAACACATTTTTAAACATTCATCTCTCCTTGTGGTGTTTTCTTACCGCTTTCACTCTTTTTGCTTTCGCGCAGCCACGAATGAATAAAGGAATCGATCTTCCCTTCCAAAACCATCAGAGCGTCGGTGCGCTCCTCTTTGGTACGATGATCCTTGACCATCAGGTACGGGTGCAGCACATAGGAACGGATCTGCGATCCCCATTCGATTCTCTTTTTGTCGCCGGATAAAGATTCCAGTTCTTTTTTCTTTTCCTGTTCCAGGCGTTCATAGAGCCGGGACCGCATAACGGACAATGCCACCTGCTTATTCTGAAACTGCGAACGTTCACTCTGGCTTTGGGTTACGAATCCCGTGGGGATATGCGTGATCCGCACGGCGGAATCCGTTTTATTAACATGCTGCCCGCCGGCCCCGGACGCCCGAAACGTTTCTATTTTAAGATCCGACGGATTCAGCACAAACTCCACGGTATCTTCTTCTATTTCCGGGATAATATCGACCGAGGCAAATGAAGTATGCCTTCGTTTGTTCGAATCAAACGGTGAAATACGCACTAAACGGTGCACTCCGCGTTCTCCTTTAAGATAGCCATAGGCATAATTGCCCTTGATAATAAAGGTACTGCTTTTGATCCCGGCTTCATCACCGCGCACCGTATCGACGGTCTCAACGGTAAATTTCTTCTCTTCGGCCCAGCGTTCATACATCCGGGAGATCATCTGTGCCCAATCGCACGCTTCAGTCCCGCCGGCTCCGGAGTTAATATCAACGATCGCATTGTTCCGGTCGAACTTGTCGGCAAGAAATAACTTGAGCTCAAGCGCGTCGACCTTCGCGGCCAGGGCGACCGTTTCACCATGCAATTGCTGAACCATCGATTCCGTGTCGGCCAACGCCATGTACTCCGTCAATTCTTCTATATTTTCTTTTAAAGAAGTGTACGCTTCAGTCTTTTCTTTCAGGTCTTTCAATTCGTCGATCAGTTTCTTTGATTCCTGCTGATTATTCCAAAAAGCCGGATCGCTCATGCTTTCCTGGATCTCCTTCATGCGGCGCGTATTATCCGAAGCCTGCAGGACATCCGCGAAACCCATGAATTTCTTTTTGGTCTTTTCTATGTCCCTGACAAGATCGTCTCTGGTGTACATACGTTATAGTAAACCTTGCTGAGAGAGTTTCATGGATAATTCTTCTTTATGGTCGCTGAAGTCTATCGCGGTCTTCGCCGCGATCGCGCCTTCTTTTACGAGATTACACAGACACGTGTCAAAGCGGACCATGCCGTAAATCGCCCCTTCATCGAGATAATTCGGTATTTCCCATATCTTGCGTTCACGGATAAGCCGGGAGACCGTCGGGCTCAAGGTCATGACTTCATATGCCGGGACCAACGATTGCTCAGCCTTTTTAGGGACCAATCTCAGCGATATGACCCCTTTTAACAACGATGCCAATTGCACCGATATCTCAGCCTGTTGGTGCGGCGGGAAAAAATTCAGGAGACGCTCGACACTTTGCGGGGCATCGACCGTGTGCAGCGTCGTGATCACCAGCGTCCCGGTTTCAGCCGCCGACAATGCCGCGCGGCACGTATGCGTATCCCAAATCGTGCCGATATAAATAACATCCGGGCTTTGCAACGTGAACTGCACGAGCGCGTCGCTATACGTGGGGACATCTTTGCCGACTTCACGCTGGTTGATGATACACTGTTTATCCTCAAAAGTAAATTCAACCGGTTCTTCAATAGTCAAAATGTGCCGTTGCATATGTTTATTCATATATTCGATCATGGCGGCGATCGAAGTCGACTTACCGCTGCCGGTCGTCCCGGTCAAAATGATCATTCCGCGGCGTTCGCTCGCCAGGGCTTCCATTATTTTATGCGGGAGCCCCAGGTCTTTTAATTCCGGTACGTGCAGTTTGATACTGCGGGCAACGATAGAAAATTTTCCCTGCTGGTAGAAAATAATGACCCGCAGGCGGTAGGTATTCGTAAAATTGACCGCGAAATGCGTCGAGCCCTTCTCTTCGAGGACGCTCCGGCCTTTGACATCGATGAGTGTATCGACCATGCCGTTGACCTGGTCTTCGTTCAGCATGATATCCGATTGGACCACCTTGCTGGCCACACGAAAACGGACATACCCGTCCGTCTTGACAAAAACATCCGACGCGCAACGTTCGATCATCAAACTGGCAAGATCCTCAAACCGCATACGATCCCTCGCTTTTTATTTTTTTACTCTAACTTCGAATTTCCGGCCCCATCGAAAAACTTCGCTCAGTGCGCCGCTCAACCGCTTCCCCTGCCGTAAAGTCTTTTGTATACGCTGTTCAAGCAGCAATAATTCTTTCTTTCGACGGGACCCCAAAGCATACTCCCCGACATCCCCGTCCGATTTCACGACCCGGTGGCACGGTATCAATAACGGCACCGGGTTTTTTCTCAATACACTGCCGACCGCCCGGTAGGCCCGCGGATGCCCGATCTTCCGGGCGATCCATTGATATGTCCGTGTACACCCCAGCGGGATCTTTAAGACTTCGTTCAAAACCGCCGCTTCAAACGTGCGAGAGTATTTCATGTTTATACTTCTGTAACTTTCACGATTCACCCATTACATCAAAATTTTCTTTCTTTGGATTTTTTAAGAAATTCCAAAGAGTGCGATAATTTTGACTAGTGCATTGTTACATTGTGCGTACGACAAGCTCAATGATACCTGCACTTGTACAACGCTCAATTATCAGTAGTAGAAACGTTGTATGAATTCATCGGGATTTTCGTTTTTACGCATTCATCCCCCTTCGGGGTATTTTGCTAAACGAATAAACTTTTTCTTTCGCAATAACAGATGATAGTTTCTGGCAAACCGGTGAGCTTCATCCCGTATACGTTGTATCAGAATAAGCGCTGGTGAGCCTTCCTTCAAAAGGATTGGTTTCCGCGCGTTCGGCAGCCAAACTTCCTCCTGCTTCTTCGCGATACCTATAACATTCATATCATAAAGTCGATAACTCTCCAACACTTTTTTTGCCATATTCGCATGCGCGGCTCCTCCATCGACGATAATGAGCCCGGGTACGGATTTTGAATCGGCCGTGCCTTCCGCGATATGGCGCATGCGCCGGCTCAAGACTTCCTGCATCATCCCCAGGTCATCGGCGCGGTGTTGACGTTTGATTTTATATCTCCGGTAAAAATTCTTTGCCGGGACCCCTTCAATAAAACAAACCAGGGACCCGACGGCTTCTTTGCTCGTAAAACACGAGATATCGTACCCCTCGATGCGGTATAACCTTTTTTTGATCCCAAGCGCTTCCTGTAATGTCGTTATCTGGGTCAACGCATGGGTCTGCCCGTACAACAGGCGCTGCACCGCGAAGATCCGGTCGCGCACGGCCTTTGCTTCCTCAAACTTCTGCCGGCCGGAGAATTCCCTCATCGAATTCCGCAGGGCCGTCAACAACTTGTCTTTTTCCCCGCGCAAAAGCAAAACGATCTCATCAACAGTACGCTGATATGCCTGCGGGGAGTATCCCGCGATACAAACACCCGGACATTTATGGACATGATAGAACAAACACGGCCGGATAGGCAATTTCTTGCAGCTACGAAACGGCAGAATAGTCCGGATAAGTTTCAAAACTTCCCGCAATAGCTTCACGTTCGGATACGGGCCGATCATGAGCGCGCCGGCAAGATCCTTCGGCCGCGCGATGGTGATCCGGGGATACGTCTCGCGCGTGATGACGACCCACGGAAAACTTTTATCATCCTTAAGATCGATGTTATAGAAAGGTTTCCGCTCTTTGATCAACGAAGCCTCAAGCAACAGGGCCTGAGCCTCGGAATCACAGACCAGATACTCGATAGCGCACACTTTACCGACAAGTTGCTGGATACGGTTCTCCCGCGGACGATCCTGAAAATATGAAGATACGCGGCCGCGCAACGAAACGGCTTTTCCAATATACAGTACAATACCGTGCGCATCTTTCATCAGATACACGCCGGGCTTTTTGGGTAAAGATTGCAGGAAAACTTGTGTAACCATAAATAAGTAATTAGCATTAAGTACTGAGTACTTAGAAAATCATTTTTGTTTTCTGACTAATGACTAAGTACTAATAACTTTAATGCTTCCTCAAGGACTTTTTATGCACTGCTTGCCATAGATGTTGCGTTTGCCGTACCCTCAACAACGCGCAAACCAGGAAATAAACGACACAACCAAGGACACAAACAACGCAAAAAGCCACCAACCGTGACGGGATCGGCAGGAATTTCAATCCGAGAACGATACTCAAACACATGATCCCACTACTGATACCCACTTTAATAAAGGTCCACGCCACCTGTTCATACGGCAAAGCCCCGATTTTTTTTGTCAAGGCTATCCACAACAAAAGCGAGCTTACTATCGACGCGCAGCTGCTGGCGAAGGTGATCCCCGCGACTTTAAACGGATACATAAAAAGAAGACTCAACACGGTGTTCACGCACAACTCCGTAAACGCGATACGGGCCGGCGTTTTCGTGTTCTCCAGGGCATAGAAACTATTGAAGAAGACACGGTTGCTCGCGATGAAAAATAGACCGAATGAATACCCCCACAAGGCTTTTGCGGTGATCTGAACGGAATACGCGTCAAAAGTCCCGCGCTTAAAGACCGCCTCGATCAGCGGGACCGAAAAAAACATAAAAACACAGGCAAAAGGAACGACGCAAAAACCGACATTCTCTAATGACGTCATGAATATCCGTTTAAAAGAATTCATATCGCTCTCTTTTAATTCCGAAAGTTCCGGCAGCATCGCCCGGGCAACCGCAAGACTGAATAACGCCAAAGGGAACTGAAAGATCCGGTTCGCGTAATAGAGGGCGCCGACCGCGCCTGATCCGACGATCGCCGAAAAAGACGAAAGCACCGTATCGATAAAAACATCCAGTTGATAGACGGATACGGCTATCAGCCGGGGCGTAAAAAGCCGGCCGATCTTCATCGCCAGGGTAGTTTTAAAGACGGTTATGGAGAAAAAACGGAGAGAGTACCCTTCTTTAGCGACATACCAATAATGCATCAGCAACTGCACGACCCCCGAGACAACGACGCTATAGGCCAAAAGAGTTATCATAAACTCGTCCGATCCGCGCGCCAAAAGAAGGCTGATGATCATGGCAATATTCAATAACACCGGCGATAACGCCGGCACGAAGAATTTTTTTAAGGTATAGAGCATCGTGGAGAGGCTGGCCGCCAAAGCGCTGAAAAACAAAAACAAGAAAAGGATCCTCGTCAGGGACACGGTCAAGGCCAATCGATAGGGATCGCCGGCAAAACCCGGCGCGATAACGATGACCAGCCATTTGCTGATCAGGACGCCGATGCCGACGATAACGCACAAGACATACAACGTCAGGCTCAACAATTGATTCTGAGCCTTATGCAATTCCTGCCGGTGGGCGGTAAGGACCGGGACGGCCACGGAATCAATGCCCCCTTCCCCGACCAACTCCCGCAATAAATTGGGGATCCGGAACGCGACAAAAAAAGACTCGGCGACCCAGGTCACCCCGAATATCCGCGCCATAAGCATGTCCCGGACGAAACCGGCAAGCCGCGACAGCAGCGTTCCAGCCGTAATAAAGAAAGTATTGTAGGCGATCCGCCGGTTAATCGTGTGAGACATATGTTATATCATATATTTTTTCTTGACATTGGCAATCAAATTTGATATAAAATGCAGTCTATAGAATAAAAACAAGGAGAGATACCATGCCACAAAGAAAATGCGCTGACAAAGCTTTACGACAGAATATTAAACGGAGAGAGCACAATCGCGTGCAAGAGACCGCGCTGAAATCTCTGATGAAGGAATTCAAGAAAATCGCGGCAACCGGCGAAAAGAAAACCGTTCAAGAATCATTGAATAAAGTCTTCAAAATGCTTGATCGCGCGACGACCAAGAAACTGATCCATAAAAATAAGGCTTCCCGCCTTAAATCTCGGTTAAGCCTGAGACTTTCCGCAAAGAAAGCCTGAAAACGCCTACTGCACTGTTAAATGAATTCTTACTGATATCGATTAAGGAAGAATTAATTTTAAATGCAGTTGTGACGCGTCCCTCAATATACTTACTAAATCAACGCGGTACTACCGTAAATAATCCTTAAATAATTTGATCAAACAGAGAGAGATGACTGTGCGCGGCGACCCCGCACCGGTTTTGATCACCCGGTCGGTTTTCCACAAATGGTAGAGCATCCGTTCTTTTCCGGGAAGCGCGCTATTATGGACAAAATTGACTAATACGCCCATTATTTGCGGCGCGACCTCTGCCTCTTTCTCTTTCAACATTTCTTCGGTGACCCGTAAAGCCGCGGACCGCCTTTTCGACCGGAGCGCTGCAAACAGATGAGAAAACGTCGCCGGCGAAGATCCCTGGGGCATCGGACACCGTTGACTCGGAAAAACATTCTTTAACATCGTGACAAAGGCGTCCCGCCGGGGAGAATCAGAATCCGATTCTTCATACTCGAACAGCAAAAATATATCAAACAGCGATAAACGCTTGGCAATAAAAGCCGTCAAATACTCTTTTGCCGGTGCCCGGAGCCCCTCGGCGTTCTTAAAAACGACCATTCTCTTTCCCTGGAAACTAATCATCGTCAAAGTATCTTCAAGGGAACGCAGATCGATCGCGTCCGGATACACGTCGATAGAATCCTGCGGCAGGCTGCCTGCGTAGAACTCCCCGCGAACGGCATCTATCCGCTGTTTTTTAAAAACACGATCGCTGCCGAAAATAACAAAGCCTTTTTTTGATTGGTTTACCACTGATCCAACAATGCCCCGGCGATTTTCCGGGCTGCTTTGGAAAGAACCAGATGTAAAGAGTCGGAACCGTCCCGTATCCGGTCACTGGCCAGTTCGAACGAACTGTCGGTACTCACTTCAGTCTTGGTGATCTCGGTATTGGTTTTTGCATCGATAAAATGAGCCTGAACGTTGATGGTAAGACGGTAATCGTTGATCTGATTATTGTCCTGTACCGTAACGGCTTCGCGCTGGTAATCAGTGATTGCCGTCGTGAGAACGATATCCGACGCCTCCCGGCTATTGACGATTTTCAAATACCCCTCGGTCTGAAACCTGCTGATCAATTCAGAACGCAACATTTTTTCAATGCCGATGGGATAGCTCTTGTTCTCAATACGGTCCTTGCTGCCGATGGTCACCGCAGCCATCGGATTTGAAACTTCTTCGACAAAGATCTTTTTCCCTGCCGTCTCAGAAACGAACGACCTGCACGTGATACCGCACCCCGAAAAAGGCAACACAAAACCGGCGACGATCAGCACGGCGAAGAGCTTATTTCTCATTTGGTCTGACCACTTCTTTTAAATCATTCACTTTCTGCTGCGCCTGGGTCCCCCAGGAGCTTTTCGGGAAATGCGAAGCCACGTATTCATAGTAGATCAACGCGCTCTTTAAATCTTTCTGCAACTCGTAAAAATGAGCGATATCGATTTTTTTGTGCGCTTCATTCTCATTCAACCTCTCGATATCGGCACGCGCTTCCTCGGATAATTTAACATCAGGATGCTTATCGACAAAATCCTGATACGTCTTGATCGTTTCTTCCCTGCCGCTGGTATCATATTGATATCCGCCGGACAGTAATACCGTACACTGGGCTGATTGGAATTTTGCCGCTTCGACCCAGGTACTGTCGGGATAATTATCGACGACTTTATTAAACGCCGCGATCGCGTCTTCATACCGGTGCAATTCTTTTAACAACGCCCCCAATTTATACTGGGCTTTAATGGCCAATTCGGAATAAGGGTCATTGTCGATGACCGCTTTAAAGATCTCCAAGGAAGGATGTTCGACTAAATCCGTCACTTTCACGCCCAAAAATTTCTGCCGTGTTTTACTTAAGAAAGACTCGCCGATATCGAATTGCCGCTGAATGATCTCCTTGATGCGGGCGCTCTGCGGGTACGAATCGATGACTTTTTGGTATTCCTTAAACGCTGCATAGAGGTCCTTCAATCCTTCATAGGCCCGGCCGATATAGTAGCGCGCCTCCGCAGCTTCTTTCGCGTCCGCGTAATGCGCAAGCAGTTTCTTAAACTCTTTGATCGCTTCTTTATACTGCTGCTTCTCAAAATATCGTATGCCGGAATCCAGCTGTAATTGAGGCGTTGCCAACGGGCTGTTCTTCGGGTTCTTCCACTGTTGGGTTTTGGGTGACCATATCCAATATGCCCATACCGGCGAGGGAGCACCGACGCAGATAAGGCCGACGAGTAAAAGAGACACTAAAAGTACCGTTCTATCCCGAATCTGTTTATTCATGGCGCACATACGTAGGCAACACTATAGCAAAACCGTCAAACCGTGTCAATCCGCGGACACGTTCATCCCTAAAAAGCATAGATAAGAGAACCGGATACGGCCGTTTCATCAATAAGATGGCCTTCAAGATTCAGCCACCATTTGCACTTCTGCAAAGGGATATCGATCCCGGCGATCACGCCAAAAGGATGAGCGATATCACCCATGACCCGTTTACGTTCATTATTCAACGTATGAATATAATCTACTCTCGACCATTTAAGCCCTCCGTACGGGACCCAATCTTTGACCTGCACCGAACTGAGCAAAGAGAACTGCCAATCATCCACTATCGCCCGATGCTTATTGCCTTCGACTATTTTCCCATATGGATGGACACTGATATGGTGAAACCCGAAAATATAGTTTATCGTTTTATTCTCATTTTGATAGAGCCGGAAACGAAAGCCATAGCCGCCGGCAAAAGCCGATTCGTAATGTACTTTCTCCTGTTCATTCGGATGCGCTCTGATGTTGCCGGTCCCGATCTTGCCGTCAAGGCAAAACCAATCGGTGATGCCAAACGACATCATATAAAAATACTGGGTACTGTTGATGAACCCGTAGTCGTTCTCTAAATTCCTGCGCATCAGGGCATAACTCTGCACGCCGGCAAAAACTTTCCGGCTCTCCGGCATGATCGGGCCGTAACACGGCGCGGCCAAAAGCCATCCGGGAATCAAGCTTGCCAGCAACCCGATAATGAGTATCTTTTTCTTCATGGTCCCCTTTTGCGCTGTGTTTGTTTTTTATTATAAAATAAGCGACGGGAAAAACAATCTTTTTTGCAATTTATTGACGCACGACACCGGAAAAGACCGCTCCGAGACCGCACACGGCCAGATGTAGTGAAACGGACTCTGCTCGCATCAAAAGTATCACTTCGCGCGCTTCTTTTGTGGGAACATACTGACGCACTGAATCGCCACAATAACCGCTAAAAGAGTCAGCAACGAGAAATAAATCGCCGTGACTTTGACCAGATTTGAAGCTTGGACGTGGCTGGATATAGTCTCCGGCTTCACGCGCAACGACGCCATTATGACACCCAAAAGCCAACCGGTCCCCCAAACACTGACAATAACGAGAAAGGCCAACACCGACTGGCGCACTGCCATTTTCCAGCGTTTCCAATTACTTTTTCCCTGGCACATCAGACAAAACTCATGCGCGGGCATCAATAAAGCGCTCAAAAGATAAAAAAATCCTCCAATTCCTGTCCCCGGTAATCCTGCCGTCATCGTATTAATGTCCTTTCTCGTAAACGGAAAACGTCCGTTTACATATTAATTCAGTCCATACGGCTTCTATCATAAAGATACTATTAACCGTACGTAAAATAAAAAAAGCCGGGAGGCTGCTGATCACCTGCAATAATTCTTTCTTGCTTTCCTTTCTTAAGATCGTCGGGATCAATACTGCCGGCGCATCGATGATATATCCCAGCAGAAAAAACGGCTGGGCAAAAAAGATGGCCAGGAAAGGAAGTATGAGCAAATACGTCAGAGAAGCAAATGTCGCATCCCACAGAGCTACCGCGACTAATGAACGTAAATATCCAATACTGACGATATCCTGCCAATGAATACGCACATTCTGAACAAATCCATGAGACCAGCGTTTTAACTGCTTACTCATAAAATGAAAATTATGCGGTTCTATCGGATATCCGACAGCTTCCGGGATAAAACGGACCTGGTATCCCGCTTTGTAGAAACGCCATGTCAAATCGACATCTTCCGCTAAGGTCCGCACAGACCAGCCCTGCTGAACGCGCAAGATTTCCGTACGATACACTGAAAAACACCCGGATGAGATCATCGGCTTTCCATAATAATCCTGTATCTGTTTATAAAATGAAAACGCGAAAACATATTCTATGTATCGGCCGCGCTCCCATATCGTTCGGACAAACCGCGGCTTGACAAAACCGCAAACCGCCACGATTTCAGCATTCGTAAACTCCTTCAACATTTTTTCGACGGCGTCCGGGGCCAGCGTCGTATCGGCATCCAGAGCCATGGTAAAATCGGTCTTCACCATCGCAAGGGCAAAATTCTGCGCGCCGGCTTTTGATCCTGTATTACGCGGCGGGCGGACAACGGTTACGCCCAAAGACCGGGCGACTGCAGCCGTCCCATCGGTAGAACAATCATCAACGACGATGATCTCATCTATGGCAATAGTCTGAGCCCGAAGGCTTTGAACGGTATCGGAAATACTCTTCTCTTCATTATACGCGGGAATAATGACCGTTAAAGTTCGCGCTGTCTTCGGTAATACTGCAGGCAACATTTTTAAGATTTTATTATGACGTACGATGGCCCCAAACATTACTAATGACGCACCTCTTCTGTCTTAAATATAAGACAAAACTACCCTAGCTAAAAAGGGATTGAAAAAGTGTATCACATCGACGCTTGCCTGTCAATACGCCCTAAGATGAAGGCCGGCTCAAGCGTAGTGAAAGACAGGCAAGGCTCAACGGGAAAAAAAGGCCCGGGAAAGAAGACTTACATTCCCGTTTTTTCCGCGGGGCTCTTAAGCCCTTCGGGGAATAAAGCTATTCGGTCTTGATCGTCGCCTTAATGATCTTTTGTTCGGAAACCGGCCGGTCTTGAGCGCCCGTTGCGGTGTTTTCTATCTTTTCTACGACGGAATATCCGGATACGACTTTTCCAAATATCGTATGGCGCATATTCAGCCACGGTGTTTTTGCCGTCGTTATGAAAAACTGGCTTCCATTCGTATTCGGCCCGGCGTTCGCCATGGCTAAGATACCGACGCTGTCAAACTTTACCGCGGGCGAGACTTCATCTTCAAATGACTTTCCCCATACTGATTGTCCTGCGGTACCCGTCCCGGTAGGGTCCCCGCCCTGGATCATAAATCCTTTTATGACCCGATGAAAGATCAATCCGTTGTAATATCCTTTTTCGACAAGCTTCGTAAAATTCTCGCACGCTTTCGGCGCGATATCCGGCAGAAGCTCTATTTCAATCGCTCCCTGATTCGTCTCCAAGACTACGGTCTTTTTTTCCATAGCGTTCACTCCTGTGTTTAACATGCCTATACAAACTACAACAAACGCAAACAAAAAAAGCTTCCTCAGACACTTATCCATATGATCTCCTGTCTTTATAGTGGGAATTTGGATATTTGAAATTGGATATTTCTATACTACCCCCGCCTCTTATCCGTGAAGTTATGACGCTTTAAAGTCCTGTGCTCATACAGGTGGGCACCGCTCCTGACAACCTCAGTTGTTCGGAATATAGCGCCCTCACAAATAGTGTTGGCTTTAGCATCAATGAACTACCACGGATATGGCAGGGATTTATTTCTCAATCACCCTCAATCCTATTAATACCAGAGATTATCCTTTTTTTCAAGGAGAATTGTTTTAAAAATAGCGATCCTCGATCCTTTTTTCACCGCGTTTCGCTGAAACCATCCCTGGTTTGTCTCTAAAACGTAGCGGGCCGCCGGAACGCATGATGATTGTTCAGATCGCGGTTGGCGGGAAATGATATCGGTGACCCGGAACTCATTATCGATAAATGCGATATCCAAAGGAATGTACGTATTCTTCATCCAGAAACAACAGGGCTCCTGGGTATCCGGAAAAACAAACAACATACCGTGATCGCGCGCCAGCGTATCACGGAACATCAGACCGGTTTCTCTTTTTTGCGGCGTGTCGGCAAGTTCATAGGTCAACCGGTGCGGGCCGATCCGGATCGAAGGATTGGGGTAGAATAAAAGATACGCGGATATGCCAACGATAAGTATACCGCAGATCAGGATGTTTCGCGTGATCATGCGCTGTCGCGGGGACCTCTGTGAGCGGGATTGTGTAATCGGAGTAACTGCGTTTTAGAAGCCGAGATAATCGATGATGTCTTCCAACTTTTTCTTCAGATTCTTGCGTTCGACGACCATATCGACAGAACCATGTTCCAAATTGAATTCCGAAGTCTGAAAGCCTTCCGGCAATTTCTGTTTGGTTGTCTGCTCAATGACTCTTGGCCCGGTAAAACCGATCAAAGCTCTCGGTTCAGCGATAATAACATCTCCCAAACCGGCAAAAGAGGCTAAAACTCCCGCCATCGTCGGATGCGTCAAAACCGAAATAAACGGGATCCTATGCTTATGCAGTTTCGCTAAACCGCCGGAAGTCTTCGCCATCTGCATTAAACTGAGAAGCCCTTCATACATACGCGCACCGCCTCCGGAACCTGAAACAATGATCAAAGGACGTTTAAGTTCCACGGCCTTCTCTGCCGCGTAGGTTATCTTTTCACCTAAGACTGAACCCATCGACCCCATGATGAAACGCTGGTCGGTAACGCCAAAAACCACCGTTTTCGCGCTAAGCTTACCTTCTCCGACCAATGCCGCGTCCTTCAAAGAGGTCTCTTTCTTGCTTTCCTCGATCTTATCCTTATAAGCTTTCGGCCCCTGAAATTCCAGCGGGTCAGCGGACACGATCGAACTCAAATACTCTTTAAAGGTATCTTTATCGATCAAAAGCTCGATGCGTTCCGGCGCAGTCAACGGAAAATGATACACACAATACGGGCACACTTTAAAATTCTCGACCAGCGTCTTTTTAAAAACCGTCTTATTACAAGAAGGACATTTCACCCACAACCCGTCCGGGATGATCTTCTTTTTCGATTCTTTGTCTTTCGATGACTTAAATAACGGCACTATTGAAACCTCCTTAATACCATACCCGATAATACTTTCGGATAAAAATACGTCGATTTTTGCGGCATACGTATGCCTTTTCTGGCCAACTGAACGATCTCTTTCAACGTGGTGGCCCGGACTAAAAAAGCAAATGCTTTTTGCGCATCGGACAGATCCACGGCTTCCGCATCGGAATGCGTATACGTGATCTCCGTACCCGCCGGCACCCGTAATATTATATCAAAAATAACCGTATGCAGAAGAAAAACATCAAGATGGGCGAAGATCTTGCTTGACGGGACCTCCCGGGCTTTCTTTAATAATCGGGTCTTGGCGACCGTAAACAAAAGATAATGCTTATCATGATATATGCCGAACGCCATAGAACTATGCGGTATTTTCTGCAATGCCTGAGCCAATTCCTTGTGATTATTATACTGGGCGACTTTCCCCTGCGCCGACAACAATTCGACCAGCTGCTGCCGGGTATAGGGCAAACGGATAATGCGGTGTGTCGGCAAGACCGTCAGCGAGGAACAATCGGTAAAATAGGCCATGAGATAGTTCGCGTCAGGGGTCCCCTGTTTTTTACCGACCTCAAAGAAATATTCGCGCGAGACTTCAAAACGGTGATGGCCGTCGGCAATGACCATTTTTTTATTCTGGAATTCTTTGGTGATCGCGCTTACGTCCGCCGGTTTGTTGATTTTCCAGATCGTGTGATACACCGCATCCTGGTCCTTCAAGGAAAGAACGGGTTTGCTTTTCCGGACCTTCCGGTATAACCTCTGTATGATCGTGACCGGATCCGATGAAATGATGAAAATGGGCTCGAGGTTCGCGCGGACTTCTTTCAATACGTTAAAACGGTCATCTTTTGCTTTTTGATGCGTATACTCGTGCGGATGGATCAGCTTTTCTTCGTCCGACCGCAATAATCCGATAAATCCCAGGCGTTCCTGTTTCTGCCCCTGTAAAACATAGCGTTGACGATACAAATAATACGCCGGGTGCGCGTCCTGCTTGAAAACTCCTTCACGGATCCAAGCGTTAAACCGCTCTGCCAGATCCTGATAGGTCCGGCCGTCTTCTTTTAGCAAAATCCGGCAATAATTGTAGGGAGAATTCTGATAATAGTGTTCTTTCTTTTTCGCGTCGATAATATCGTAGGGCGGGCACACGACATCCGCGTAGGAAGAGATCTTATCGGTATTATAAAACCATCCCTGAAAAGGCTTGATCGAGGTTCCGGTACTCATTACAGGCCGATTACTTCCCATCTTTCCCCGTTGATGTATGTTTCTTATCCGACACGGCCGGAGAAGTATTTCTTTTCTTGTAATCGGTGATAAAAAAACCGCTGCCCTTGAAAATAAGGCCGGCTCCGGCACTGATCAGGCGTTTAACGCTCCCTTTGCATTTCGGGCAACGTTTGACCGGAGCCTCACTCATCGACTGTAATTTATCAAAATGATGTTTGCATTTCTGGCATTCATATTCATAGGTCGGCATTTTCGTATCCTCCATTTATTTTAACCGTATTGCGCCGTGCGTAATGCGTCCAAATCTAAAACAACAAAATGGATACATTCAAATTAGACGCAATACTCAATCCGCAATACGATCATTTATCTTCGTTCATTCAACTTGCTCAATAAACGCAACAATTCGATATACAACCATACCAGCGTGACCATAAGGCCAAAAGCCCCATACCATTCCATATATTTCGGCAAACTCTGCTGGCTTCCTTTGACAATAAAATCAAAATCAATGATCAGATTCAACGCGGCAATGCCGACGACAAAAAAACTAAAAACAATGCCGAAAAGGCTGCTGCCATAAATAGGCAAAACGATCTTAAAAAAGCTTAAAATCCATCCGATCAGATAAATCAAGGCGATACCGCCGGTCGCAGCCATTACGCCCCACTTAAACTTTTCCGTCGGCTGTACTACCTTCGTCTTATACAACACCAACATCGCGGCCAACGTCGTAAAGGTCAAACCAACGGTTTTAACCACGATTCCCGGATAACGGACTTCAAAAAGAGCCGAAATGCCGCCTAAACAAACTCCTTCAAAAATTGCGTATAATGGAGCGGTAACCGGGGCCCACGTTCTTTTGAAGACCGTGATAAACGCGAGGATCATGCCGACAATCGCGCCGATGCCGATAAATGTACCGACCGCGGCAAAACCGGAAAATGCTTTATGCCAGATCCACCCTGCGCTCAGAAGAATAAGAATGGTCAATAATAACGTCTTGTTGACGGCACCGTCAATACTCATAACCTGGCCGCTTGACGACGCGTGTATGTCGTACACATTATCACGAAATATTGGATTAGATGAGCGATACATACAGACCTCCTTTTTAATTCGTGTGCAAAAACGATCAATGACTCGGGCAGGACGAACACGCTCCCTTTTGCATGCAAGGGCTTTCAGGATGCGCGGTATTATACTGGCATGAGCTGCTGCCGACGGCAAAACACGTTAACCGCTGATCAAGAGCGGTCGATCCGCATGCCGGGCACTTTTTAGGAGTGGGCTCCAAAGAAACTCCCACCAAAAGATCAAAAACCTTCGCACATTTCTTACATTGGAAGTTATAAATAGGCATCCGGGCTCCCTACAGGTATTTTCCCATAAACCGTTCTAAATCCTGCTTTGACAAGGCCCCGACGACTTTATCCATGATCTTACCGTCTTTGAAGATCAAGATCGTCGGGATGCTCATGATCCCATACTGTGACGCGACGGTCGAGGCTTCCTCGACATTCAATTTCGCGACCTTGAAACGGCCTTTATATTCTGAGCTTAACGCTTTAATAGTCGGAGTAATCATCTTGCAGGGCATGCACCATTCAGCCCAGAAATCAACCAGGACAGGAACCGCCGATTCCAAGACTTCTTTCTTAAAATTTTCTTCTGTTAAATGTACAGGCATTGATATCCTCTCTGGTTACGAAAAAACCCTCTAAAATCAGCCACTTTATATTAGCACGATTCCCTTTTTTGGCAACAGTTTTTCTGAAACCCCGCAGCAGGAAACCTCTTCCTTTGTCCCATTCCTCAGTAGGCTTTTGGATGCGGAATCAGGTTCGGCTCCCTATTCTCCCCGGATAAGACCGGGATATTCTGAAAACGGGAATAGATATACTGCCGATGCGTATCAATGCCGACGATCAGGGGAAAATCATGGACCGACAATTTATAAACAGCTTCCGGGCCTAAATCTTTAAAACAGACCGATTCGCACCGGGACACCCGCTGCGCGTAATAGGCTCCGGCGCCACCGACTGCCAAAAAATACAAACATTTGTGCTTAAAGAAATAGCCGACAAGAGCCGCGGAACGTTCTCCTTTGCCGACAAAAGCTTTTACCCCTTTGTCTATCAAAAAATACGTGTAGGCATCCATACGCTCGGACGTCGTCGGGCCGCAAGACCCGATACACGCGCCGCGCGGGGCCGGCGTCGGACCGCAGTAATAAATGACCTTCCCGGCCGGATCAAAAGGCAACCGCTTCTTTCGCTTGTACAACTCAAACAAACGCCGATGCGCCTGATCCCGCATCGTATACAACTCACCGGTATAAAAAACCAGGTCACTTACTTTGAGCGGCTTCAATTGAGCATTTGTAAGAGGGCTGTGTATTTTAATTGTTTTCATCTTAAAGACTACTTTTGAATGTGTCTTGCGGATTGCGTACTGCGTATTGCGCAATACGATATACGCACGACGCAACACGCTTATTTTAATATCGTTTTACTCGCCGATCTCATCACCCAGCAGGAAATACTCACGCCGACCGGCAAGCCGGCAATATGGGTCGGAGCCGTCACGATATTAACGCCTAAGCAAACAGGTGCCCCGCTCAAACCCGCGATACCAAAAGGAACCGTGCCGAGTTTCCGTATGATTGTATCCGTAAGCTTTCGCTCGTTGCTATCCTGCGGCCGGCTACCGAACTTCTTCAGCAGCGCTTTTTTACTCAATAATAACGCGTAATCCGCGGTGCCTCCGATACCGATGCCGATAAAAAAAGGCGGGCAAGCGGACGCTCCGGCATTTTTTGCGGAAGAAACGACGAATTCGGCGATAGCCTCGAATGACGCGGTCGGCTTAAACAATTTAAGAGCTGTTTTATTTTCAGAACCGAACCCTTTGGGCAGGACCGTTAACGTAAGGCCTTTTTTGTTTACAAAATCAAAATGAACAACCGGAGGTATGACATCCGGATGGTCTCGTTTAAAAGGCGCTACGATAGACGCCCTCAAATTTCCCGCACAATATCCCGACTTGACCCCGTCGATAATCGCTTTTTTTAAAGCCGCGTCAACAAACACGTCCGGCCCGATGTCGGCAAAAACAACCGGATAGCCGGTATCCTGACAAATAGGGATATCCCGTTTACGCGCGATCGCGACGGTATCGTTTAAAAGAGCATACAATTCCCTTCCTAATGCGCTCCTCTGCCGGCGAGAACCCCGGCGTAATGCAGCCTGGATATCCGGCCGGATCCGGCAATTGGCTTCTCGACAAAGCCGGGCGACAGTCATGCGTACTAACGCGGGATCTATTCGTTTCATTATTGAACTCCTGCTAATCTGTGCACCTGAGGGATTATTCGCACGGATATTCCCGCGCGGATGAATATATTTTTATACGCCCAGGCTTTTTCATACGTTCTTGCCAAATTCTTCGTATCCGGTTGCAAAACGACATCCTGATGACACCGGATTTTTTTCAAAAGACCGGCGATCTTACGCATCTGAGCGGCGGTATCGCTCAACGTTATTATAATCTTAATAAAGCTCTTTTTCATCCCTATTCTCAAGAAATCAATCTGTTGCCGTAAAACTTTCGGATCGCTTAGGTACTCGTTTTTCAGATCCGCCGCGATGATATCCACATAGCCATAAACAGTTTCCAGGCTTTTCGACAACGTGGCATTTGTCTCTAAATAGACCGGCTTCCTTAATTTCCGTATCTTCGGAAGGATTTCGGCTAAAAAAGCAGCCTGTAATAACGGTTCGCCCCCGGTCAAAGAAATCATCGAATACGAGTCGCGTTTGATGCCCGCGATCTTTTTAATAAAACGCGCTGCCGTATAGTCTTCGTACCCGGCGGGATCGGTATCACAATAAGAACAATCTAAGTTGCAGCCATAAAAACGGACAAAAAGCGTCGGAATCCCCACATAAGGGCCTTCGCCTTGGATACTCGTGAATATTTCCGAGATCTTCGCAGTAATCATCTCAATTAAATGCTCAATTACCAATATCCAATAATCAATCAATTTCCAATAACCAATTACCAATCAAAATAACCAGTAATTGATTCCCATTGGAAATTGGACATTGGAGATTGATCATTCTGCTGAGAAAATATTATTTTTTCAGCAGGGGATCCTCCATCCCCAGTTTTCTAAAACCTTCTATCCTGTATCGGCAGCTATCACAGGTCAAACACGGCGTCTTACCGCCTTCATAACAAGACCACGTCAGGTGAAAAGGGACTTTCAGCCGTAAGCCGATCTTAATGATCTCTGACTTGCCCATCTTAAGAAACGGCGCGTGAATCGTGACCCGGTTTTTAATGCCTCGATTGACCGCTTTCTCGAACGCCGAGATAAACTCACCGCGGCAATCAGGGTACCCTGAATAATCCTGCGTATGCGCCCCGATAAAAATATCACGGTAATTGAAATTATCGGCAAAAGACACCGCGTAACTTAGAAACAAGATGTTCCTTCCCGGCACATAGGTCGTCGGGATGCCCTGGGCCAGCAAATTCCGTTTTTTAGGGACCGGCATTGATTTAGATGTCAACGCGGACGTTACCCAATGCAGATCAAGAGTGACAACCCGGTACGGTATATGCAATCTGCCGGCAATAGACCGCGCGGCATCGATCTCTTTTCGATGACGCTGTCCGTAATCAAATATCAACGCCGACAGATTGAACCGCTGGCGGGCATAATACAGGCAGGCAGTAGAATCGATCCCGCCGGAAAGAAGGATGACCGCATACTTATTCATCGCCGGTTTCACTAAAAGAAGCCATGCAGCGTTCTGTTTCCCATACTTCTATTTTACGAAGGCGTACCGCGCTGCGCGGGTACGAAGACAAGGCTTTCTTAAACTCAAAAAAAAGGTACCACGCTATGTTCTCGGACGTCGGATTGTTTTTTTTAAAAAACGCAAGCGTTTCATTTAAATGGGTATGATCGAGCCGGGAGAGTATCTGCGCGGAGATCTTCTTTAGCTCGGTAAAATCGAATAACAACCCTTCACGCAGCTTTTTCCCGGAAATCGTTATCTTTACTTTCCAATTATGGCCGTGCAGTTCTTCACATTTGCCCCGGTAATTCCTTAGGGAATGCGCTGCGCTGAAATGATCGTCAATCGTTACCGTGTACATCGTTTAGGTATAGGCTCCGTTTAATACCAACTCCGCTCGTTCAATAGGACGCTTCAAGAAGATCGCGGAAACGGATTTAAATCTCGCGGGGTCGTCGGTCACAAAAATACGCGACTGCCCTTTTTTGACTGACGAGCGTAGGTCCATGATATTCAAGGTCGTTTGGACCGCTACGGCAGTCTGCTCCGATGAGTCGACCAGTTTTACGCGCGGCAGATATTTTTTTATCACCGGCTTGATGATCGGGTAATGTGTACAGCCTAAAATGAGGGTATCGACCTTATTGCGCAAGGGTTTCAGATAAAAAGCGATCACGTCCCTGGTAATCGGATTCTGTACCCAGCCGTTCTCGATAAGCGGCACAAAGAGCGGGCAACTTTGCGTGACCGTTTTTACTTTTTTCGTCAACAAACGCAATTCCTTCTCGTACGCTTTACTTTTTATCGTTAACGCCGTCCCGATAATACCGATGCGCTGTCCGGAAGACACGCGTAATGCGTGTTCCGCGCCCGGTTTGATCACGCCGACGATCGGGATCTTAAAATTCGCCGAGAGAAAAGACAAGGAAACTGCCGCCGAACTATTGCAGGCGACGACAATGAGTTTTACGTTGTGCTTTAAAAGAAAAAGCACATTCTCTATGCTGAATTTAAGGATAGTCGAAAACGATTTATTGCCGTACGGAACGCGGGCCGTATCGCCGAGATACACAAGGTCTTCGGAAGGCAGGATCTCGCGGATCTTATCGAATACCGTCAAACCGCCTATTCCGGAATCAAAAATACCTATCGGACGGTTGTCCATGATATCCTTTCTTATTGATGTATGTAGGCATACTGTTTTTTCAACGTTACGATACCCAGCGTGACAGCCTCAACGATCTCTTTCAAATAGCTGCTCTTGATCAATTGGGTCCGCTCATACGTATTGCTTAAATAACCTACCTCTATCAATATAGAAGGCAAACGGTTATATTTCAAGACATAAAATGGCGCGCCCCGGATACAATTGGTCTTCAATCCGAACTTTCCGGCAGCCCGGTATATCGCGTGCGCAAGCTCTAATGACCGGGTAAGATTCTCCTGAGAGATCATGTCCTTAAGGATATGGGAAGTCGTCGAGGTGATTTCACGCGAAACCTCGGCATTCTCCTTCATGACGATCTCTTTGACCTGCTCGTTCATAAAACGTTCCGACAAATAATAGATCTCAAGGCCCTGCCGCGAACGATTGCGTGAAGCGTTAATATGGATACTGACAAAAAAATCCGCCTGCGAATCAGCGGCGATCCGGACGCGTTTCTTCAATGAAATGTACCGGTCATCGATCCTCGTCAACAAGACGCGAATACCGTATTTCTCGAGTTCATTTTTCAACAAGCTGACGAGCTTTAAATTAAGCCGTTTCTCCTCAATGCCGCCATAACGCGCTCCGGGGTCTTTACCGCCATGCCCCGCGTCAAGGATGATCGTTTTTATGTCGACGATCGACGGTATGGGATACACCGGAAGCCTTTTTTGCGCGAAAATGTCCCGGATGGATTCCGGGACATACACATTACCGTCACGATACTCTATCGGAGCCTGCAGATCATAGATAGAGCCGTTATGATACACTAAAGAACTGCCGATCAAACCTTTGATCGACACCGACATCCCGGTAAATTTAACCGTCTCCAGGAACATATCGTACTCATACTGCAGATTATATTGTTTCGCGAACGTCCGCATGTCGCTATATGAACGCGTGTACCGTTGCGTCGGGACCGTCGCGCACCCGGTTACTATGACCATGCCGAGTATTAAGGCAAAACTCAGCCGGCAACCGCCAGTCGGCTTATTTATTCTGACAGGGTTGAACAATCTCATATTTTGCAATAGTCCCTTCTGACGAATTATAGAGATATATCTTCTGGCTACACCATGAAAACGAATCCCGGTAAATCAAAACCGGCGTACCGTCCCGCGACAGCATTGCCAAAGCCGGGTCGCCGTACAGCTTCTGCACCGCCGTTTTGTTCATGCCGACCACCGATGGCAGGTGCGCTTTGATGTTTTGATACTGCCGGTGGGCTTGCTCTTCGAGGGCCGACTGCGCGGTTTTCTCCCGGGAAAGCGCGACTAACCGGTTCACGCCGCTGCATCCGGTCAAAGACCAGGCGATCATAAGGCCTATGAAAATTGAATGCCCCATACCGGTATACGATATTTATTTGCCAACGCGACCGTCGCGGGCTTATCGATAAAGAGGACTTTCCCCGCTTCTACCAATAACCCGGCAGCGCGAATACGCCGCAATAACGCGATCGTCCGAGGCCCTACCACGGGAATATCAAAACGCATGTCATGATTATCTTTTGCTACCTTAAAAATCGTACATCCTGTGCCGGCGTACCGGTAGCCTCTCAAAATAGTATTGTCGGTGCCTTCGATAGCTTCTACGGCGACAATGGTCTTGTTTTTTACGACAATAGTCTGGCCGATATCGACGTTAACGATCCTCTTGATCAAGGGAAACATACTTTCAACAGCCAAAGACTGGATCGTAAAATCAAACGACGTTTGCGGCCCTTTCCCGGCCATATGTTCAAGTACAAACGAATGATAATCAAGGAACCTGATTCCCGTCTGCTCGATACGGCGCACGATCTGCGTAAAGATCGTGTGCGCTCGAAAATCAGTGATCGACTGGACCACGTCCTTTAAAACAGGGTCCCACGCTTGTTGCGATTGAAAAAGGCGTTTCGGATTGATCTGTCCGACCATGACCGCCTGGGTACACTGTTCCGATTTAAGCCGGTCGATCAATGCGCCTAACTGCGCCGGATCGGTCCAATGCAGAGTATGAGCGTAACGCTTGATCTGCGGGCTCGTTTCATGCTCAAACGCGAAAACGACCAATTCGAGGGAAGGATCGTGCTCCCGGGCCTCTCTGCAAAAAAAGAGCGGTAACGTCCTATTTCCCGCAAGAACGGCTAATTTCATTGGTTTAACGGGCGATACCTCGTTTGGAAGACGATAAAAATGCGATAAGCTTTTTTATGGAATCGAAAGAAGATATTTTCGCTCGATGTAACTCATCGACCGCTTTGGATATCGGATGCCCTTTAAAAAACGATATGGCAAAAGCCTTCTTCAGGGCCAGGATCTCATCCCGGCTGACCTGCGCTCTTTTTAAACCGATGAGATTAAGCCCCCGGACAACGGCCGGATGCCCATCAGCCATGGCATACGGCGGTATATCCTGAACGACTTTCGAACAGCCGCCGATGATCGCGCCGTCCCCGATCCGGCAATACTGATGCACCGCGACCAGCCCTCCGATAACCACTCGGTTCGAGATCTGTACAAATCCCGCCAACGTCGCGACATTTGCAAGCACGTTATCGTTGCCGATCGTGCAATCGTGCGCGACGTGCGAATACGCCATGATCAAATTATTATTGCCGATCGTGGTCTCACCTTTTTCCGCGGTCGCCAGATTGACCGTGACATACTCGCGGATACTGTTATTGTCTCCGATGACCACCGAAGTCTTTTCGCCTTTATATTTTAAATCCTGAGGGATCTGGCCGATCACCGCGCCTTGAAAGATCTTACAATCTTTCCCGATAGTCGTTGTATTGACGATATGGGCACCCGCTTCGATGACCGTATGATCCCCGATCACGACATCGCCGTCTATGACCACATACGGGCCGACCTGCACCTTTTTCCCCAGGTGCACCTTTTTGCCGATGATCGCTGTTTTATGTATTCGGGACTGCTTTTTTGGCATTACTGAGATTCTCCCAAAATAAACCGCAAGGTGCCTTCTGCGACTAATTTTCCATCGACTTTAACCACGCCTTTGACCTGTCCGGTCCTGGATTTGACTTTATCCGCGTCCACTTCAATGAATAATTGATCGCCGGGAACCACTGTTTTCCTGAATTTAACCTCATCCGCGGCCAGGAAATAAGCTATCTTACCGCAATGTTCTTCGGACGACAGCATTAACACGCCGCCGACCTGCGCCATGGCCTCGACCAATAACACGCCCGGCATGACCGGCTTTGACGGAAAGTGCCCCTGAAAAAAATAATCATTGATCGTTACGTTCTTGATCCCGATCGCTCTCTTTCCCTGCTCGATATGGATGATCCGGTCAACGAGCAAAAACGGATACCGGTGCGGAAGTATTTTCATGATCTGTTCGGCTTCCAAAGTACATGAAGCGTTTGGAACATAATCTCTGCTGCTGGCGACACCCGCAGTACCCAGGCGGTCGCGATAGTTCTTCAATTTCGACAGCAATTTAATGTTGTGAACATGTCCGCTGCGCACGGCGATGATATGCGCTTTCATCGGCCCGGCAAGATACAAATCGCCGATAAGGTCCAGTATTTTATGGCGTACACATTCATCTTTGTACCGCAACGTATTCTTTATCACGCCGCTTTTTGAAATGACCAAGGTATTATCATAATTAGCCCCTTTACCCAGGCCTAATTTTTTTAACGGTTCTATTTCGTCTTCCAGGCAAAAAGTGCGCGCTCCCGCCAGATCTTTGTGATTATACGAACCGTTCAGGACGACTTCCAGAAATTCTGAACCGAGAAACGTATTATCATATTGCAACGTATAAGACACTTTAAACTCCGAATGGGGTAACGCGATCAGGGAAGAATGGTTATCTTCGATCCATAACGGTTCCCGCAACACGAAATAATTCTTCGGCTCCTTTTGTTCTTGGATCCCGGCCTTCTCGATATTCGCGATATATTCTTGCGAACTTCCGTCTAACCCGGGGACCTCCCGGCCGTTGATATTTACCTGTAGATTATCTATGCCTAACATAGCCAGTGCCGCCAAAAGGTGTTCGACCGTATAAATCTCGACGGATCCGGAACGGATCGTCGTACGGCGCGGATACTCTAACGGATTTAATACCGCGTTCAGGTCCGCTTTAATGATCGTATTGTTGCAGTCTTCCCGCACAAAAACGATCCCGCTGTTTTCAGCCGCCGGTAAAAGAGTCATGGTCACTTTTTCACCGGTATGTAAACCGATCCCTTCGAATGCGATCACCCGTTGGATTGTCCGTTGATTTTGAATCATTGTTTTTTCTCTTTCAAAGCAAGCGCGGCTTCAAGCGAATCGATACGCTGTTTAAGCTCATCGATGACCTGATAAAGCTGCGGCAATTTTTGAACACAGGCATTTACTCGTTTTGCCTGATCATGCGGCCGTGCCGGATATCCGGATACGGTCGTCCCTGTTGCGACTGATTTGGTAACCCCTGCTTGCGCGGCGATCGTCGCTCCTTCACCGACGGTGATATGCCCGACTAACCCTGCCTGACCGGCAATAATGACATTGTCCTCAATAACGGTACTGCCTGATATGCCGGCTTGCGCGATGATAATACAATGTTTGCCGATCTTAACGTTATGGGCTATCTGGACGAGATTATCGATCTTAGTACCCTCACCGATCAAAGTCTTATCAAAGCGCGCCCGGTCGATCGTTACATTCGACCCGATCTCTACGTCATCCTCGATCACGACGACACCGACCTGAGGGATCTTTTCCTGCGTGCCTTGCACGGACGTATACCCGAAACCATCCGAACCGACCACGGTACCGGAATGAATAATGACCCGCTCGCCCAGCGAGGTCTTCTCTCTCAACGTCACCATCGGATAGATCAGTGCCTTTGTCCCGATAGTGACCGTGTCGCCGATATAACAATTACCGTAAATGATACTCCCGGGCCCGATCGTCACATTCTCACCGACGATCGTATGCGCACCGATGGCCACGTCTTTTGCGATACGCGCGGACTTCGCAATGACTGCCGTCGGATGGATCCCGCGAGGATGCTGTTGTGATGCCGGATATAATAAGGGGATTATCCGTGAAAACGCCAACGAAGGATTTTCAGTCCGCAGCACGGTCTTAGAACCCGCCGGCCAGGACTGAAAATCTTTCGATACAATAATCGCAGACGCTTTGGTCGTTTCCAGCAACGAAAAGTACTTTTGATTCTCAAGAAAGGTAATATCCCCCTCCTGAGCCTCTTTTATCCCGGCAATCCCGGTTATAACCGTATTGACGTCACCATCTACTTCAGCATTGAGAAAATCTGCTATAGCTTTTAAAGTCAGCTTTTCCTTCATTGTTATCCCGTTGCCTAAAGTACCACTCCTTTGGTGTGCGGGAACGGCGCCTGAAACGTCAGGGCACATCCCACAAGCATTATTTTTTTACCGGCGCGGTAGCGGTGCTGCTTTTCACCGGTGCGGCAGAACTGCTGCTGCCACCCGTATAACCGCCGTTTAAAGTATCCAAAATCGTTTTAGTAATGTTGGCAGCATCGTCGCCATACACGACCATCGTCTCATTGAGAATAAAATCATAATTCTTTTCTTTCGCGTATTTTTTAACGGCCGCGTTGATGTCGTCGATGATCTCTTTCATTTTCTTGTCACGTTCACCTTTTAACTCCGCGAAAGCTTCTTTTTCCTTCTTTTGATAAACGGTTGCCTTTTCTTTTAATTGCTTTTGGACCGATTCCTTCTCAGAATCTTTGAGCATTTCCATCTTGTCCTGCAACTTCTTCAATTCATCGGCCATATCTTTAAACGGCTTTTGCTTGTCGTCCTGCATTTTCTCCAGCTGTTTGTCATAGGATTCGGTCTTTTTATAATTATCAAAGACCTCCAGTACGTTTATATACCCGACTTTTAAATCTTTCGCGTGTGATACCGCCGTGACCGTCATAAACATCCCCAGAAGCAACGTTAGCTTAATCCCCTTTTTCATGTGTGTCTCCTTTCCTGTTGGAAATAGTTGTTTTTTTTACCCGGTTATCCGTTGTTTTCAAACACAGTTTTTTTACCCTCACGCGTGAACGGACTGCACGCGCTGACGATTCTTTTAAAAGCCCCTGCTGACACTGAAGTGGAACCGGCCTGCACCAACCTCAGTTTCACCCGGCTCCTTATTGAGCGGAATACCGTAGTCGAGACTTATAGGTCCGAACGGAGTTTTTACCCGTAGTCCGAAGCCGACACCTGATTTAAAACCGCCGCTGCAAAAATCACTGTTTTTCTCCCAAACGTTGCCCGAATCGAAAAATGCCGCGACCTTCAAAAAGTCGACCAAAGGATAGGTATATTCCAAATTAGCGATAAACATGCTTTCGCCGCCCAAAGGATCTTTCGTCACCGCATCGATCGGCCCGATTTTCCGCTCATGATATCCGCGGATCGTATAGGCGCCGCCGGCAAAAAAGCGTTCATAGATAGGTATCTTTTCAGTATTGCCGTACGGGCTGGAAATGCCTTGGCGCAATTTAAATTCCAGGACCGATTTCCGCAGCATCGGGAAATACACGCTCTCACGGAAAATGAACTGAAGAAAATCTTTGTCCCCGCCGATACCGGCGACCTTATTCTCGCCGGTCAGATATAAACCTCGCAGCGGAAAGATAGGATTGTCCCGGGTATCATATACCGCTCCCAGCTCAACGCTGTTGATATCGTTTGTTCCTTCCTCATCTTTCAGATCGGACGTCGCGTCGTCGGATATGTTCGAAATCCTGACGGAATCATGACGAAACCCGATAGAACCTTTAACGTGATCGTTAAACGATTTCCCGAACCGGATATCTCCGCCGACGACTTTCTCATCGTACCCGTACCCGACGTCGGTTTCCCGGTCGTGTTCACGCAAATAACCGTCGAACCCGAACGCGATGGGCCGGTCAAAGATCCAGGGGTTGGTAAAACTCAGCTCGAAATTCTGCGTAATAGACCCCATACTCGCGTTCAAAGAGATATCTTGTCCCGCTCCTACAAAATTGGGGAAACTCTTATAATCAAAATTCCTCTGCCGGAGTTCGACGAACCCCACGAACTGATCGACCGAGCTATAGCCGCCGCCGAAACTGAAGGTCCCGGTCTTCGACTCTTTCACGTCGACGACAAGGTTCTCCCAGTTCGGTTTAGAGCTGTGTTCCGTATCGAACCGGATCTCTTCAAAATACCCGAGATGTTCGAGCCGTTCCTTGCTCTTTCTCAGCTTCTCTCCGTCGAATTGTTCGCCCGGTTTGATCTTTAACTCCCGGCGCACGACTTTATCCTGCGTCCGCTGATTACCGCGGACTTCGATCATGTTAATATACGCAAGGTCGTTTTCCTTTATTTTATAGTGTACATCCACCCGATCGGACACTTTATTGATAGTACTTACGGGAACGACTTGAATAAAGATATACCCTTTATTGAAATACAAGGATTGGACACTGACCACGTCATCTTTCAGCAGCGTATTACTGAATACTTTGCCTTCGGTCATCTTCAATACTTTTCTGATGTCCGATTCTGTAACATTTTGAAACCCTTCGACCGTGATCTTGCCCGTATAATACCGTTTGCCTTCGACGATGGTAAAAACGACCTTGATAGCACTATTGGCTTCCATGGCGTAGTCATACTTGACCGTCACGTCTTCATACCCGTTGACTTTATAGACGTCTTCCAATCGTTTCAAATCATCCTTGAGCGTTTCCTCTTTCAAAACGCCTGAAAAGAAAAGCCATTTCTTGCGCGTCTTGACGACTTTCATCAGTTTTGATTTCGTAAAGAACGTATTTCCTTTGAAATCAACGGCTTCGATCTTGTATTGCGTGCTCTCGGTGACCAATATTCTCAAGACAATCTCATTCGTTTTAGGATCTATTTCTTTTTGCGTTTTTATCTCGATCAAAGGATATCCGCGCTTAACGTATAATTCTTTGATTTTCTCAGTCGCGTTCTTGATTTCCCGGTCATCGACAAAAGAACCTTTCTTAAGCTCGGACTCTTTTTCAAGCACGCGGCTATGGACCCGTTTATTTCCTTCAAAAATAAGTTCTTTTAACAACGGTTTCTCAGCCACCTTGAATATAACTTTAACTCCTGCCGGAGTCTTTTCTTCTTCGACCCACACTCTTTCAAAAAAACCTAATGAATACAACCGTTTAATATCGTCACTGAGTACGTTCGGGTTATACGGCGAACTGACCCGCGTTTTGATCTTTGTGGTGATCTTTGCCAGACTAACGGTCTTATTCCCTTCGACTTCGATGGCAATAATCGCCATATTCGATGCCTGCTCGGCCGAAGACACTGTTGCCGTAGCCGGCGCATCCGCTGAAACCGGCCCGGCCTCCGGCGTATCGACCGCGGCGCTCCAGAGAAATCCATTCCCTATACACATCGATACAACTAAAATACTAAAAACACGTTTTGTTTTTTGCATAGTAACCCCTTTGTTTATTGTTTTTATTATAAAGGGATTAGTTAAAAAGTCAAACCCTAAGGTTCGAATAATTTAAGAAAACCGCCTCGTTATCCGGGGTAACGTTAAACAAGCTTCAAAAACCGTCTACTGCGTCACGGCTGCTTAACATGGACCGGGTCAGCCAAATTAGTAAAGCTCATATGTTCTTTAAAAAATACGACTCTGATCGTATCGGTTGGGCCGTTTCTTTGTTTCGCGACGATCACTTCCGCGATACCTTCGTTATCCGGAGTCGGATTATAATACTCTTCTCTAAAAAGAAAGATGACCACGTCGGCGTCCTGCTCGATCGCGCCGGATTCCCGCAGGTCCGAAAGCTGCGGTTTATGGTCCTGCCGTTTCTCGACTTCACGAGAAAGCTGGCTGACCGCGATGATCGGTATATGCAGTTCTTTTGCCAGCGCTTTTAATCCGCGTGATATCTCGGAGATCTCCTGTTGGCGGTTTTCCGAACGCTGCGCGCTCCTGATCAACTGTAAATAATCGACGCACAGCAATTTAATATCATACGTCGACTTCAAACGACGGGCTTTTGCCCGCAGTTCAAAAACATTGATCGCCGGTGTTTCATCGATAAAGAGCGGTGCCTGCGATAATTTTTCCGCGGCCATCAACAAATGCGGCCACTCCTCCGAAGTAATAAAACCCCGCCGCAGGCTTTGCGCCGAGATCTTCGCCTGAGAACACAAAAAACGCTGGGCCAACAGTTCAGCGGACATTTCAATACTGAAAAAAGCAACGCCCATGTTCTCTTCGACCGATACATATTCGGCCAAAGACCCGACAAACGCGCTTTTTCCCATCGAAGGCCGGCCGGCAACAATGACCAGGTCTCCCGGCTGCAGCCCGGCAGTCAGATTATCCAGGTCTTTAAAACCGGTCGGGACGCCGGTAATATGCGATTTTTTATGATACAAAGCATCGATATTCTTAATGGTGTTCTTGATGACGTCCTTGATGTGAATATACGTGCTCTCCGTACGTTTTTTGCTGATATCGAAGATCATCTGTTCGGCATGGTCCAACGTCGAGTGTATTTCGGACTCTTCATGATACGATAACGAGATGATTTCGGTCGCCCGCTCGATCAACGAACGAAGGATGTACTTCTCTTTGACGATCTTGGCATAATGCTGTATATTCGCCGCGGTCGGAACGAACTGGGCCAGGTCAGTCAAAAACCCCAGGCCGCCGACATCTTCCAATAATCCGCGCTTGCGTAATTCTTCAGATACGGTCAGGATATCGATCGTTTTTTGCCCGTCAAACAGGTCCATCATCGCCCGGAAGATCTTTCGGTGAGAATCGCGGTAAAAACTGGTCTCATCGACATGTTCAAGCGCTTCGGCAAGCGATTGCTCATTCAAAAAAACGCACCCCAGGATCGCCTTTTCAGCTTCCTCATTATGCGGCAGAATCCTATCCATAGGAATGTTGGCCGCGGGCCCCGTTTTATACGTTTTTTTCATTTTTTGACTATCCACACCTTTATGGCTGCGGCCACATCGGGATGGAGCTTAACCGTGACAGAATAAACGCCGGTTTTTTTGATCTGATCCTCAAGCGTTATTTTAGACTTGTCGAGGTCGATGCCTTCTTTCTTTAACGCCTGAGCGATTGTCTGCGTGGATATGGAACCGAATATTTCCTCTTCATTCTTTAATTCGACGGGTATGGTCACCGAGATCTTCTCGAGCCTCTGCTTATGTTCGAGCGCGTCCTGTTTCAAACGCTCGGCATCTTTAGCTTGTTTTTGTTTCAACGTCGCAAGATACCGGACATTCTCATCGGTCGCTTCCAATGCCAGTTTGTTCGGTAAAAGGTAATTCCGGCAAAATCCCGGTTTGACTTCCCTGATCTCGCCTTCCTTACCGATACCTGGGGTATTTTTTAACAGGATGACTTTCACGAATACAACTTTCCGTTATGTATTAATACTGTGTGTCCAATCAGTGCCCTAGTCTACATACGGTAATAATGCCAGAAAACGCGCGCGCTTGATCGCTACCGAGACTTTACGCTGATGTTTCGCGCAATTTCCCGAGCTTCTGCGGGACACGATCTTTCCTTTGACGTTGAGGAACTTACGCAGAAATTCGACATTCTTATAGTCGATCACAAGTGTTTTGTCTTTACAGAACTGACAGCTTTTTTTAAATCGTAACAGAGTCGGTTTTGGTTTAATGACGCGTCTGTTTCTTTTCATGGTTTATATTGCCTCTCCTAATTCGTCTAAATTCATATCCATAACTGGTTCTTCCCCCGTATCACCGGCCCCGGCGGCAGGACTGGGCGCCTCATGCTGCGCCGGCGTTGACGCCGCGTTACCCGCCGCGCTTCCCGCGGGCGATAAAAACTGAACGCGGTCTGCCCGGACTTCAATGACCGAACGGTTTTTTCCCTCTTGATCCTGCCAGGAACGGGACTGTAACCGCCCATCGATAAGCACGGACCGCCCTTTATGTAAATATTGATTGCACGTTTCCGCCAACTGCCCCCATACGACGGCGTTAATAAAACAGGTATCGGTCTTCACTTCGCCCTTTTTATCTTTAAACCGCGTATTGACGGCGATCCGCAGGTTGACAACAGCTGCTCCCTGCGGCGTATAGCGCAACTCCGGGTCTTTCGTCAGGTTTCCGATCAACAAGACTTTATTCAGGCTTGCCATTATTCATCACTCCGTAAAATCAGGTTCCGCAAAATATTCTCCTCAAGACGGATCAACTCTTTCAGCTCGCCTAAACTCGGCGGATTTAATTCAAAGATCATCAACCAATAGCTGCCTTCGTAATATTTCTCACGGCCGGCTCCGGTTGTCTGTAATGGAAAATAAAAACGCGCCAAGTCTTTCCACACGGAAAGCGAAACGATCTTTCCCTTCAACGCGCTGATCTTCTCGGACAGTTTCTTGCGGATCTCTTCCCTGATATTTTCCGGGACATTGGGTTTTAAAATAAGCACTGACTCATACTTTCTCATAGACTTTTACACCTTCTTTGATTAATTTAGGTTATACGTAATGCTCTTACTTATACCATAGAAGAGCCATTCCTTACAAGTAAAAACCGAGATTTTTATTGACTTTTCAATAGTCTCCTTTTCCAAATCGGTAAACCGCGACAGGACGTATTCCTTGACGGCATTCTTATGCTCCGGCTTACCGACCCCGACGCGGATGCGGCAAAAATCTTCGGTCCCCAAAAACTCGACGATCGAACGCAATCCCAAATGGCCGCCGTCAGTCCCCTTGCAACGAAAACGCACTTTTCCGACCGGAAGATCCATGTCATCGCAAACGATCAGGATCTGCTCAGCCGTAATGCCATTTTTTTGTATTACTGACCGGATTATCTTTCCTGAGTTGTTCATGTACGCTAATGGCTTTACCAATAATGCCTTTGTCTGTCCTTGTATCAGCGTTCCCGACTGATACGTTTGAAGAGTGTGCCGCCGTAAGTGCACCTGCTCTTCTTGCGCAAGCATATCGACGACCATGAATCCTATATTGTGCCGGGTCTGTTGATACGAATTTCCGGGATTGCCCAGCCCGACTATCAATTTCATTTCTTGTCGTCCTTCTTCTTCTCGTCTTTCTTTTCCTCTTTTTTCTTTTCTTCTTTTCCTTCCTTGCCTTCTTTTCCTTCCTTGGCGCCTTCTTCTTTGCCTTCTTCGGTCTTCGGCTTCTCTTTAATGACTTCCGGTTCTGTCGGGCCCGGTTCAACAGCTGCGGCCTCTTCTTCGACGACCGGCACGACGATGCTCAAAATAACGTCTTTCTCCGGATTGAGGATCTTCGATCCGACCGGCACGGCAATATCACTGACATGGATATTATCGCCGACTTTCAACGCGGTAACGTCGATCTCAATACTCTCAGGGATAGCCGTCGGAACGCATTCGATATCCAAATCCTTTAAAATACTCTCCAAAATACCGCCGGCTTTGACGCCTTCGGCTTCGCCTTTCAAATGGATCGGGACTTTGACTTTGATCTTATCGGTCAACGAAACGTTGATGAAATCGATATGCACGACCTCTTCAGTCAAAGGATGGATCTGAAAATCCTTGATCAGCACCGAGAGCTTATCACTCGCCCCCTTTAAGATCAAACTGATCAACGTATTCTCGGAATAATCGATCTTCTTAAGGACCATCACGTTTTTATTGTCGATTTTGACGTTTATGGGAGTAAACTTCTTACCATAAATGATCGCCGGAATACTTTTCGCTTTACGCAGCCGTCCTACCGGGCCTTTTCCCATTTCTTCTCTTTTCTCTACGGTCAGTTCAACACGCTCCATGATCTTATTCTCCTTCTGGATTAATTACTGTAATCGAATAGTATACTAATCGATTGGTCAATATGTATTCTTTTAATGGCTTCGGCAAACAATTCAGCCACTGAAATCACTTTGATTTTCGGATGTTTCTTATTTTCCGGCAACGGAATAGAATCCGTGATCAGCAACGCATCTATTGCCGACCGGTCAAGTTTCGCGATCGCGTCGCCCGAAAGCACGCCGTGCGTGACCATCGCGGTTATTTTCTTCGCGCCCGCGCCTTTTAGGACTTCCGCGGCTTCGACCATCGAACTGCCGGTCGCGATAATATCATCGACCAACAAAGCATCCTTGCCTTTAACTTCGCCTAAAATATGCATGACTTCGATGGATTCCGGCGTTACCCGGCGTTTATCGACGATCGCTAATGCCGCAGACAACCGTTTCGCGTACGCGCGGGCCATCTTGATCCCCCCGACGTCCGGCGACACGATGACCAATTGGTCCGAAGATATTTTCTTACTTTTTAAATAATCGACAAAAACATTCACCGCGTAAATATGATCGACGGGAATATCAAAAAAACCTTGTATCTGTCCGGCATGCAGATCGAGCGTCAATACCCGGTCCGCCCCGGCGATCGTCAACAGATTCGCGACCAATTTCGCGGTTATCGGGACCCGCGGCTGGTCTTTACGGTCCTGCCGGGCATACCCGAAATACGGCATCACCGCGGTGATCCTGCGGGCCGAAGCTCTTTTTAACGCGTCGATAATGATCAACAACTCCATCAGGTTCTCGTTGACCGGCGTCGAAGTCGGTTGGATGACGAAAGCGTCTTTTCCACGCACATTATCTTTGATCTTTACCCGGCTTTCGCCGTCGCTGAATCTGGTTACCATCATCTCGCCACGGGTCAGTTTTAAGCTCTCGCAAATACTGTCCGCTAAAGGGATATTGCTGTTGCCGCTTAAAATAATCACTTCGTTTTTCATCGGTTTTTTAGTTTCTTTGCAGGGACTCCTGCTACCACAGTACGCTGTGGCACGTTCTTGGTCACCACGCTGCCCGCCGCAGTCATCGCATCTTTTTGAACACAGACCGGTGCGACTAACACCGTATCCGACCCGATAAAAGCTCCGTTATCGATCGTTGTTTTATTTTTGTTCTTGCCGTCATAATTCGCGATCACGGTCCCGGCGCCGATATTGACTTTATTGCCGACGACCACGTCGCCTAAATAGCCGAAATGCTTGGCTTTGCTGAAACTCTTGATACGCGAACGCACGACTTCCAAAAAGTTCCCGACCGCGACATGATCGTCTAAAACGACCCCATCTTTGAGATGGATAAACGGCCCGACCGAACAATGGTTCCCGATCTTGACCTTTTTTTCAATATAGACAAACGGATACACGACGGTGTCCTGCCCGAATACCGTATCATGGCTGATAAAGGTACTCTCGGGGTCGACAAACCGTACGCCTTCCCGCATCCAATATTTTAACAACCGGTTATTCATTATTTTATCCACCGTTGCCAGTTCATTCAGGGTGTTCACACTGAGCATTTCGGTATGGTCTTTCATCACAAAAGAGCTAACATTATATCCTTTTTCATTAAAGATTTCAACAATATCCGTAAGATAAAACTCTTTTTTGCTCTCGTTCCGTTTTATGCGGTTTAAGACCTCGGCGGTCTTGCGTTTATTCAGAAAATACATGCCGCTATTGACTTCTTTCAAAGACATCCGCTCAGGCTCCGGAATATCCCGGGTCTCGGTGATCTTCAGTAATTTTGCTCTATGATCGCGGATCATTCTGCCGTAGGCCGCCGGATCGTCCAAAAAAGTGCTCAAAACGATGCCGTCCAATTGCTCCCGGTAATACGTTTTTTCAGCCTCGACCAGGGTCTCGGCGGTTATCAACGGCGAATCTCCACAGAGAATGACGATGTGCTCGGAAATCGCTTTTGGTAAAGCCACTTTTACCGCGTGGGCCGTGCCTTTTTGTTCTTTTTGGGTAACAAAATCGAGCTGAATTCGAGCAGGAAGCGTTAATTTCGTATTCAAAGCTTTAACGACTTCGGCCTTATTATGGCCGACGACTACGATGATCTGCTGGACCGTCGAAAGCTTACTGATCGCCTGTAAAGGATATAAAATAAGTTCCAGTCCGCGCACCGGATGCAAGACTTTCGATAACGTCGTCTTCATCCGCGTACTCTTGCCCGCAGCCAGAACAATCGCCGTCAGTTTTTGTTTCATACGCATATTTCCACAGCCTTTCGGACATCAAAAGCACGAGAGGCTGTAGAAATATACAATAAAAAAAGCTTTACGTCAACAATTTAGTGATGAAATGCACCGGTTGGGCTATGCGGCAGCTGCTACTGCGGTTTTATAGTGAACAGCTTTTTTGATCTTTCCGGCTTTAATACATCGCGTGCAGACAAAAACCCGCACTACTTTGCCGTCTTTTATGATATGTATCCGCTGAAGGTTTAATTTAAAATGCCGTCGGTTTATGCCGGTCGTCTTCTTACCGACACCGCCTTTGATCTTCGCCATACCGCGACGCGATATGCTATTCCCATGGATTGTCTTTCGTTCACAGATCGCACATGTATTCGCCATAATGTATCTCCTTAATGTATTCGAGGACTTAATTAAGATACCGTAAATCAAATATTTGTCAAGTTCTAAGTACAAGTTTTTCAGCTCGTATGCCCGTCTGTTCTTTAAAGAATCGTCCTATCGAGCTAACTATCTCACCAGCTTACGAGCTTACGGCTCTCCTCTTAATCTGGCGTAATCCTCGATCAATTTACGCTCCTGTCCGGACATCTTTTTGGGAATAGTTACCGTGATCTCGACAAATTCGTCACCCGGCATCTCCGTACGTATATTCGGCATACCTTTTTTCTTTAAACGAAAATGCGCGTTCGGCTGTGTACCCGGCGGGATCGTCATTTCGACGTGCCCGTCCAACGTCGGGACATTGACGTCTCCCCCTAAAATCACTTTGGTAAAAGGCACCTCAACCTTCACTTTTATATTATCGATATTTTCCGGATCACGATGAAAAACCGGATGCTGTTTAACCTCGACATGCAGGTACAGATCGGAATTGTTCGTCAATCCCTGTTCCCCCTCACCCCGGACGCGCAACGACGCTCCGGTATAGATACCCTTGGGGATCTTTACGGATAAGGTTTTATCGGACTTGACCATTCCTTTGCCGCGGCATACCGGACAGGGCCGCGTGATAATCGAACCTGCGCCGCGGCATTGCGGGCACGTTTGGCTGAATTGTATAAATCCCATACCGCTGGCGACTTGGCCATAGCCTTTGCACGCCGGGCAGGTCGTTTTTGAACTTCCTTTAGCCTGTCCTTCTCCGTTACAATCGCGGCATGCTTCATGACGCGGATAGGTTATTGACCGCTCGACCCCGGTAGCGGCTTCTTCCAAAGATATAGACAGCGTGTACTCCAGATCGCTGAGCCGTTCACGGACGCGTCCGCCGCCGCGTTTACCGCCGCGCGATGAGAAACCGCCGAATC
>Ga0172370_10000730_pt1 | contig 51533 bp, 31 predicted proteins | sample LakKiv5m_FD_114538 | JGI IMG/M metagenome (GOLD analysis project Ga0172370, IMG submission 114538) | Freshwater microbial communities from Kabuno Bay, South-Kivu, Congo - kab_022012_11.5m | ecosystem: Environmental > Aquatic > Freshwater > Lake | place: Democratic Republic of the Congo...
CAGGACCTGCTCTTCTCAGGGATGGCGTCGGGCATGTAGGTGTAGTCGAGGGGCTTCACCATCAACACGTGGCAGGGCGCCTTTTCGATCACGCGCTCGGAGGGCGGCGACGAGAGCAGCTTCTTCAGGCCCTTGCGCTGGTCGGGGTTGTGGCCCATGACCAGCAGGTCGATGTCGTGCTCGACGATGGCGCGCAGCAGTTCGGTCGCCACGTCGCCCGAGCGGAACTCGACGTGCACCTTGCGGCGGTCGACCTCCTTGAGGCCCCCCTCTTCGAACATCTCGTTGATGCGGCGCTTGACGCCGTTCTCGATGCGCTGGATCTCCTCGGAGGTCTGCTCCATCGCCTGCGGTCCGTCGGTCGAGGCCAGCGGCTCGGTGATGTGCAGGACCCAGGTCGCGGCGTCGTGGACGCGCGAGTGGCGAAGCGCGACGTAGAACGCCAGGCGCGACGTGTCGGTGAAGTCGATCGGCACCAGGATGTTGCGGTACTCGAGGTCTAGCTTCATGAGTTTCTCCTACCGGGACCACCGACTCTGAAGCAGATCCGTGTAGAGATCAAGAGTTTTTCGGGCCGCGGCGCGCCACGAGAAGTCGCGGGACATGCCCCGACGGCGGAGCTCGCCGAGCCGAGCCGGATCGGCCCAGGCGGCCAGCGCGCGGTCGATGGCGCCGAGAAGCGCGTCGGCGGTGGGCGGCTGGAAGCTGAACCCCAGCCCCTGCGGATCGGCGTCGGCGTCGGGGACGCTGTCGGCCAGGCCCCCCGTCTCGCGCACCACGGGCAGCGTGCCGTAGCGCAGGCTGTACATCTGGTTCAGGCCGCAGGGCTCGTAGCGCGAGGGCATGAGGAACAGGTCGGAGCCGGCCTCGATGCGGTGGGCCAGCCCCTCGTCGACCGCCACGCGCACGCGCACGCGGCCGGGGTGTGCGGCCTGCAGGTCGCGGAAGCCCTGCTCGTAGACAGCCTCACCGGCTCCGAGCACCACCAGGGCCACGTCGCGCTCGAGCAGGCGGGGCAGGGCCTCGAAGAGCAGGTCGAAGCCCTTCTGAACGGCGAAGCGCGACACGACGCCGAGCAGCGCGCGGCCGGGCGGCACGGGCGCCGGGAAGCCCAGCTCGGCGGCCAGGGCCTCGCGGCAGCGCTTCTTGCCGGCCAGGTCGTCGACGTCGTAGCGCGCGGGCAGGTGCGGGTCGGTGGCGGGGTTCCACACGGCGTCGTCGATGCCGTTCAGGATGCCCACCAGGTCGGCCTGCCGGGCGCGCAGTACGCCGTCGAGGCCGTGGCCGTACTCGGGCGTGGTGATCTCGAGCGCGTAGCGCGGGCTGACCGTGGTCAGGCGATCGGCGGCGACCAGCCCGGCCTTCAGGAAGCTGACGCGGCCCCAGAACTCGACGCCCTCGGGGTGGAACAGGCCCGGCGGCAGGTCGGCGTCGGCCAGGGCCGAGGGGTCGAACAGGCCCTGGTAGCCGAGGTTGTGGATGGTGAGCACGGTGTCGAAGAGGCGCCCCAGGCGCTCGCGCACCAGCAGGGGTACGAGCCCCGCCTGCCAGTCGTGGGCGTGGAGCACGTCGGGCTTCAGGTTCTCTGCGCGTACGATCGCGAGCGCGGCGTGGGCCAGGAAGCCGAAGCGCAAGGCGTTGTCGGGGTAGTCGACGCCGCCCTCGGCGTAGAGCCCCGGGCGCTCGTACAGCTCGGGGGCCCGCAGGTGATAGACCGTGACGCCCTCGCGCGTGTGCGTGACGGCCACCTGCGCGTCCTGCGCCCGCCCGTTCAGCGTGAGGTGCACGGGCCGGGCGTGGTGGTCGATGGCACCCACGCGGGCCGGATCGTACAGCGGCGTGATGACGCTGACGCGGGCCCCCAGCGCGGCCTGGGCGGCGGGTAGGGCGCCGGCCACGTCGGCCAGGCCCCCGGTCTTCGAGAACGGCACCATCTCGCTGACGACGTGGACGATGTCCATGGTGACCTCGGTGGTCGAAGCCCGGCGGTCAGGCCTTCTTCTTCACGAGCAACGCCTCGAGCAGCAGGAGGACCACGCCGCACGTGATGGCGATGTCGGCGACGTTGTAGGTGGGCCAGTGGTTGTTCTTCACGTACATGTCGAGGAAGTCGATCACGTAGGTGTAGCGCAGGCGATCGACCACGTTGCCGATGGCGCCGCCGAAGATGGCGGCGAACACGGCGAGGTCGAGGCGCTGGGTGTCCTCGAGGCGGAAGAAGAACACGAGGATGGCCAGCATGGCGATCAGGTTCGAGACGAGCAGGAACGTGCCCCTCCACGACTCGGACATGCCCGAGAAGAAGCCCCAGGCGGCGTTGGGGTTCTCGCGGTAGACGCAGCGGAACAGGCCCGGGATCACGTCGACCACGCGCTCCTCGAGCAGGTAGATCTCGCCGGCGACGGCCGTGTCGCCGCGCCCCACCTTGGGCGCGCCGCGGACCCACGGCACCGTGGACGTGGTCACGAGCTGGGGCAGGCTGGTCGCGCGGCGCTCGAGGGTGGCGTCGCGTCGGGCCAGCAGCTCGGGCAGCGTGAGCGTGGCCAGGCCCTGCTGGACGGTGGCGATGGCCTGCTCGCGGGGCAGGTTGTCGAGCGCGGGCTGCAGCAACTGGTACGTCTGCGGCACGTCGGTGAAGGCCACGCGCCGGGGGGCACGCTCGAAGCCGCGGTAGAACACGTAGACGCCACCCGCGGTCGAGGCCAGGCCGCGCGCCTCGTAGGGCTTGAGGTCGGGCGCCAGGGGCGTGGCGGGTCGGGTGACGCGGCGCACGTCGCCGCGCTCGAGGGCGGCGTCGACCTCGGCGACCGACAGGAAGGACCAGGCCCCGGCCAGGACGTCGCGCACGGGCTTGCCCACGTCGGCGTCGCCGACGGGAGCCGGCAGCGGGTGGTCGTCGGAGGCCAGGCGCCGGTCGGCCCACTCCTTGGTGCCCAGGTCGAGCGCGGCCGACAGCAGGCCGATGACCAGCAGCAACCCGACACGTCTGGGCGTCACGCTGAACCCGCTCATGCTCGGCTCGCCACGGGGGTCTGGGGGGATCCCCCAGGCAATGACGCTGGAAGTCCGCCGGTCTGTGCAAGACTAGGACGCTTCGATGTAGCGAGTAGGCATGCCATGGCTTGCTCCAATCAACCCTGGCGGGCTTCCAGCACGCCCACGCAGCGGGCGCAGAGCGACGGGTGATCCGCGGACCGGCCGACGTCTTCGGCGCGGGTCCAGCAGCGCTCGCACTTGGTGCCGGGGGCGACGCCCACGACCGCGTCGACGCCCTCCGCGGCCTCCACGGCGGCCTCGACGACCTCGAGGTTCGAGACGATCAGGGCCTCGCGGAGGGCAGGGCCGAGCGCGCGTACGGTCTCGAGCAACGGGCTGCCGGGCGTGAGGCGCACGCTGACGGCGGCTTCGAGCGTGTGGCCGATGGTCTTGGCGGTGCGGGCTTCTTCGAGCCGCTTGGAGACGGCCGTGCGCAGCGTGGTCAGCTGGCGCCACAGCTCGATGTCGGCGCGCTCGGCGTCGGTCAGCGGGCGGATGGCGGACGTGGGCCACGACGCCAGGAACACGCTGTCGGGCTCGCCGTCGGCCTTGGGGAGCAGCTGCCAGGCCTCGTCGGCCGTGAAGCTGACGATGGGCGCGAGCAGCACGAGCAGGTCGTGCGCGATGCGGTACAGCACGGTCTGCGACGAGCGGCGGCGCGGGTCGTCGGCGCGCTCGGCGTACAGGCGATCCTTCAGGAAGTCCAGGTACATGGCGCTGAGCGGGCCCGTCATGAAGTTGAGCACGCCGGCGACCACCTTGTGGAACTCGTACCCCTCGTAGGCCTCGTGCATCGCCGTCTGCGCCTCGCGCGCCTTGGCCCACATCAGGCGATCGAGCACGTCGAGCTGCGCGTCGGGCACCGCGTGCCGGGCCGGGTCGAAGTCGCCCAGGTTCGCGAGCAGGAAGCGCACCGTGTTGCGGATCTTGCGGTACGAGTCGGCCAGGCCGTTCAGGATCTCATCGGAGATGCTGACGTCGTTGCGGTAGTCCTCGGAGGCCACCCACAAGCGCAGCACTTCGGCGCCGTGCTTCTTGATGATCTCGTCGGGCAGCACGTAGTTGCCCGCGCTCTTCGAGAGCTTCTTCCCTTCGCCGTCGACCGTGAAGCCGTGGGTGAGCACGGTCTTGTAGGGCGCGCGGTCACGCGTGAGCGTGGAGTGCAGCAGGGACGAGTGGAACCAGCCTCGGTGCTGGTCGCTGCCCTCGAGGTACAGGTCCGTGATCGCGTCGGCGCCGTAGGTGGCCTCCATGACGGCGGCGTAGCTGACGCCCGAGTCGAACCACACGTCGAGGATGTCCTTTTCGCGTGCGAAGGCGTGCCCGCCGCAGTGGGGGCAGGCGGTGCCGGCGGGGACCAGGTGTTCGACCGTCAGCTCGAACCAGGCGTCGGCGCCGCGCTCCTCGAACAACGGCACCAGGTGGGCGAAGAGCTCGGGGCTCGTGAAGACCTCGTCGCAGGCCGTGCAGCGCAGGGCCGCGATGGGCACGCCCCAGTGGCGTTGCCGCGACAGGCACCAGTCGGGGCGGTTGGCCACCATGCCCTCGATGCGATCCTTGCCCCAGGCCGGGATCCACGTTACGCGGTCACGGATCTCGCGCAGGGCACGCTCGCGGAGCCCGGTCTTCTCCATGGACGCGAACCACTGGGTGGTGGCGCGGAAGATGACGGGGGTCTTCGACCGCCAGCAGTGCGGGTAGCTGTGGCTGATGACCACCTTGCCGACCAGCAGGCCGCGCTCGGCCAGCAGGTCGCAGATGGCGTCGTTGGTGTCGAACACCAGCTTGCCCTCGTGGAGCGGGAACTCCTTCGTGAAGCGCCCCTTGTCGTCGACGGGGCTGTAGGGTTCGAGGCCGTAGCGGAGGCCGGTCTCGTAGTCTTCCTGGCCGTGGCCGGGCGCCGTGTGCACGCAGCCGGTGCCGGTGTCGAGGGTGACGTAGTCGGCCAGCACGAAGATCGAGTCGCGCTCGAGGAAGGGGTGGCGCGCCGACAGGCCCTCGAGCTCGCGTCCGGGCAGGCTCGCGAGGAGCTCGTGGGCCTCGACCTTCAAGAGCTGCTTGACCGCGGAGAGCAGGGACTCGGCCACCAGGACGACCTCGCCGCCGACCCGCGCGGCCACGTACGTGAACTCCGGGTGGAAGGCCACGGCCAGGTTGGCCGGGAGCGTCCAAGGGGTGGTGGTCCAGATGACGACCGACGCGGGCACGTTGGCGGGGATGTTCAACTTCGCGCGCGCGGCGTCGTTCAGCGGGAAGCGCACGTAGATCGACGGCGAGCTGTGATCGTGGTACTCGACCTCGGCCTCGGCCAGGGCGGTCTCGCAGTCGGCGCACCAGTACACGGGCTTCTTGCCGCGGTACACGGCGCCGCTGGCCACCACCTTGCCGAGCTCCTCGAGGATGCGCGCCTCGTAGGCGGTGTTCATGGTCAGGTACGGGTGGTCCCAATCGGCCAGGCAGCCCAGGCGCTCGAACTCCTTCCGCTGGATGCTCACGAACTTCTGGGCGTAGGCACGGCAGGCGCGGCGGAAGGCCACCGGGTCGGTGTGCTTCAGGGCCCGCCCGACCTCCTTCTCGACCTCGCGCTCGATGGGCAGACCGTGGCAGTCCCAGCCCGGCGTGAACTCGGTCTGCAGTCCTTGCAGGTTCTTCTGCTTGACGATGATGTCCTTCAGCACCTTGTTCAGCACGTGGCCCGCGTGGAGGTGGCCGTTGGCGTAGGGCGGGCCGTCGTGGAAGAGGAAGCGCGGACGGCCGGCGTTCCTGGCCACGATGCGCTCGTACAGCCGGGACTCCTGCCAGTGCTTCAGCATCTCGGGCTCGCGCTGGGGCAGGTTGGCCTTCATGGGGAACGGGGTGTTGGGCAGGCTCAGCGTGTCTTTGTAGGCTTTGTCGGCCATGGGGGATCTCCGATCGCGCAGAGGGCAGGGAACCGCCGGAAAGATACCGGAGGGGCTCGGAAAGTCAATCGTGGAGCTGAGAGCTTGCGGTTCCTCCGCAAGCTCTCAGGGCGCGGCGCGGACGCAACGCACCGCCTTCTTGTCGGACGTGGGCTTCGGCTGCAGGTAGCCGATGCCGATATCGAGCGCCGCGGCGCGAGCGTCGGGGTAGGGCGTCGAGGTCCAGTAGTCGGAATACATGGGACAATCCGCTCCGAATTGAGAGGGTAGCAGGGAGCAGGCGTCGGCCGCGTAGTCGACCAACGACAGGGCCTCCTTGGCCGTGGGGAGGCGCCAGCCCGGACCGAGGTCGACGCAGGCGGCGAGGGCGGCGAACCACGTGCACTGGGCGCAGGCATTCTGCACGCGCCACACGAGCCCGGTCAGGCGATCGAGCACGTGGCCCTGGCGCGTCACCCGGTAGCGCTCGGGGACAGGTGTCGGCGCGGGCAGCCGCGCACACCGCGCGTCCAGCTTGTTGGCGCTGTCGGACAGCACCACCTCGGCCTTCGAGAAGTCGACGAACATGTACGGATTGCCTCCCCCGGCCGCCGCCGGGGTCGAGCTCCAGGTCACCCAGCCACCGAAGTCTCCGAACACGGCCTGGCTCCAGAACGGCGCCTCGCTGACGCCGAAGTCGACCGTGCCGAACAGCGCGTGAAGGCCCGGCAGGGCCCAGTCGGTCCCGGGGAGGCCGGCCGCGTTGGCTTGGCAGGCGTCCTTGGCATCGGCTACCGACACGCCCGCGGGCAGCAGCGCGTGGCTCCACACCACCAGGGTCTGCAGGTCGACGACCGTGCCGTCCCCGAGGTCGTTGTACGCGAGGGCCTGGCCATCGAACGTGGCGTCCTGGCCGTAGCCCTGGTCGGAGGGGGTCAGGGACTCGCACAGCGCCCAGCCGGCGGGGATCAGGCACTTGTCGGCACCCGTGGGGGGGACCCGGCAGTGGCAGCCGTCGAACAGCAGGTAGCCGTAGCCGTTGGGGCACGACGCCACGCACGCCGACGCGCACTGGCCGAGCCCGCTCGCCCCCGTGACGCACACGTGGTCCGGTTCGCAGTCGGCGTCGGTGCTGCACGAGAACAGGCAGGAGCCCCCGACGCAGGCGAACACAGGCGAGCACAGGGCGCCCTCGCCTGCACCGGGCTCTTCGTCGGTCTGGCCGTCGCAGTCGTCGTCGGTACCGTTGCAGATCTCGCCGTTGCCCGACGGGGTCAGCGTGTGCTTGCAGAGGCCCGTACCGGCAACGCACGCGTCGGCCGTGCAGGGATCGAAGTCGTTGCAGTCGCGCGGCAGGCCCGGGTTGCACTGGCCGCCCGTGCACGTATCGACGAGCGTGCAGGGGTTGCCGTCGGAGCACGGTTCGCCGTCGTCGGCCACGGACTCGGCGCAGACGCCGGTGGCGGGCACGCAGGCGCTGACGTGGCAGGGCGCAAGGCCCGTCAGCAGGCACGGTTCGGGCACCGTGTCGGGGTCGACGGCGCAGGCTCCCTCGACGCAGCGCAAGGTGCCGTTGCAGGCGTCGTGGTCGCTGTGCTCGGCCTCGCACGTGTCGGAGGCCGGGTTGCACGTGCAGGCGGGGTCGGGGTAGCCGGGGTCGCACGCCCCGGCCTTGCAGCCGTCGGCGATCGTGCAGGGGTTGCCGTCGTCGCACGGCGTGGGCGCGACCAGGGGCACGACCACGCAGGCGCAGGCGGTCGGGCTCCAGGCCACCTGCTCGCAGGGCCCGGGGTGCAGCTCGGGGTGGTCGCCGGGGGAACACGGCCGTTCGAGGCAAGTGTCTGGGCCGAGGTCGGCCGGCGTGTCGGCCGGGACATCGGTCCCCTCGGCATCGTTCGGGCCAGGCGGGGTATCGACCACGGCGTCCGGGGTGGCCTCGGGGCCCGGGTCGGGCGCGGCGTCGGCCGGCGTGTCGGCCGCGAGGTCGGCGGGCAGGTCGGCCGCCGTTTCGCCGCCGGTCGTGTCGCGGTCGGGGCGCTGGCGCGTGGCCGACAGGCAGCCGGCCAGCAGCACGAGGAGCAGGAGGGCGCTCGCCGCGCGGCGCGAGGAGCGGCGGCCGAGCAGCAGGGTCCCGAGGGCCAGGACGGCCAGCGCCAGGGCGCCCGCGCGTGCGTGGCCCCCGTCGAGGCCCGTGACGGCGCACCCGGAGCCTTTCCCGCTGCCCGGGGTCGTGTCGGCGCCGTCGTCGCCCTCCTGGTCGAGGGCGGGCTGATCGGGCGGCGTGGCGTCGGGCGTCACGCTGTCGGGGCCCTGAGGGTCGGGGGTGGCGTCGTGCCGCGCCAGGTCGGCCTCGTCTGGCGCGACGTCGCGGATATCGGGGGACGCCTCGGCGTGGTCCGCGTCGGCGACGTCGGGGGCGGGCGTATCGGAGGGATCCGGGGCGTCGTGCTCGCCCGCAGCGTCGGCCATGGTCTCGGCCACGGCCTCCGGGGCCGCCTCGGCGTCGGTCGTGTCGGGCACGGCCTCCTCGACGGCGTCGGGGGTCACCGGCTCCTCGGGGGCTGGCTCGGGCTCGGTGCGGTCCCTGACCCACACCTGCACGATCGCCGGCGCGCCCTCGTCGGCGCCGTCGTCGACGACCAGCGCGAACGTGAGCCAGGTGTCGGCGTCGACCTGCGGCGCCACGCCCAGCAGGATCGCGACGGCGGGGTCGTCGAGCTCGGCCGCAGGCCCGTCCTGCTGGGTCCACAGGTACGAGAGCGGGTCGCCGTTCGGGTCGACGGAGTCGCTGCCGTCCAGCGTGAGCTCGGCGCCCTCGTCGACCTCGGGGGTCTCGGCGAAGGCGCTGGCGACGGGGGCCTCGTTGATGGTGTTGGCCACGCTGACCATCGTGACGGCGGGCTCGCTCGGCAGGAGCCCGTCGGAGACGACCAGCCGGAACGACAAGAGCGCGGGCGCCAGCACGGTCGGGGCCGTGAAGTGCGCCCGCAGGGCGGTGGCGTCGTCGAGTTGGACCGCGGGACCCGCCACCTGGCTCCAGGCGTAGGCCAGCGGCTGCCCCTCGGGATCGGAGGAGCCGTCGGCTGCCAGGGTGACCAAGACCGCCTCGCCCACGGCCTGGGCGGCGCCCGCAACGGCGCTGGGCGCCTGGTTCACGACGCAGGCGCCGCCCACGCAGTCGAAGCCCGCCACGCACGCGGCGCTGACGGTGCAGGACGCAGCACACTCGCCCGCCGTCGCGCAGGTTGCGTAGGGCGCGCACGAGGTCACGCCACCGTCGACGCAGGTCCCCGCGGCGTCGCAGGCGTCGGCCGCGTCGAGCAGGCCGCCGTCGCAGCGGCGCGGGTCGCCGCACGGCGTGCCCGCGGGGAGCGGCAGCGCGGTGCAGGCGTCGGTGGCCTCGTCGCAGCCGGCCGCGCGGCAGGGGCCTCCGACGGCGCTGCAGTCGCGGGGCGAGATCCGGGTGCACGCGCCGTCCTCGCAGGCATCGTCGATCGTGCAGAACGCGCCGTCGTCGCAGGGCGTACCGTCGGGTTCGGAGGCGTACGCGCAGAGCCCGGTGGAGGGGGCACACACGCCGGCCACGTGGCAGGCGGTCGGCGCCGGGCAGACCACTGGATCGCGGCCCGCGCAGGCGCCGGCGGCACACTCGTCGCGCGCGGTGCACAGGTCGCCGTCGTCGCAGGCGGTGCCGTCGTCTCGGGCGGGCAGGGTGCAGGCGTCGGCGGCCTCGTCGCACGCGGCCCGGTGGCAGGCGTCGGCCGGTGCCGGGCAGGTCCGGGCGGGCCCCGGCTGGCAGGCGCCGGCGTGGCACGCGTCGCCGTCGGTGCAGAAGTGCTGATCGGTGCAGGCCGTGCCGTCGGCCCGCGGGCTGAACGCGACGCGCGAGGCTTCCGGCAGGCACGCCTCGCAGGGGTTCAGGGGATGGTCGTCGTCGGCCGCCACGCAGACCTGGCCTATCAGGCAGCCGTCGACCACGGGGTGCAGGCACGCGCCGCCCTGGCACGAATCGGCGGTGCAGGCGAGGGCGTCGGCCGGGCAGGCCGTGCCGTCGGGCGCGAGCGGCGAGGAGCAGGCGCCCGTGGCGGGGTCGCAGGAGCCCGCGAGGTGGCAGGCGTCGGCGGGCGGGCAACCGACCGGGTCGGCCCCCTGGCAGGCGCCGGCTTGGCAGCGGTCGACGCGCGTGCAAGCCGAGCCGTCGTCGCAGGGCGTGTCGTCGGGGGCGACGGGCGTCGAGCACGTCCCCGTGGCGGGATCGCAGGTGCCGTCCACGTGGCACGCCGCGGGGGCCGGGCAGACCACCGGTTGGGCGCCCACGCACGCACCTTCGGAGCAGAACGACACGCCGGTGCACGCGTTGCCGTCGTCGCAGGCCACGCCGAAGGGCGTGACGGTCGCGTCGCAGGCCCCCGTGTCCGGGTTGCACGTCACGGACAGCTCGCAGGGCCCGGGCTCGCGGCAGGCGATGGGCGACGAGCCCACGCACTCGCCGCTCACGCACGCGTCGACGCGTGTGCACGCGTCGTCGTCGTTGCAGGGCAGGCCGTCGGGCTTGGCGGGGTCGTCGCAGGCTCCCGTGAGCGGGTTGCACTGGCCGGGCAGGTGGCAGGCGGCCGGCGCGGGGCAGGTGACCGGGGTTCCGCCCACGCACACGCCGCCGTCGCACGCGTCGACGAGGGTGCAGCCGTCGCCGTCGTCGCAGGGGATGCCGGTCGGCAACGCCTGGAACCGGCAGAGCCCCGTGGCGGGCATGCAGCTGTCGGCGGTGCAGGGCTCGCCGTCGTCGCACGCCAGGGTCTCGTGGGTGCACTGGCCGGCGGGCGCGCTGCACGCGTCGACCGTGCACAGGTCGTCGTCGTCGCAGGAGCCGCACGAGCCTCCGCATCCGTCGTCGCCGCACTCGCGGCCGGCGCACGCGGGGACGCAGCACCCGGAAAGACCTTCGTCGGTCAGCCCGTCGCAGTCGTCGTCGGCGTGGTTGCACGTCTCGCCCGTGGGGACGCAGAAGTCGACGCAGGGCGGGGTGCACGTGGCGGTCATGTTCGGATCGTTGTTGCAGGACCAGGCGCCACCCGCGACCACGCACCATTGCTCGAACACGTCGAACCACTTCACGAGGTACTTGTACTGGACCGCGGTGCCCGTCGGCAGGGGCACGTCGGCCGACCAGCGGCCGTCGGCGCCGAGGGTGAGCGGGATGGCCCCCGCCGCCGGCGTGGACGGCCAGCCGAGCCAATTGCCCGTGAGCCACACGTGGTCGGGCTGCACGGACGAGCCCGGCGCCGTGAACGTGTGTGTGCACGTGGGCGAGGGCGTGTCGAGGCACACGCCGCAGGCGCCGTCCTCGCAGCGCTGGCCGCCGCCGCACGTGCCGCAGCTGCCTCCGCAGCCGTCGTCGCCGCAGGCGCGACCCACGCAGGGGGCCGCGCAGTCCTTGATCGTGAAGGTGATGCTCGTGCCGGCTGGTCCGATGTCGTCCACGCGCAGCGGGACCGGTGTCCCGTCGGCGAGGAAGGGCGCCGGATCGGTGCCAGGGCCGAAGGCCGGGCGCAGCACGTCGGAGGTGAAGTAGCTCTCCCAGTACATCCCCTCGCTCGTGGCCGTGCCGCCCACGCGGAAGGCGTAGACCTCGTCGGGCGGCCCGCCCGAGTTGCCGTTCAGCGCCGTGTCGACGCGGTAGATCACGAGGCCCGAGCCCGGGATGGCGCTCTCGAAGGTGCCGGCCTTGCGGCGGTACTCGACCACCAGCTGCTGCGTCGGAGAGCCGGGGAGGTCGAGGATGCCCGCCGAGCCGGCGCCGGCCGCGAGCGGCTGCAAGGTGTGCGTGCCCGGACCGAGGATCGGCAGCGCGAGCCAGCCGCCATAGCGGTGCTTCATCCAGGCACTCATGTGCCCGCGGCCGGACTCCATGAGGTCCCAGTCGCCGACCGTCGTGCGGCCGTCCTGGCTGTAGTGGTACAGGTCGGGGGCTCCGAGCGAGTGGAACATCTCGTGAGACAGCGTGAACAGGTCGAGCTGGCTGCGCATGACCAGGTCGAAGGTCACGACCGCGGCGCCGCCCAGCGTCACGTTGTACTGGTACAGCTCCCACATGTGCGACCACAGCAGGTCGGACCAGCCGTCGGCCGCACCCGAGACCACGTAGCACACGTTGTCGACCACGCCATCGTCATCGCCGTCGAGATCGACGCCCGCCGGCACCGCGCCCTGCACGGCGAGCGTGGCGTTGTAGATCAGCGTCTGCTCGCGATCGTAGCGGTCGTTGTCGGACACGTAGCCGTCGAGGTTCGAGAACAACGAGAAGGGCCGGTAGTAGCTGCGGGCGTGGGGATCCTGGTACGACACGACCCATCCGTTGCTCGGCGCGGGCAGGAAGCGCGTGGTGACGGTCAGCTCGCCGTACGAGACCTCGGCGTAGTAGCTGCGCAGGCTGGGGCTGCCGCTGTTGAACAGCGCCTCGTAGGTCGAGGCGGGCTCGCCGAGCTCGGCCTCGTCGGCGAAGCGGACGAGCACGACCAGGTTGTTGAGGGTCCCCGTGCGCGGCGCATTGCTCGGCGCCAGCGCCAGGGGGCGCGGAAGGGGTACGCGCGCGGCGCGCGCCAGCTCGGGCGACAGATCGAGGCCGCCGGGCAGGCCGACGACGTCGGGATCGATCTGGCCCGGCACGAAGGCCGTTGGCACCAGGCGCCCCTCGTCCAACTGCGCGTACACCCAGGCGCCGGTCGTCGGGTCGAGGATCAGCGTGTGGTTCGAGGCGTCGTGCAGGCGCCGGCGGTACTCGTCGCCGGTGGCCAGGGCCTGCAGGCGTTCGCCCCAGGGCTGCACCAGGTCGACCGGGGCATTCTTCAAGGGGACCGCCGCGGCGGAGCCGGAGAGCGCGAGCAGGGCCAGGACCGCGAGCGGCGCGGACAGGGGGCAGAGCGAGTCGACGAAGCGCGTCATCGTACGGGGAAAGCTCACGGGAAGACCTCTGGCGACGTTTTCTTCAACGCGAAGCGGCTGGTCGGGGCGCGGCCGGGCGCGCGGGGGGTGGTGCCTTCTTCATGCCCCGGATGGCGTAGACGGGCTCGAGGTGCGCGGACTCACGCACGCGGATGGGGGCCAGGGGCGTGGCGTCGACCAGGTCCTGGACCGCCAGCCACGCGCGCTCGTTGGCGATGACGGAGTTGCCTTTCTGGAGCGCCGCCAGGCGGACGGCGAGCACGACCGGGCTCTCGGCCAGGATGGAGGGCAGCCCTTCCTCCTCGTCGCGGTCGTGGAAGACGCGCCCCACGGCCACGCCCACGCCCAGCGAGAAGCTCACACGCGAGCGCGGCGCGTGCTCGCCCCCCAGCCCCGACCACAGGGCGCGCACCTGCCGGATGACGCGCACGGCGTCGAGCGGGGACTCCCAACCGTACACCAGGCGGAGCTCGGTGCCGGTGTCGCCCACGAGCAGCGCCCCGGTTTCGACGGCGCGATCCTTCCAGGCCTCGAACACGGTCTCGAGGTCGGAGCGCACGCGCGCGGGATCGGGGGACTCGAGTCGAACGACCACCAGGGCCACCTCGGGGGCGGCCAACTGCGGGTTGGCGGCCAGGCGCTCGGCGCTCGCGTCGACGGCCGGAGCGGCTCGGCGCAGGGCTGCGGCGGCCTCGCGCTCCTCGCGCTCGCCGCGATCCTTCTCGGAGGGCTCGCGCGGGGGCAACGGCACCGGCCGCACCACCAGGTGCTCCTCGAGGAACCGGAGCGCCTCGAGCGCCGTTTGGAAGCGCGCCTCGTGGTTCTTGGCCAGCATGCGCGACAGGAACAGCTGGAAGCGTCCGCGCCGCGCCGGAGCGCACACGGCGAGCAGGCGCTCGTAGGGGAAGGGGTCGTGGATCTGGCTCATGAGGGTCGCGTCGGGGGTCGGCCCGTCGACGACCGTTTGCCCGAGCAGCGCCTCGGCCAGGATCAGCCCCACGGCGTACAGGTCGGTGGCGGCCAGCGCGCGGCGGTCGAGGATCCACTCGGGCGCCATGTAGCTGGGGGTGCCCATGAAGGGCGTGCCCTCGGGCAGCTGCTCGCCCAGGCGCAGCGCGTTGCCGAAGTCGAACAGCTGCAGCCGCTGGCCCACCATCATGAGGTTCTCGGGCTTCAGGTCGAGGTGCGCGATGCCCTCGAGGTGCACGGCGTGCAGCGTGTTCAGGAGCGCGCGCGCCAGGTTGATGACCAGGTCGAACTCGAAGCCCCCGCGCTCCTTGATGGCGCGATCGAGGCGCTGGCCTGCGACGAGCTCCATGGCCAGGAAGAAGTGTCCCTCCTGGGACAGGCCGAAGTCGCGGATGGGCAGCACGCCCAGGTGCTGGATGCGACGGTTGAAGATGGCCTCGTCGAAGAAGTGCCGCACGAGCCAGGGTTCGCTGATGAGCTCGGGCCGCAGCACCTTGACCGCCGTGGCGACGTCGTCGAAGGCGTCGCGCGCCGCGAAGACCACGCTGGTGCCGCCCTCGGACACGTGCTCGTCGAGGCGGTAGCGCTCGTCGAGGACCAGCCCGATCTCGGGCGGGCTCATGGGCACCGGCTTCAGGGGCTCCCCATCACGAGGGCAGACCCGGAGCTCGCTCTCGACGTGGCGGCGACAGAGGGGGCAGAAGTTCAACCGATATGCCTCCAACGCGCGGAGTCTACCGGAACGGGTTCACGTCGTCGAGAAGGAGGAAGTCTTACGCGAGCCTGCGCTCCGCCGCGCGGGCGTGCGCCTCGAGGCCCTCGAGGCGGGCCAGGCGTACGGCGTCGTCGATCAGGACCTTGGCTTCGGCGGCGTCGTCCAGGCGCAGCCAGGTCCGGGCGCGCAGGAAGGTCCCGACCGACAGGCCGCCGCGGCTGCGGGCGGTGCCTCCGGTGGGGAGCACGTGGTTGGGGCCGGCGCCGTAGTCGCCCAGCACCTCGGCCGACAGGGGGCCCACGAAGAGGGCGCCGTAGTGCTTCATCCGAACGGCCAGCTCGTCGGCGTCGGCGGTGACGAGCTGCAGGTGCTCGGGGGCCAGCCGGTCGCAGGTGGCCACGACCTCGTCGGCGTCGTGGGCCAGCACGGCGAAGCCGCGGGCCAGGGCCAGGGTCGCGGTGGCGGCGGTGGGCAGCTTCGTCAGCTGGCTCGCGAGGGCCGCGTCGACCTTGGCCGCGTAGGCCTCGCCGGCTGTGGTGACGAGCACCGGCAGCGCGTCGGGGTCGTGCTCGGCCTGCGCGAGCAGGTCGGCGGCCACCAGCTCGGGATCCGCGTCGGCGTCGGCCACCACCACCAGCTCGGACGGCCCGGCCAGCATGTCGATGGCCACGGTACCGGCCACCAACTGCTTGGCCGCGGTCACGAAGCGGTTGCCGGGGCCCACCACCACATCGCAGGCGGGTACGGGGCCGGCCCCGAAGGCCAGCGCGGCGATGGCCTGCGCGCCGCCCACCGCCAGCACGCCGTCGGCGCCCGCCAGGGAGGCCGCCGCCAGGGTCACGGGGGTGGGGTGGGGGCTGGCGACCCACACGCGCTCGACGCCGGCCACGCGGGCGGGGATCACGGTCATGAGCACGGAGGAGGGCAGCGGGAAGCGTCCGCCCGGGGCGTAGCAGCCCGCGGCCTCCACGGGCTCGAGGGTGTGGCCCGCGGCGCCGCCCGGGACCTCGAGCGCCACCTCGTCCAGGGCTTCGAGCTGGGCCTCGGCGAAGGTGCGGATGCGCTTGGCGACGCGCTTCAAGAGGTCGCGATCGTCCTTCGAGAGGGCCTTGGCGGCCGCGTCGAGCTGCTTGCGCGGGAGCACCAGCGGCTCGTCCGGCCGGAGGTCGCCGAGGCGCTCGGCGTGCGCGCGTAGGGCGGCCTCGCCGTTTGCGCGTACGTCGTCGACGATGGCGGCGGCGGCGGCGAGCGTGGCGGCGTCGAGGCCTCCCCGGCGCGCGGTGGGCACGTCAGCGGGCGCGAGGCGGCGGAGCAGGGGAGCGGTCATGGGTGTCTCCTCTCGTCGATCAGCGCGCGGCTATCGGACGCGCGCTCGGCTCGTCAAGAGCCGACAGGCGGTTTGGCGAGCCCTGGCCGGCGTGACACCTTGAGCGCGCGGCGATCGAGCACCGCCTCGACGTCGGCCAGCGACACGCCGGCGCGGGCCAGGGCCGTGAAGGCGAAGTACAGCACGTCGGCGGCCTCGTGGGCCACCTCGGCGGGCGTAGCGGCGGCGGCCAGCTCGGCGGCCTCCTCGAGCAGCTTGGCGCGCAGAAAGGCGGGGTCGTCGAGCAGGCGGCGCGTGTACGAGCCCGTGGGCGCGTCGGTCACGCGGGCCTGCAACGTGGCGAGCAGTGCGCCGAAGCCGTGCTCGTCGCCCCAGCAGGTGCGCGTGCCGGTGTGGCAGAACCCGCGGCCGTGCTGGCGCACCACGAAGCGCAGGGCGTCGCGGTCGCAGTCGAGGTCGATGCGCAGGAGGTCCTGGGTCGAGCCCGACCTGAGCCCCTTGATCCATAGCCCGCGGGTGCGCGAGTGGTACACGCCGCGACGGGAGGCCACGGCCTCGCGCACGCTGGCGAGGTCGGAGTAGACCAGCCCGAGCGCCACGCCGCGCTCGTCGGTCACCACGGTGGGCCACAGCCCGTCGGGGCGGTCGGACGCGAGCGGGGCGACGATGGCGTCGGCGAGCTCCATGCGGCCGGTGTAGAGCGCCATGCCCACCTGGGCGTCGGCGCCCAGCCGGTCGATGGCGGCCAGGTCGGCCAGGGTGGTCACGCCGCCCGCCGCGGTCACGCGTACGCCGCCCGCCGCCTTCACCACGGCCTCGACGCGCGCGAGGTCGATGCCTTGCAGGCGGCCTTCGGTCTCGACGAAGGTGACGAGGAAGCCCGACACGTGCTCGCGGAGCTCGGCCATGCGCTCTTCGATGCCGCGCCCGGTCTTCTCGCGCCAGCCCTTCACCACCACGTCGCCGTCGAGGGCGTCGAGGGCGGCGATGACGCGCTCGCGGGGCAGCGCCGACAGCAGCTCGGGCCGCGCCGCGGTGCCTACGATGACCTTGGCGGCGCCAGCGTCGAGCCAGCGCACGGCCGTCTCGACGTCGCGGACTCCGCCGCCCACGCGGCAGGGGGCGATGGCGAGCAGGTCGCGGATCACGTCGGCGTTCGAGCCCCGTCCGAGCGCGGCGTCGAGGTCGATGACGGCGATCTCGCCGGCCAGGCGGAAGCGCTCAGCGATGGGGCGCGGATCGCCCGCGTCCAGCACCTTCTCGCGCCCGCCCACCAGTTGGACGGCGTGGCCGTCCATCAGGTCGATCGAGGGGACGATCATCGGCGCATCTCCAGCCCCGCGGCCGCCAGCACGTCCTTGACGCCGGCCACGGTGTGCTCCTGGTAGTGGAAGATCGAGGCCGCCAGCACGGCGTCGGCACCGCACTGCAGGCCCTCCAGCAGGTGCCGGGGCGAGTCGGCGCCGCCCGAGGCGATCACCGGCACGGGCACGGCCGCCGCCACGGCCGACGTGAGCTCCAGATCGTAGCCCAGGCGCGTGCCGTCGCGATCCCAGCTGGTCAGGAGGATCTCGCCGGCGCCGGCCTCGACGGCCTGGCGGGCCCACGCGATGGCGTCGATCCCGGTGCGCTCCTTGCCCGACAGCACCACGACCTCCCAGCCCCCACCCCCTCGACCTTGCTCCCCTCGACTTCGCTCGGGGCTGGCGGGGCAGGCCGGGCGCGCGGCCGCGTCGAGCGCCAGCACCGCGCACTGCCGGCCGAAGCGCTCCGCGATCTCGGTCAGCACGCGCGGGTCGCGCACGGCGGCGGTGTTCACGCCCACCTTGTCGGCGCCGGCGTCGAGCAGGCGGCCCGCGTCGTCGCCCGAGCGCACGCCGCCGCCGACCGACAGCGGGATCGACAGGCGCGCACGCACGCGGCGCACGGTCTCGTGGGCCGTCTTGCGGCCCTCGGGGGTGGCCGAGACGTCGAGCAGCACGAGCTCGTCGGCGCCTTGGGCCTCGTAGGCGGCGGCCAACTCGGCGGGGTCGCCGGCGTCGGCCAGGCCCTGGAAGCGCACGCCCTTGACCACGCGGCCGTCGCGCACGTCGAGGCAGGGCAGGATGCGGCGCGCCAGCCCGGCCTGGCGGGCCTGAGGATCGGGGGCGTCCGAGACGACCGCGCTGCCTTCGAGCCAGCGGCGCAAGAGCTCGAGCCCCCAGGCGCCCGACAGCTCGGGGTGGAACTGGCAGGCCAGCACCCGCCCACGCTCGAGGGCGGCCACGAAGGGCCCGCCGTGGTGACTGAGGGCCGCGCGCCAGCCCGCGGGCACGTCGGCCAGGCGAAAGCTGTTGGCGAAGTAGGCCGAGCCCGACGCGAGCAGCCCGGCGCCGGCGGGGGCCACGACGCGGTTCCAGCCGAACTGCGGCACGCGTACGGCGGAGGGGAAGCGTCGTACCGTGCCGGGCAGGACGCCGAGGCCCGCGACGCCGGGGCTCTCGTCGCTGGCCTCGGCCAGCACCTGCAGGCCCACGCACACGGCCAGGGTGGGGCGGTCGGCGGCGATGCGCGCCTTCAGGGGCTCCACGAGCCCGAGCGCGCGCAGGCGCTCCATGGCCGCGCCGAAGGAGCCCACCCCGGGCAACACCACGTGGCCGGCCTCGCGCACGTCGGCCAGGTCTTCGGAGAGGCGCGGGGTTGCTCCCAGGCGCCGGAAGGCCGCCAGCACCGACGCCGTGTTCGCGACGCCGGTCGGCAGGATGACGACGTCGGGCGGGGTCACAGGACCCCCTTCGTGCTCGGGACGTCGGCTCCTCCCGTGAGCGCGACAGCCTGGCGCAGGGCCAGCGCCAGCGCCTTGAACGCGGCCTCGGCGCGGTGGTGATCGTTGTCGCCCCGCAGCACGTCGACGTGCAGGGTGAACCGGCCCGCGGTGGCCAGCGACGCGAGCACGTGGCCGAGGTTCTCGCAGGCGACGTCGCCCAGGCGCTCGCGTTTCAGGCCCAGGTCGATGACCGGGAACGGCCGACCCGACAGGTCGACCACCGCGCGGGCCAGGGCTTCGTCGAGCGGGGCGTAGGCCGAGCCGAAGCGCGCGATGCCGCGGCGCTCGCCCAGGGCCTCGTCGAGCGCGCGGCCGAGCACCAGGGCGGCGTCCTCGGCGGTGTGGTGGTCGTCGACGTGCAGGTCGCCCGTGCCCTCGAGCGTGAGGTCGAAGCCCGCGTGGCGCGCCAGCGCGGTCAGCATGTGGTCGAGGAAGCCGAGGCCCGTGGCCACGTGGGCCTGACCCGTGCCGTCGAGGACCAGCGTGGCCTTCAGCGAGGTCTCGCGGGTGGCTCGTTCGATCGTGGCGCGGCGCTCGCTCATGGCAGGACCTCGTCGAGGTGGGCAAGCGAAGGTAGCACGCGCCCGGCCCCGCAGGCGATCAGGGCCTCGTCGGACTCGCCCGGCGCCTCGCCCGCCGCCGTCACACCCACCGGCAGCACGTCGGCCGCGCGCGCCGCGAGCATGTCGTCGGGGGTGTCGCCGAGCATCCACGCGCGGGTGACGCCCAGTCGCTGCAGCGCCAGGCGCACGGGGGCCGGGTCCGGCTTACGCGGGGCGTCCTCCATGCACACGACCACCTCGAACAGGTCGCTCACGCCGGCCTCGGCCAGGAAGCGCGTGGCGTCGGCGCGCGGACGGCCCGTGACGATGCCCAGCCGGAAGCGGCGCCTCCAGCCTTCGAGCAGCGCGCGCGGCTCGGTAAGGCGGTCGTGGCGTCGCAGCCCGGGGGCGTCGTCGGTGCCCTGGTACAGCTGCTCGAAGCGCTCCGTGACCTGCTCGAGCGGCACGTCGACGCCCCGGCCGAGCAGCAGGCGGCGCGTCAGGATCCAGTCGTTGCTGGCCTCGGGGAGGCGCTTGGCGGCCCGCACGTCGTCGACGGTGAGCGCCACGCCGAACGAGGCCGCGGTCTGCAGGATGGCCTCGCGGTAGGAGCTCGACACGTCGATGAGCACGCCATCCATGTCGAGCAGCACCGCCTCGGGGGCCAGCACGGTGGCCAGCGCCCGCTCGAGGCGCGCGAACGCGGCGTCGTCGCCGGGGCAGGTGAGCCGCAGGCAGCCGTCGAGGTCGGAGCGGTCGGGGAAGGCGCGCACCGAGATGCCGAGGCCCGCCAGCGCGTCGCGCACCCACAGGCCGTTCGCGAAGCGCGCCAGCACGAAGTTGGCCTGCGACGGGAACGGCTCGGCGCCGAGCCCGGCGAGCGTGGTCGCGAGGCGCAGGCGCTCGTCGCGGACCCGTGCGACGAAGCGCGCGACCTCGTCCTCGCCCTCGCGCAGCCACGCCGCGGCCATGGCCAGCGACGGCCGCGACACCGCGTAGGGCAGGCCCGCCGAGCGCATCCAGCCGATGATGTCGGCCGGCCCCAGCGCGTACCCCACGCGCAGCCCGGCCAGGCCCCAGGCCTTCGACATCGAGCGGATGACCACGGCGTTCGGCAGCTCGAGGGCCACGCGCGTCAGGTCGACGTCGGCGAACTCCACGTAGGCCAGGTCGACGATCAAGAGCGCGTGGGGCGCGGCCTCGCTGAGGCGCCGGAGGTCGTCGGCGCCCGCGACGGCGCCCGTGGGGTTGTTGGGGCTCACCACGGCGATGGCGCCGGTGTCGTCGTCGATCATCTCGAGCACGGCCTCGAGCGGGAAGGGCCCCGTGGGCCAGGCCGCCTCGCGTACGCGGGCGCCGACCAGGCTCGCGAAGCGCGGGAACATCTCGAAGGTGGGCGCCGCCAAGAGCAGATCACGCCCGGGCGACAACATGACGCGGCAGGCGCGCTCGATGGCGTCGTCGCCGCCGGCCGTGACCAGCACCGAGGTCCGGGGCAGGTCGAACCGCTCGGCCAGCAGCGTTTCGAGGTCGCTGGGGTTCGGGTAGCGGCGCAGGCACTCGCCGCTGCGCGCCAACAGCCCCTCGATGAGCGAGCCGGGCGGCATGGCCCCCTCGTTGCCGTCGAGGTGCAGGTCGATGGGCGCTGCCGCGCGCGCCGGGCGGTAGGCCCCGAGGGACGCCAGGCTGAAGTTCGGGATGGGGCGGGTGGCCCGCCGCGGGTCGTTGGTCACCACGCCTCCTCACGCCACGATCTGAGAGGTGCGCGTCACGACGATGTCGGTGCCGCCGCGGGCCTTGATGAGCAGGATCAGGCGGGGCAGGTCGGCCCGCGGTACGGCCGACTTCACCGCGAAGCCCGCCTGACCGTGCAGCGACGAGATGGTGGGCTCGCGCATGGCGGGCAGCACGGCGATCACGTCCTCGAGCCGCTCGGCCGACACGTTGATCTCGACGATGACGCGCGCGCGCGCCTCGAGCACGGAGCGGACCAGGAGCACGAGCGCCTCGATGCGCTCGCGGCGCGAGGGATCGTCGAAGGCGTGGGGGCTCGCGTACAGGCGCGTGGACGAGCGCATGACCTCGTCGACCTGCGCCAGGTGGTTGGCCCGCAGGGTGGAGCCCGTGGCCGTGTTGTCGACGATGCAGTCGGCGTCCTCGGGAGGGAAGACCTCGGTGGCCCCGTAGGAGCGCACGAAGGTGGCGTCGAGCCCGCTCCGGGCGATCCAGACACGCGTCAGGTTCTCGTACTCGCTGGCGACCACCAGGCGGCGGGGCGGCAGCTTGCCGTCGACCAGCAGCTCTTCGGGCGCCGCGGCCACGATCTTCACGGGATCGAGCCCGGTGTCCAGCAGTTGCACGACCTCGAGGCCGATCTCGGCCACCCAGTCGGCGCCCGCGAAGCCCACGTCGCGCGAGCCGATCGCCAGCATCTCGATGATGTTCTGCGGCTTCAGGATCTTGGCCTCGAAGCCCGGCAGGCTGACCGTAGGCCGGTAGCCGCGCGAACCGGCGTGCACGTTGATGCCGGCGTCGGCCAGCAGGGCGAAAACGCCCTCCTGCATGCGGCCCTTGGGGAGCCCGAGGCGGATCGGGGACTCGTTCATGGGTACGGGGTCCTCTACTTCTGGCTGCACGTGTTGGAACCTACGCTGGTGTTGCCCTGGACCACCAGGTGCCACTGGTCGCAGGTGTTGGCGTTGGCGTACCGCACGCGGATGTAGACGTCGCGGCTCGAGTCGACGCCGTCGGGGAGTCCGGTGCACACGCCGAAGACCAGCGTGCAGCCCTCGTCCCAGCGCACGTTGACGGTATCGGCGGATCCGGCGCCGTTGAACGAGGACCCCGCGGTCGTGGTGCAGTTGTCGCAGAACGCCTCGAGGTCGTAGTTGGCGGTGCCGGGCGAGTACAACGAGATCGTGGCCGTCTCGGGGTGCCGCGCGAAGGCGTCGCTGTTGTTCTCCTCGACGCGCACGCGAAGCCACTTCTCGCCGAAGCTGTAGGTCTCGGCGTTGGTGGAGGGGTTGTCGCCGTAGACCGTGCCGAGGCTCTGGACCGCGCCGCCACACGTGGGGTTCGTGTCGAGCGTGTACTCGCAGCCCGTCGAGTTGATGCCGTCGTTGTTGCAGAACCCCGCGTTGCACGACGTGACCTCGCAGAGGCCGGTGCTGCACGACTCGACCGCGTTGGTCAGGTTGCAGGCCACGCCGCAGTCGCCGCAGTTGTCGTTCGTGCGGAGGCTCTGCTCGCAGCCGTTGTTGGCCCAGCCGTCGCAGCTCTTGAAGCCGCCCGCGCAGTCGGGCTTGCACACGCTGTTGACGCAGGCGGTGCCGCCGTGCTCGTTGGTGCACTTCGTGCCGCACGCGCCGCAGTTGTTCACGTCGTTGCCGAAGTCCTCGTCGGCCTGGCCGCTGCAGTCGTTGTCGAAGCTGTCGCAGAGGGTCTCGGAGCCGGCCTGATAGAGCGGGTTGCACGCGCTGTACTGCGCGGTGCCGCAGGCCTGCCACGTCCCGCCCGAGCAGAGCGCCGCGGGCTTCAGGCACCCGGAGCACACGCCCGCCTGGAGCTCGCAGGCAGGCTGGTCGTGGGCGAGCAGATCGGGGTCGTTGGCGTCGACCTTGCCGTCGCAGTCGTCGTCGGCGCCGTTGCACACCTCGACGTCGGCGTTGCCGGCGGTGTCGCAGGTGGTGCCGGTGTGGGACGCGTTGCACACGACCTCGCCGTTGGCGCAGGCGCCGGTGCCGCAGGCCGCGTGGAGCGCGCGCACCTGGCCGTTCCAGTCGGTCAGCGTGTAGCCCTCGTCGATGGAGCCGTTGCAGTTGTTGTCGGTGCCGTCGCAGCTCTCGGCGCCCGCGTTGCCGGCCGACGTGCACACGGCCTTGTTGTTGGGTACGTCGCAGACCACGGTGCCGCCGGCGCAGGCGCCCGTGCCGCAGCCCTGGCCCACGCCCCTCTGCGCGCCGTTCCAATCGCTGAGCAAGAAGCCCTCGTCGGCAGTGCCGTCGCAGTCGTCGTCGAAGCCGTTGCAGAACTCGGGTCCGGCCATCGAAGCCGTCGAGCACATCGCGGCGCTCTGGAACGGGTCGCAGACCACGGTGCCGCCGGCGCAGGCGCCGGTGCCGCAGCCCTGGCCGATGCCGCGCACGGTGCTGTTCCAGTCGGATAGCAGGAACGCTTCGTCGGCGGCGCCGCTGCAGTTGTCGTCCAGGCCGTCGCAGAGCGTCTCGGCCCCGGCATGGTACGAGCCGCTGCACGCTGCGTACTCGGTGGTGCCGCACGGCAGCCACGTGCCGCCGGCGCACAGGCTGGCGGGCTTGGCGCACCCGGCGCACACGCCGTTGCCGTTCTCGCAGATCGGGTGGTCGTTGGTGAGAAGATCGGGGTCGTTGGCGTCGACCTTGCCGTCGCAGTCGTCGTCGCTGCCGTTGCAGGTCTCGACGCCGGCCAGCCCGGCCGTGTCGCACGCCGTGGCGGCGCCGTCGACCGTGCACACGACCTCGCCGTTGGCGCAGGCGCCGGTGCCGCAGGCCGCGTGCAGCGCGCGCACCTGGCCGTTCCAGTCGGTGAACGTGAAGCCCTCGTCGGTCAGGCCGTCGCAGTCGTCGTCGACGCCGTTGCAGCGCTCGGGCTCGCCGGGGATCGTCGCACAGACGGCCGCGTTCGCGCCGGGATCGCACACGACGGTGCCGCCTTCGCAGATGCCCGTGCCGCACCCTTCGCCGATGCTCCGCACCGCACCGTTCCAGTCGGTCAGGGTGAAGCCCTCGTCGATCAGGCCGTCGCAGTCGTCGTCGGCCCCGTTGCAGGCCTCGGGGGCCGCGCTCTCGATGGTGGAGCACCACGTCTCCGCGTCGCCGTGGCACTGCACGACGCCGCCGGCGCAGGCGCCCGTGCCGCAGGGCTCGGCCAGCTTGCGCACCAGGCCGTTCCAGTCGGTGTAGGTGAAGCCCTCGTCGACCTGGGCGTCGCAGTCGTTGTCGGCGGCGTCGCACGCGACCTCGGAGCCGTGCTGGTAGGCCAGGGTGTAGGCCACGTAGTCGAGCTCGCCGCACGCCAGCCAGGTGCCTCCGACGCAGAGCGCCGGCGCCTTGCGACTGCCCTGGCACACGCCCGCCTGCTTCTCGCAGAGCGGCGCGTCGTGGGCGGGCAGGTCGGCATCCTGGGCGTCGGTCTTGCCGTCGCAGTCGTCGTCGACGAGGTTGCACGTCTCGGGCGCCGAGAGCCCCGCCGTGGTGCAGAGCACTCCCAGCGCGTCGGGCTGGCACACGACCACGCCGTCGGCGCAGGCGCCCGTGCCGCACGATTCGCCGACCTTGCGGGCGGTGCCGTTCCAGTTCGTGTAAAGGAAGTCCTCGTCGGTCAGCCCGTCGCAGTCGTCGTCCCGGCCGTTGCAGGTCTCGGGCTCGGCCAACTCGTCGGACGAGCACAGCGCGCCCCACCACAGGGGCTGGCACACGGCGATGCCACCCGCGCAGGCGCCCGTGCCGCAGCCCTCGCCCAGCTGGCGCGTCTCGCCGTTCCAGTCGAGCACCGTGTGGCCCTCGTCGGTCGTGCCGTTGCAGTCGTTGTCCTTCGAGTCGCAGTAGGTCTCCTGGACCTCGTAGTTTTCGTCGCAGGCGACGTAGTCGGTGGCCGCGCAGGGGAGCCACTCGCCGTACAGGCACTGGTCGGCCCGCTTCATGCAGCCGGCGCAGAGGCCGGCCTGGAGGTCGCACGCCACGATCTGCAGGGGCACGTTGCAGCCTTCGCCCTCGCAGCCCGTCTCGGTCCCGACGTCGTCGGCGTCGATCAGCGTGTCGCAGTCGTCGTCCTTGCCATTGCACACCTCGTCGGCGCCGTGGTGCACCTCGGGGTCGGTGGGGCCGCAGTCGGTCTCGTCGGGGTCCTGGTCGCCGTCGCGGTCGCCGTCGCAGGCGTCGCCGTCGCCGTCACCGTCGCTGTCGAGCTGGTCGCCGTTCGGCGTGAAGGGGCAGTTGTCGGCCTCGTTGGCCACATCGTCGCCGTCGGCGTCGGGATCGCAGGCGTCGCCCGATTCGTCGCCGTCGAGGTTGGCCTGGCCCTGGTTCGCGACGAACGGGCAGTTATCGGCCACGTCGGGCACGCCGTCGTTGTCGTCGTCGGGATCGACGCAGTCGACGGTCCCGTCGCCGTCGGCGTCGGGGCAGGCCTCGTCGGTGGAGCCGTTGCAGTTGTCGTCGATGCCGTTGCACCAGCGGCAGGGGTCGCCGGCCACGGGTTCCTCGACCACGCCCGGGTGGCGCGTCTTGTCGAGGTCGAAGCAGTCGTCGCCGTCGCAGCCGGGCGCGGTCGACAGGTAGTTGTCGCCGTCGGCGTCGCAGTCGCAGCCGTTGCCCTTGCCGTCCTTGTCGAGATCGGCCTGCGTCGCGTTGGCCACGTTGGTGCAGTTGTCGTCGCAGCCCGCCGTCTGGCCCTCGGGGCAGGGCGCATCGCCGATGGTGCCCGACTGGTTGCCGTCGTCGAGCACGCCGTCGCCGTCGTCGTCGGGGTCGACGCAGTCGGCCAGCCCGTCGGCGTCGAGGTCGCCGAAGGCGTTGTCCGTGAGGCCGTCGCAGTCGTCGTCGACGCCGTTGCAGGTTTCGTCGGCCGGCGCGGTGCCCGTACACGTCCAGGCGCCGGCGTCGCAGGTCTTCTGGCCGGGGCAGGTGCCGAACTGGTTCGTGATCTCGCACGATTGCGGCGCCACGTCTTCGTCGACGGCTCCGTCGCAGTCGTCGTCCTGGTCGTTGCAGGTCTCGGCCATGGGGGTGGCGCCGTCGCAGGCGGTCAGGCCCTGGCTCGAGCAGGCGCGCGTGCCGGCGCATTCGCCGAACTGGTTCTGCACGAGGCACGACGTCGAAGCGGCGTTCGCGATCGCGCGCGGGCTGCACGGGCACAGGCCCTCCTGCAGCACGCACTGCTTCGTCGACGCGCCGCCGGGCAGGGGGACGTCGTCGCAGGCGTAGCCGCCGGGGCACTCGGCGTCGCCGGTGCAGGGCGAACCGCAGAAGCTGCCGGCGGGACCGTAGGATACGCAACGCGCGTCGAGGGCCGCGTCGGACGAGCCACAGTCGGCGTCGGTGTCGCAGGGTGTGCACAGCGAGACCGACTGGAACACGCAGATGTAGATGCAGTCGGGGCAGGTGTCCTTGACCTCGGCGCAGGTCCACCCGGCCGCCTCGCAGGTGCCGTCGCACGGGATGGTGCAGGCCTTGCCCTGGTTGGTCTCGACGCAGTAGCCGCTGGCGCAGTCGTCGCCCGAGGCGCACGCACAGCCGAACCCGGCGTAGGGCGGCTGGCAGGCGGGGTTCACGTCGGGCACGTCGGTTGCGTCGAGTCCGTCGGGTGGTACGCCGTCGGGCAGGCTCACGTCGGCGTCGGAGGGCTGCGCGTCGAGCCCGTCGGGGAGCGCCACATCGGGGTGGACGCCGTCGGGCTTCACGAAGCCGTCTTCCGACGCGGAATCACCGGTGTCCGCGTCGTTGATCGAGTCGCTGTCGGCGACGCCGGAACCGCAAGCGGTGAGGGCGGTCACGAGGGCGATCGCGGCGAAGGCGAGGGAGAGACGCTTCATGGGAGCCCCTGCACGTGGTTCGTCCGAGGTGTGCGGACGCCGATAGTGTAGTCGAAACGGGGCCGGCGTCCAGCGTTGGGGGAGGTCCCGTCGTCGTACGCGCCCATGCAGGCCGTCCGTCACCCCGGCGAACGCCGGGGTCCAGGCACGGTCATGGCAAGTCTTCCGACAGATCCATCCAGGCAGGGTTGAGCTTCTCGACCAACTCGACCTTCCACCGGCGCTTCCACTCCTTCAGCGCTTTCTCCCGGGCGATCGAAGCCTCCATGGTCTCGTGCACCTCGTACCAGACCAGCGTGTGAACTCCGTACCGCTTCGTGAAGCTCTCGACGAGGTCGTCCTTGTGCTCCTGCACCCTCCTCGAGAGATCCGACGTGACTCCGACGTACAAGGTGCCGTTCGGTCGGCTGGCGAGGATGTAGACGCACGGGTGCTTCATTGGCTTCCGGCAGCCAGGACGCGCGCCTTCTCGCCGGTCCAGAACGCGCAGAGCGAAGCGGCTTGGCAGTCTGGTTCGTGGCCGATGATAACGAGAGGATCGTTCGGATCGTAGACGTTACGAGCCTTCCCGCAACCGACGAGATCGAGGTCCCAGGTGAGGAACGCTTCCAGCAGGCTCAGGTCAATCATGGCTACGTAGGCGCAAGGCTCCTCGGGTGCGACAGGATCTGTCGCGCACCAAACGCGAGTAGCGTACAGGGCCTGGTCGATGTCGGCCTTGAACAAGGTGCCAGCCAGGGTCCCGGCTACGAAGCGCGCTCCGTTCTCGTCGACGGTGCCGTCGAGCGTGGCCGTCATACGTGGTCCCGAAAGCGTGAGCGCGGGCGCCGGAAGGCCCGAGCCTTCCAAGAAGAAGTCGAGCAAACCATCCAGGCGCAATTCCTCCGCCGATGACCTGAGGATTCCGTCGTCGAGTGTGACGGGCGCGAGGGTCGCAAGCGGTTGGTCGGCAGCGTCGCGCTGTGCGAGCCAATGGTTGGACTCATCGCCGGCGAGAGCGACATATGCGACGAGTCTATCGGCGGCCTCGGGGGGCGTCAGAACGAACGTCAGAGAAAGCCCGCCGCCCGCTACGGTCTTGGTCAACTCGACGTTCAGGTCGATGCCGAAGCCGGCCAACATGGCGGTCAGACCGCCAATCTCGTTATCGAGTAAGCCGTCGTCGTTCAGGTCGAGACACGAGGCGCCAGCAAAGCCAGCAGCGGCTTCGACGAAGGCATCGCCCGTCACATCTGCAGTCTGGGGCAGCACGACCGCGGTCACGCGCGTGCCGGGAACCCATTCTAACGGCATGCAGGAAGTCCCGTCGTCGCTGCACCAATCGTCGTCGCAGTCTCCACAGGTCGACGCGCAGCCGTCGCTGCCGCACACGCGGCCCCCGCACGACGGCTCACACGGGACGCAGGCCCCGTCGTTGCACGTGTCCGGGGGAGTGCACGCCCCGCACGTGCCGCCGCAGCCGTCGTCACCGCACTCCCGCCCCGTGCACTCGATGAAGCATGCGCAGGATCCTTGGGTACAGCTACCGGGCTTTCCGTTCTCCGATAGACAAGGAGTATCGTCGGCGAAGAACGTGCTCGAGCAGTAGGGAGAGCCATCGTCGTCGTGCTCACACGTGGCCGTGGAGCAGGGCGAATCGGAGCATGCCGGATCGCATTCGGCGGACAAGCAATTCGCGCCGTCCGCCCAGGGGCGGCAGTACTCGCCCTCCGGGCAGGCACCGCAGGTGCCTCCGCATCCGTCGGAGCCGCATTCGGCTCCTCGGCAGTCGGCCAGACAGGCGACGCACTCACCTGCGGAGCAAGTCCCTGAGGCCTCAAAAGAGAGAGCGCCGTCAGCGCTTCGCAGCCTGCAGGGCAGGTAGTCACCCCCCGGCCCTTGGTCGCAAGTGTGGTAGCCGGCATCGCAGCGCCACGCCTTGCAGTCGTCCAACGTCGGCCCCAAGGCCTCGCAGTCTCCGTCGGTGTCGCACAATCTGTCGCTGACGTCGCGACAGTACCCGAGGGTACCAACCAGCGAGCAGACCTCGTAGAACGCACAGTCGTTGCTGTCCTGACAAGGCTGCACGCATGAGTTCTCGACGCAGTCGAAACTGCCTCCACATTCGTCGTCGGAGGCGCAGTGCTCCGAAGACGAGCAATCACCGCCGAAGAGACTGATACAGTCGGGGCATCCGTTGACCAGGAGGAGCACGGCGGCGTATGCGATCGAGCGAGTAGCTCTTGTTGGTAGCCGGATTGTGGGCAAGGGTCGCCCCTCAAGCAGGTATGAGGCCAATCTAGCGAAACACCGATCTGTGAGCAACCGTAGCGGATCCAGGTCAGCGGGTAGTCCTCGGTGAACTGGGCCTGGACCCCGGCTTTCGCCGGGGTGACGAGCCCGTTGGGCGACCTCAGCACCCCCGGACGACAGGGCCTGGACCCCGGCTTTCGCCGGGGTGACGCACCAGCGGAGGGCGTAGGAGGGCCATGCCTCCACGACTGGGCCTGGACCCCGGCTTGTCGCCGGGGTGACGGGCCGAGGTTTTCCTCGTGGCGGGGCTTGCGGCGTTGTCGTATCGTGACGCCACGTAGAGGCAGGAGGCAGGGGTGGTCGCGATCGTCGGGGCGCTCGCGCTGGGGCTGGTGCTGGTGCTGCTGATCATCCTGGTGGCGCGCGGCGGGGGCGCGATCGACCTGGGGCCCGTGCTGGCGCGGCTCGAGGCGCTGGAGCGCGGGCTCGAGCGGCTCGATCGCTCCCAGCGCGAGGACCAGGCCGCGGGACGCGAGGAGGCCGCGCGGGCCGCGCGCGACCTGCGCACCGAGGTGGCCGGCGGGTTGAAGGCCACGGGCGACTCTCTCGAGCAAAAACTTGAAGCCATGCGGGGCGTTACAGAGCAGAAGCTCGAAGGCGTCAAGGTCGCCGTCGACCAGCGCCTGCAGCGCATCCAGGAGACGTCGGAGCTGCGGCTCGAGGCGATGCGGCAGACCGTCGACGAGAAGCTGCAAGGGACCCTCGAAGCCCGGATCGGCGAGTCGTTCCGGCAGGTGAGCGAGCGCCTCGAGCAGGTGCACAAGGGCCTGGGCGAGATGCAGGTGCTGGCGACCGGCGTGGGCGATCTGAAGCGCGTGCTCACCAACGTGAAGACGCGCGGCACGTGGGGCGAGTACCAGCTCGGGAACCTGCTCGAGCAGGTGCTGACGCCGTCGCAGTACGCGCAGAACGTGCCGACCCGCCAGGGGAGCCAGGAGCGCGTGGAGTTCGCCATTCGCCTGCCCGGCCGGGACGAAGGCGGCGCGGGGGTGTGGCTGCCCATCGACGCCAAGTTCCCCCAGGAGGACTACCAGCGCCTGGTCGAGGCCGCCGACGCGGCAGACGGGCCGGGGGTGGTCGCGTCCGGGGCGGCGCTCGAGGCTCGCGTGAAGGGGTGCGCCAGGGACATCTCGACCAAGTACCTGGACCCGCCGCGCACCACGGACTTCGGCCTGCTGTTCCTGCCCACCGAGGGGTTGTACGCCGAGATCGCACGGCGCCCGGGCCTGCTCGACACGATCCAGCGCGAGCACCGCGTGGTGGTGGCGGGCCCGACGACGCTGCTGGCGCTGTTGAACAGCCTGCAGATGGGCTTCCGCACGTTGGCCATCGAGCAGCGCTCCAGCGAGGTGTGGCAGGTGCTGGGGGCCTTCAAGGCCGAGTTCGCCACGTTCTCCGAGGCGCTCGACAAGGCGCGCGAGCGCGTGCGGTTGGCCGGCGACATCCTGGGCGAGGAGGGCATGCTGCGCCGTACTCGCGCCATCGAGCGCAAGCTGCGCGACGTGCAGGAGTTGCCGGCCGCGCAGGCGGCGACCGTCCTGGAGGAGTGACGTGCGACACCGCTTGTCGCAGGTGTGGGCCATCGTACGGGGGGAGGAAGCCGTCCTGTGACCGTCACCGGGCTGTACGTGCACCGCAGCCACCGCCTCGAGCGGCTGGCCGACCTGCTCGGTGACGCCCTGCGCGCCGATCCTCCCGCCGATCCGTTCCTGGGCATCCCCGTGATCGTGGGCAGCCGCGGCATGGCGCGCTGGCTGAAGCACGCGCTCGCCGATCGCCTGGGCCTCTGCGCCGGGGTCTCGTTCCCGTTCCCCGCGCCATTCCTCGACGCGGCGATGGCCGAGGTCGTGGGGGACGAGCTGCCGTCGCGGGATGGCTGGAGCCCGGATGCGCTGGCGTGGCACGTGCTCGCGGTGCTCGCCGACCTGTTGCCGCTCGAAGAGCTCGCGCCCGTACGGCGTGCGCTGGGGGTGTCGGAGCTGCCGGACCCGCTCCGCCGCCACGATCATGCCGTGGCGCGCTCCCTGGCCGATGTGCTCGATCGCTACGCCCACGCGCGGCCGGATTGGATCGCGGCGTGGCGTGCGGGGCGCCTGGCGCTGCCCGAGGCGCGCGACGCCGAGACCTGGCAGGCGCTCCTCTGGCGGGCGCTCGAGGCGCGCCTGGGCCCCGGGCACGCGGCGGGGCGCCTCGACGCCTTGCAGAAGGCGATCGACACCGGTGCGGCGCGAGCCCCACGCGACCACCGTGTCCACCTCTTCGGCTTGTCGGCGCTGCCGCCGCTCTTCCTGCACGCCTTCGCCCTGCTCGCGCGCCTGACGCGCATCGACCTGTACCTGCTGGCGCCCTCCGAGGGCTACTTCGGCGACTACCGCACGCGGCCCGAGGCACGTCGGCTGCTGCGGCGGGCCTCGCCCACGGCCCGCGCTGCGCTCGAGGCCGGGCTGGCAGGTCAGCACCCCCTGCTCACGGGCTTAGGGCGCGTCTCGCGCGATTTCCAGGAGTTGCTCGAGGACGTGCCGGGCGATCTCGGCGGCCTCGACCTCTTCGGCGACGAGGCCGCACCGGGCCGTTCCACGCTGCTGGTGCGCCTGCAGGCCCAGCTGCGCGAGCTGATCGACCCGCGCGACGTGCCGGCGTCCGAGCGCTTCGTCGTGGCGCGCGACGACGACTCGTTGCGGGTGCACGCCGCCGCGGGACCCACCCGGCAGGTCGAGGTGCTGCGCGACGCGCTGCTCGGGCTGCTCGAGGCGCACCCGGACCTGCAGCCGCGCGACATCGTCGTGATGACGCCCGACGTCGAGACGTACGCGCCGCTGGTCGCCTCGGCGTTCGGTGACGGTGCCCACGAGCCGGGCCCGCCGCCGACGGACGACGCCGGCAACGCCTGGGGGCCCGCGGGCGCGCCCCGCCTGCCCGTCGAGATCTCCGACCTGTCGCTCCGTCGCACGAACCCGCTGGCCGACGTGCTGCTCACGGCGCTCGAGCTCGCCGGGCAGCGCGTGACCGCGACCGTCGTCGCCGACCTGATGGGGCGTCCGGCCCTGCAACGCCGCTTCGGGCTGTCCGGCGACGACGTCGACGCCGCGCGGGGCTGGCTGGCCGCCAGCGGCATCCGCTGGGGGATCGACGCCGCCGACCGGGCGCGCTTCGGACAGCCGGCCGATCCGCAGAACACCTTCCGCTTCGGGTTGATGCGCCTGGCGCTCGGAGCCGCGGCCGGCGAAGAAGACGCCTTGTTTCGCGGCGGCGTCGTGCCGTCGGCGGTCGACGAAGGCTCGGTCGCGGCGTTCGGGCGCTTCGCGGCCTTCTGCTCCGTGCTCTTCGAGCAGCTCGAGGCGCTGCGCGAACCGCGGGACGCCGAAGGCTGGCGCACGACGCTGGTCGCCGCGCTCGAGGCCCTGACCTCGCCGGGCGACGAGGAGGGCTGGTTGCGCGAGCAGGTGCAGGCCGGGCTCGACGCGACGTGCGAAGAGGCGCGCGGGTGGCAGGGAAGGGTGGCGCCCGAGGCCATCCTGCACGCGCTCCAGGGGCGCTTCGGGGTGCCCACGTCGGGGGAGCGTCCACCCACCGGCGCGATCTCGGTGTGCGCGCTGGCGCCGCTGCGCAGCGTGCCGTTCCGCGTGGTCGCGGTGCTGGGGCTCGACGACGCCACGTTCCCCCGGCGCGGTGCCCAAGTCGGGTTCGACCTGACGCGGGTGGCGCCGCGGCTGGGGGACCGCGACGCGCGCGACGAAGACCGGCACCTGCTGCTCGAAGCGCTGCTGTCGGCGCGGGACCACGTGGTGCTCTGCTTCACGGGGCGCGACGCGAGCTCGGGGGAGCCGCTCCCGCCGGCCGTGCCCCTGGCCGACCTGCTCGACGCGCTCGACGCGACGTTCGCGCCGCCCGAGGGGGCGCGCAGCGTGCGCGAGGTTGTGCTGATCGAGCACCCGGTGCCGCCCTTCAGCGCGCGGGCGTTCTCGTCGACGGCGGCGGGCGACGCCACGAGCTTCGACCGCCGTCTGCGCGACGTGGCCCGCGCGCTGGCCGGGTCGCGGGCGCCGAGGACGGGCTTCTTCGACCGGACCGGCGCGGCGCCCGTGGTCCCGTCCCCGGCGCTCGAGGTGCGGCTCGACGATCTCGCGCGCGTGCTGCAGAGCCCGCTCCGCGCGCTGCTGCAGCGCCGCTACGGGCTCTTCCTCGACGAGCGCGCCGACGCGCTCGAGGACCGCGAGCCCGTCGAGCCGGCGCGGCGCGACCTCGCCCGGGTCGAGGTCGCGCTGCTGGCCGAACGCGTGGCGGCCGCGCGTCGCGGCGAGGCGTGGGAACCGCGCCGCGCGTCCGCCATGGCCCGGCAGGTCGCCCGCGGGGAGCTGCCGCTCGGCGCCGCCGGACGGGTCGATCTCGCGCTGGCGGCGGCGGCCGTCGAGCGGCTGGCCGAGGCCGCGGGCGACCTGCCCGCGCGCACGGCGCCGGCCGCCCTCGATCTGCCGCTGGAGGGCGGCCGGCGCCTGGTGGGCCGCGCCGACGCGGTCGAGGCGGCGAGCGGTACGCTCGTCGACCTCGACGTCGCGCCGGTCGATCGCGCCTCTCGCCGCCTGCGCGCGTGGCTCGGGGTGCTCGCGCTGCAGGCGGTCGACCCGCGGGACGAGCGGAGCGCCCGGCTGTTCGGGCTGAAGGGCGGGGCCGAGGCCGTCGACGTCCGCCTCGTGGCGCCTGCGGGCGACGCCGCCCGTGAGTTGCTCGTCCGACTGGTGGCGTTGCACGACGCGGCGCTCTCCGGGCCGCTCCCGCTGTTCGAAGGCGCGTCGGCCGCCGTGGCGGCCGAGCTCGTGAAGCGCGGCGTCGGCGCCGGATGGAGCGCTTCCGACGCCGCCGCCGTCGGCCAGGCGCTCTCCCGGGTGGCGAGTGGCTGGTGGGGCGACGCGCGCCGGCGCGGCGACGGGGATGACCCGTACGTCGATCTCGTGCACCCGGCGGGTCCGCCGTTCACGCTGTCGACCGCGGCGCGCGCGGCGTTCCTCGACGCCGCCGAGCTCGTGTGGGGGCCGATCGTCGCCGCCGGGGGGGGCGAATGAGCGTGCGCGCGTTCGATCCGCTGCGAGCGCTCACGCCGGGCGTCACGCTGCTCGAGGCCAGCGCCGGCACCGGCAAGACCTACCAGATCACCACGCTGTTCCTGCGCCTGGTGGCCGAGGTCGGGCTGCCGGTCGAGTCGGTCCTGGTGGTCACGTTCACGAACGCGGCCACCGCCGAGCTGCGCGACCGTATCCGGACCCGGCTCGGCGAGGCCGTGCGCCTGCTCGACGCCGCGTTGTCGGGCGAGGCGCCGGTCGACGCCGATCCCGTCTTGCTGGCCGTCACGGGCCTCGGCGGGCCCGGGGGCGTCCTCGGCCGCGAGGTCCTGGAGCCGCGTCTCTCGCGTTTGCGCGCGGCCCTCCGCGACTTCGACGTGGCCCCCATCTCCACCATCCACGGGTTCTGTGCGCGCGTCCTCGACGAGAACGCCTTCGAGGGCGGCGTCGAGCACGACCTCGAGCTACTGGAGGACGCGGGCCCGGTGATCGCCGAGCTGGTGGTCGATCACCTGTCGGCCACGCTCCGCGACGCCGATGAGCCGACGGTGCGCTTCCTGCGCGAGAGCGCGGGCCTGACCGTGGCGCGCCTGACGGCCCTGGCCGAGGCCGTCGAGCGCCACCCCGACGCCTCGTTCGCTCCGGCCGTCGGCGAGCCCGATGCGTGGCGCGCGCGGTGGCAATCGTGGCGCGAGCTCGTGGCGCGCGTCGCCGAGCGATGGCGGCGCGAGTCGGCGGGCCTGCTCGCGCTCATCGACGCGGCGACGGGAAAGGACGAAGGTCGCAGGGCGACCGGGCCCAGGCTGGCAGGACGGCGCTACCAGGCGCGGTACACGCTCGCGAACGCGGAGCGCCTCGGTGCCTGGCTCGCGAGCAGCGGGTTGCCGTCGCCCGATCTCGGCCCGCAGGCCCCAGACCGGCCGCGCTGGTTCACGTACTTCGCCGCGAGCTCGCTGGCCGCCGATACCGTCCGCGGCGAAGTGGCGCACCCGCTGGCCGACGCGGTGCAACAGTTGGTCGATCTCGCGGGGCGGTTCGACTTCCTCGACGGCCCGGGGAGCGAGTTCGTCCTGTGGGCCCGCGTCGAGCTCCCGCGGCGCCTTCGAGCGCGTCACGCGCGCACCTACGACGATCTACTGCGCGACGTGCGGGAGCGCGTGGTCGATCCCGAGAAGGGGCGTGCCCTCCGCGACGCCCTGCGCCGTCGGTACCGCGCCGCGCTTCTCGACGAGTTCCAGGACACCGACGACGTGCAGTGGGAGGTCTTCCGTGCGGTCTTCGCCGACGATCCCGGCGCGCACCTCGTCCTGATCGGCGACCCCAAGCAGGCCATCTACGCGTTCCGTGGCGCCGACGTGCACACCTACGCCCGCGCCGTCGAGGCGACGCCCCCGGATCGGCGCGCCTCCTTGGCCACGAACCAGCGCTCCGACGCTGCCCTGGTGGCGGCGGTCAACACGATCTTCGCCGATCGACCCCGCGTCTTCGACGTGCCGTTCATCGCCTTTGACGCGGTGGCGGCTTCGCCACGCGGCTCGGGAGAGCGCTTCCGTCCGCAGCCCGCCGAGCCGCCGCTCACGATCCGCTGGATCGACGGCCCGGCGCTCGGCCTGCCCGACGCGCCGCCACGGTTGCCCAAGGGCGTCGCGGCTCCGCGGGTCACGGCGTGCCTGGCGGCCGAGATCGCCGCGCTGCTGCGCCACGAGCCGCCTACGACGCTGCTGGGCCGCGACGGAGCCTGGCGCCGCCTGACGCCGCGCGACGTGGCGGTGCTGGTGCGTACGAACCGCCAGGCGCTCCTCGTGAAGGACGCGCTCCTCGACCAGGGCCTCAGGGCCATCGTGGCGCGCTCGGGCAGCGTGTTCGAGGGTCCCATGGCGCTGGCGGTGCAGCGCCTGCTCGAGGCGGTGGCCGAGCCGGAGCGCGAGGGGCCGTCGCGCGTCCTGGCCGCCAGCGACCTGCTGGCGTGGGACGCGGCGGCGTTGCTGGCCGTGGACGACGACGGCGTCGATGACCACCCCGCCTGGGAGGAGCTCCGCGCCGACGTACGACGCTGGGCGCGGCTGGTCGAGCGCTCCGGGATCGCGGCCACGATCCGCCGGGCGTCGGCCGATCGTGGGGTCTTGCAGCGACTGGCGGGCCTGCCCGACGGCGAGCGTCGCGTGACCGACCTGCGCCACCTGACCGAGCTCCTGCACCTGAAGGAGACCCGCGAGCGGCTCGGCGTCGAGGGGCTGGTTCGCTGGCTTCGCGAGCAGCGCGCAGGCTCCGGGGCCGACGCCGAGGCGGTCGAGCTGCGGCTCGAGTCCGACGCCGACGCCGTGCAGGTGCTCACCGTGCACGCCAGCAAGGGTCTCGAGTTTCCCGTGGTCTTCCTGCCGTTCGCGTGGGACGCCGGTGCCGAGCGCTCCGACGTGGTCGTGCGCTGGCACGACGCGGCCCGACGCCTGGCGCTGGATGCGCACCTCGACGCCGCCACGCCCTCGCGTGTCGAGGCGACCGCCGCTGCCGAGCGCGAGGCGCGCCAGGAGGAGCTGCGGCTGCTCTACGTGGCACTGACGCGCGCGCGCCACCGCGCCGTCGTCTACTGGGGACCGGTGTCGGGGGCCGAGAAGGCGGCGTTGGCCGCGGTGCTGCACGGCGGCGCGTCCGGTGAGGACGTCGCCGATCGCCGCGCGCGAGCCCAGGCCCGGTTCGAGGCCGGTGCCGCCGAGGAACCGCCCTTCACGAGCCTGCAGGCCGAGCTCGGAGTGCTGTCCGCGGCCTCGTGCGTGGAGGGACGGCCCACGGTGGGCTGGTCCCGGGCCGCCATCCCCACGGGACGCGTGGCCGGTGCTCTGGGCGAGGCCGACGAGCCCGAACTGGTCGCGCGCGACTTCACGCGCGGCCCGTTCGACCGCCGTTGGCGCCGCTGGAGCTACACGTCGCTGGCCCGCGAGGTGGCCGCCGAGGAGGCGCCTCGGCTCCTGGCGGGGCTCCCCGACGAACTGGAGGCTCGCGACGACGACCCCGGGGGGGCGGCCCCCCTGCCTCCGCCCACGGTCGTCCCCGCGGCCGCCGGGCCACTCGCCGACCTGCGTGGCGGCACCGACGTGGGCCGCTTCGTACACCGCGCGCTCGAGCTGCTCGACTTCCCGACCCTGCGGGAGAAGGCGCCGACGCGTCGCCCGGCGGCCGAGTTGCTGGACGAGATCGCGCGGAGCGCGGGGCTCGCCGACTCACCCTGGCCGGCGCGCCTGGCCGAGGCCCTTCCGGGCCTGCTGTCCACGCCGCTCGGCCCTCGGGCGGGGGACGCGTGCCTGGCCGACCTCGCGGCGGCGGCGCGGCTCGACGAGCTGGGCTTCGACCTGCCGCTGGCGGGCGGCGGTTCGTGGCGGCCTGACCTCCCGGTCATCGACGGAGCCGACGTGGCGCGCTGCCTGGCGCTCCGGGGCGACGACCCGCGCGTGCGCGCCGACTACCTGCGGCAGCTCGCCGACGTGCCCTGGAGCCCGCTCTGCGGCTTCCTCACGGGCTCGATCGACCTGGCGACGCGCCTGCCGACGCCGGTCGGCCCGCGTTGGTTCGTGCTCGACTACAAGACCAACCGGCTGGCCGGATACGGACCGCTCGAGCTTTGCGCCGAGATGGAACGGCACCACTACGTGCTGCAGTACCACCTGTACCTGGTGGCGCTGCACCGCTACCTGGCGTTGCGCGTCCCGGGCTACGACTACGACCGCGACGTCGGCGGCGCAGCCTACCTGTTCCTGCGCGGGCTGCGCGGCCCCGACACGCCACGCGCTCCCGACGGCGAGGTCGAGGGCGTCTTCCTCGATCGTCCGCCGCGGGCCGTGATCGAGGGGCTCTCCGCGCTCTTCCACGGTCCGGGAGGCCCGGCATGACGACGTCGACCCTGCCGCGGCTGACCCACGAAAGCCTGGCGCGGCTCGCGGCGCCCTTCGTCGCGGCCGGCGTGCTCTCGGCCGAGGACCTGCTGATCGTCGACCTGCTCGCTTCACCTGCGGCCGACGACGGTGAGGCCCTGCTCGGCCTGGCGTTCGCCCTGCGGGCGTCGCGCTTCGGCAGCGTGGGCGTCGACCTGGGCCGCGTGGGGAGCCGGCTGCTGGCCGAAGCGCGGGCCGTGTCCGACGACGCGGTCGGGGGTGACGCGCTGGCCGCGCTGCCCTGGCCCGACCCCACGACCTGGCGTGCGCGGGCGATGGCTTCGGACCTGGTGGGCGACGGTCGCGGCGAGCCGCGCCCCTTCGTCTGCTCCGGCAACCTGCTGCTCACGCGCCGCCACTTCAGGGCGCAGGAGCGCCTGGTGGCCGCCATCGCCTCGCGGGTCGCGCGGCCGGGCTCCGTTGGTCCCCACCCGCTCGACGAGGCGCTGCTCGCCGCCGGCCTGGAGCGCCTGTTCCCGGCAGGACCGGCCGGCGACGCCGCCGAGGTTCGCCACGCGACCGCGCTCGCCGTGACCCGCGCGCTGGCCGTGCTGACGGGGGGCCCCGGTACCGGCAAGACGTACGCGGTCAAGAACGTGCTGGCCTTGCTGGCCGAGCAGTGGCTGGCGCGGCTGGGTCGCTTCCCCCGCGTTGCGTTGGCCGCGCCCACGGGCAAGGCGGCGGTGCGCCTCACGCACGGGCTCGGCGAGGGGCTCGAGCGGCTCGAGGTCGCGCCGTCGATCCGGGGCTGGCTGGCCGGCCTCGCCGGGGTCACGCTGCACCGCCTGCTGGGCGCCCGCGGGGCCGGAGCGGGCTTCCGGCACGGTGCCGACCTGCCCCTGCCCGCCGAGGTCGTGGTGGTCGACGAGGCCTCGATGATCGATCTGCCCCTGGTGGCGCGGCTGCTCGACGCGCTGCCGGAGGGGTGCAGGCTGGTGCTGGCCGGCGACCCCGACCAGCTCGCCAGCGTCGGCGTCGGTACCGTCCTGGCCGACCTGGTCTCGGGCCTGGGCGGCGAACGCCCGGCGTCCTCCCCGGTCGCGCGGCTCACGCGGCCCCGCCGCTTCGGGCGCGACTCCGGGCTCGCGCGCCTCGCGCTGGCGCTCGCGTCGGGTGACGCGGCGTCCCTGGCCCAGGCGGCGGCGTGGCTCGCGGGCGAAGGGGGCGCCGCCGGCGCGCCTCTTCCGGACGTGACCTTCGTGCCCCACGTCGCCGAAGGCCCGTCCAAGGCGTTGCTCGCGGCCCTGGTCGAGGGCTGGACGCCGGTGCTCCTGCCGGCGCTGGAGGGCCCCGCGCCCCAGGAGCCCGACGAGGCCTGGCACGCGCGCTGCCTCGACGGGTTGGCGCGCTTCCGCGTACTGGCGGCTCATCGCGACGGCGCCCTGGGGGTCAGCGGTCTGACCCGCGCGGTGGTGCAGGGCCTGGCCGCGGCGGCCGAGTCGGCCCGGACCGATCGGGCCCGCGGTGGACTGGCCCGGCTGCGCACCACGGGCGAGCTGTGGGTCGGCCAGCCCGTGCTGGTCACCGAGAACCGCGCCGATCTGGGCCTCATGAACGGCGACGTGGGGATCGTGGTGGTCGACGCGCGCGGGCGCCGGCGAGTGCTGTTCCCGGGGCGCGCGACCGGTGTCGCCCTCGCGCTCGACCCGGGGCGGCTCCCTGCCCACGAGCCCGCCTTCGTGCACACCGTCCACCGGGCCCAGGGCTCCGAGTACGACACGGTGTGCGTGGTCCTGCCGTCGCGGCCGTCGCCCCTGGTGACGCGCGAGCTGGTGTACACCGCCGTCACGCGGGCGCGCCGACGCGTGCTCCTGGCCGCCGAGCCCGCCCTGGTGGCCCCGGCTCTGGCCCAGCGGGTCGAACGCGCCTCGACGCTGGCCGAGAGCCTGCGGGCGGCGATCGCCCGGTTGACGGCCGCAGATGCCTCTGGTAGCCATGCGCGATGCGCGCGCTCCTCGGAGGTCCCGTGACCGCTGCCGCCTTCTTCGACCTCGATCGCACGCTCATCGACGCCAACAGCGGCCTGTTGTGGGCGCGCCACGAGCGCGAGCAGGGCAACATCGGGCTCGTGCAGTACGCGCGCGCCGCGCTCTGGAGCGGGCTGTACCTGCTGTCGCTCGTCCGGCTCGAGGCCGCCTACGAGGGCGCGCTCGCGCACTACCGCGGCGTGTCGTCGGCCGAGCTCGAGCGTCGCACGCGCGCCTGGTTCCACGAGCACGTGAAGGGGCGCCTGCGGCCCGGCGCCGCGCGCGCCATGGCCGAGCACCGCGCCCAGGGTCACCCCCTCGTGCTGCTCACGAACAGCTCGTGCTACGAGGCCGCCGTGGCCGCCGAGACCTGGGGCTTCGACGCCTGGCTCGCCAACTCGTTCGACACCGACGAGCACGGCCGCCTGACCGGCGGCTACGTGAAGCCCCTCTGCTACGGCGACGGCAAGGTGTTGCGCGCGGGGCGCTGGGCGGTCCAGCACGGGGTCAGCCTGGAGGCGTCGTATTTCTACACCGACTCGCTCTCCGACCTGCCCATGCTCGAGCAGGTGCGGCACCCGCGCGTCGTCAGCCCCGACCCCCGCCTGCGCCGCGTGGCCAAGAGCCGCGGCTGGCCCATCCTCGCCTGGGAGGATCCCGCGTGAGCTACGCGAGCTGCCACCTGTGCCCCCGGCACTGCGGCGTCGATCGCACCACGGCGGCCCGCGGCACCTGCCGATCCTCCGATCGCGTACGGGTGTCGCACGCGGTGGCCCACTTCGGCGAGGAGCCTCCGCTGACCGGCGAGCACGGCTCGGGCACCGTGTTCTTCGTGGGATGCTCGCTCGGCTGCAGCTTCTGCCAGAACCACCAGATCAGCCACGGCGGACAGGGCGGCCGCGAGGTGCCGGTCGAGCACCTGGCCGAGCTCTTCCTGGGCCTCCAGCAGCGGAGCGTGCACAACCTGAACCTGGTGACCGCGACGCACTTCACGCCGTCGGTGGTTCGGGCGCTCCAGCTCGCGAAGCGCCAGGGGCTGAAGCTCCCCGTGGTCTGGAACTCGTCGGGCTACGAGCTGGTCGAGACGCTGGCCGCGCTCGAGGGGCTGGTCGACGTGTACCTGCCCGACGCCAAGTACGCCGACGCCGAGCTGGCGGCGCGCCTGTCCCACGCCCGCGATTACCCCGAGGTGAACCGCGCGGCCATCGCCGAGATGTTCCGCCAGGTGGGGCACCTGTCGGTCGACGACCACGGGCTGGCGCGACGGGGCCTGATCGTGCGGCACCTGGCGCTGCCGAACCACCTCGACAACACGTTCGCCGTGCTCGACGACCTGGCCGACCGCTACGGCGCCAACCTGCACGTCAGCCTCATGGCCCAGTTCCGGCCTTTCGGGCGCGCCGAGCAGCTGGGCGACGCCGATCGTCCGCTCAGCGCCGACGAGGCCGCCATCCTGCCCGCCTGGATGGAGCGCTTCGGCTTCAACGGCTGGGTGCAGTCCCTCGACGCCATCGACGTGGGCATCCCCGACTTCGGGCGTGACGCGCCGTTCCACTGGGAGAAGCCATGACGACCCGAGCCGATGCGCGCGCCGTGACCACCGTCGTCGACGCCGCCCTCTGTACCGGCTGCGGCCGCTGCGTCGTGGTCTGCCCCAGCGACACCCTCACGCTGGTCGACGGCAAGGCCCGCGTCACGGGCGCCGAGTCGTTGAACTGCGGGCACTGCGAGGCGGCCTGCCCCGAGGGCGCCATCCGCGTGCTGGGAGCCCCGGCCGACACCATCGCCTTCCGCACGGTGGCCGTAGGGGACCGGGCCGTGGCACCAGGAGACGGCGACGCCGCCGAGGTGCTGCGCCTCTTGGGCTCGCGCCGCTCGTGCCGCCGCTTCAAGCCCGATCCCATCGATCCGGCCGTGCTCGACGACCTGGTGCGCGCGGGCACCCTCGCGCCGTCGGGCACCAACGCCCAGCTGTGGACCTTCACCATCCTCCCCGACCGTCGGCGCGTCGAGGCGCTGGCCCGACGCGTGGCCGCCTTCTTCCGGCTGCTGAACCGCGTCTCGGGAGTCCGCGCCGTGCGGCTCGCGTCGCGCTTCACGCCCGGCGACGTGCTCGGAACCTACTACCGCATGTACCGCCAGTCGGTCACCGATTCCCTGGCCGAGTGGGAGCGGGGAGGGCGCGAGCGCCTGTTCCACGGCGCCCCGGCGGCCATCGTCATCGCCACCCGTCCCGGCTCGTCGACGGCGACCGAAGACGCCCTGTTGGCGGCAGAGAACATCCTGCTGGCGGCGCACGCCCTGGGCTACGGCACCTGCCTGGTCGGTTTCGCCGTGGCCGCTCTGCACCAGGACCCGCGCATCCAGCCGACCCTCGGCATCCCCAAGAACGAGAAGGTGCGGGCGGTCATCGCCATCGGGCGCTCGAACGAGCGCTACCTGAAGCTCGCGCACCGCAAGCCGTGCGTGGTGCGCACGGCGCCCCTGGCGTAGGCGGCGAGCCAAACCAGGCTAGCTACGCCAACATCTTCAAGATATACCGCGCGAGCGACTCGGCGACCTCTCGGTGTCGAGGAACCGGCTGCGAGACCTTCGTGACGGGATTCTGATACCAGTCGTGCCTGCCGCCGTGCCGGATGAGCACGCAACCGAGTGCCTCGATGGCGCGGATCAGGTCGACGCGCTTCATGCCACGCGCATCTCGCCGACGTGGCGGACGCACGGGATTTCGCCCGAGAGCAGGTCGGCGTAGACGTCGCGCAGGTTCTCTTCAAGCTCTTCGAGCGTCTTGCCCTGCGTGCGATAGTCGGGGAACTCGTCGAGCCACCCTACGAAGACGTCGCCGTCCTGATAGTAGATGAAGCGTCGAGTCTCCATGCTTGGCCTGCCTTGTCCGCACGCGACTACAGGGTACTGAAACGCCTCGATACCGTCCAGCCCCGGTGCCGCCTGCCGCGCACCTCGGGCTGCTGACCCCGCGATGGCCTCGCAGAGCCCCTTGCGGAGGATGCCGCCGTCGTCACGCCCCCGCCCCCCGCCACCTTGGCCCCTCGGCCGTCTCGACCCGCACCAGGTGGCCGAGGAAGGCCAGGCTGTCGAGCACGGGCTCGACCTGGGCGCCGCGCGCGCCCTTGAACGAGGCGCGCACGTCCTCGATGGACCACAGGCGCGCCTCCGACGTCACGCGGGCCCTCACCGCGGCCAAGCGCTCGAGCATGCCCTGGGGCCACGCCGTAGGACCGTTCGAGGGCGTGGCCACGGGCGCGGCCACGGGCGCGGGCAGTAGATCGGTCTGTTCTTCTGTCACTGCGGGCACCGATCCATGGGCAGGGGCAAGCCCTGCCCCTACAGCCTGGTATTCCGGCCGCAACCAGCGGATCAGGCCGCCGGCCTCCTCCTTCGCGCGCTCGGCGTTCAACGCCACCAGGCGCTCGAGGATCTGCTCGTCGGTCAGGTCCACGGGCCAGCCGTAGGCCTCGAACACGGCGGCGTCCAGGTCGTCGTGCAGGCTCTTCAACACGGAAACGAGGCCTTTCTCGTGCACCGCCTTGTCCTTGGCGTTCAACGGCTCGCCCGCGCGCAGTTTCTCGAGCACGTTGTACATGCCGGTGATGGTCAGGTCCGGGTGTTCGGCTAGGCGAGCCTTGCGGTGGGAGTCGAGCGCCTCGGCCAGGTCCCGAATGCGGGCTTTTTGGAGATCGGACGCTACGGGGAGGGGGAAGGGGTCGAAGCAGCGGGATTTGTTGTATCGAGGGTCGTTTCCAACGCCAAGTCTGCCGCCGGCTTCTAGAGCCCACGTGACGTGAATTCGAGACGAGAGAACGCCAAGGAAATACGCGTCCGCTAGCCCAAAGTTCACAAGCATGTTGTCTGGGCGTACGCGCCCGTCCAAGAACGTGAAGAACCTGTGCTTGGCGGTTTCGGGGGTCGCGATGAAGCGGACGAGGCCGGCGATTGCCGACCGCAATTCGGTGTTCTTCCTTCCGAAGAGCCACCAGTTCACCCGACGATAAGCTTCGTTGTTGAGGTCTCTCTCCGGCTTCACTCGCTCCAAGATCCACTGATAAACCTCGGGGAACCGGGCCCGCACGGTTTCTATGGCGAGTCCTTGCAGATCGATGACCATGACTCCGCGGGTTCGAGCCGCGAGATCCTTGCCGTTCGCGTAGGGTCGTATGTGCTCTTCGAGGCCCTGGACGCGACCAAGGCCAAGATCCTTCGCTTGATCTGGCGTAACGATGAAGCCCGATCCGTGGAGCTTCACGCCAGGCGAACTGATTCCCTCGTTCGCCTTCAATCCCATCGCGGAAGAAACGTTTGCTCCGATCTTCAAGTCGGCATGAAGCAGACCGCCCCTGGTCGACAGGATGACGTCAGCAGAGCCGGAGGAGTTTTCGCGCTCATCTTCTACCCGGCACAGAACTCCAGAACGGATTCCCGCTTCGCCCACGGTCATGGCGATGCGCACAGCGGCTCCGTCTTCCGACGAGACCCACGGATGATCGGGAACTGCGAACACCAGCGATAGCTGAGGCATGGCCTCGAGGTGCCGCTGGACGACGCGACGACTGTGGGCTTGAGTCAAGCTGTTGGTCGTGATGAAACCGAAGCGCCTCACTTTTCCGCCACGCACCAACTCGGCGGCCTTCTCCCACCAATACATGACGTAGTCGACCGAGTCGGGCACGTCGGCATAGGTCTTTCTGAGCGACTCCGTGTAGCCGTCTCCCAAGGCGCTCCGCATGCGCCAGTTCCCGATGAACGGCGGGTTCCCGACCACGAAGTCCGCCTCGGGCCACTCGGCCTTCCTTGGATTCACATACCGGTACAACGGCACCCGCGCGGCCTCGTCCGGCACGTCTTCTCCCGTGACCGCGTGCTTTTTCGTGGTCACGCCGTCCCAGCGGCTGACCGGCTTTCCACTTTCGTCGGTGACCAGCTCGGCGCGGTCGTAGGCCAGCACCGCGTCGCGGCAGACGATGCTCTTGGTGTCCTCGATGATGGGCTCCTGCACCGGCACGCGGCCCGCGTAGGTCCGGAAGTGCCACTGCAAATAGCCGATCCACAAGACCAGCTCGGCGATCTCCTTGGCCCAGGGATTGAGCTCGAGTCCCAGGAACTGCCGGGGCGACACGCGCACGGCCTGCATCTCGAGGAGCTCGCTCTCGCCAAGATCCGCGAGCAGCTTCAAGACGTCGCTCTCCAGGCGCTTGAAGAGGTCGAGCGTCACGTACAGGAAGTTGCCCGAGCCGCAGGCCGGGTCCAGCACGCGCGTCGCGGCCAGCTTTCCATGGAACTCGCGCACCAGGCGCACGGCCTCTTTGAGGTCGGGCTTGTCGGCGGTCAACAGCGCGCGGGCCTCGACCTGCACGGCCTCCCACTGTTCGGTCAGGGGCTCGAGGATGGTCGGCCGCACCAGGCGCTCGACGTACGCGCGCGGCGTGTAGTGGGCTCCCAGCTTGTGGCGCTCGCGCGGGTTCAACGCGCGCTCGAGCAGCGTACCGAAGATGGCGGGCTCCACGTCGGACCAGTCGCAGCGGGCGGCCTCCAGCAACAGCGCGATCTGCTCACGGGTGAGCGGCAGGGCGGTGGCGTCGGCGAACAGGCCGCCGTTGAAGCGCAAGAGCTTGCCCGTCACGTACTCGCCGCCGTCGTTCATGGCGCGCCACAGGCTGCGCACGCCGCCTGGGAAAGACGCCGGGTTCGGCAGCCAGAAGCGCGTCAGGCTGTCGGTGAACAGGTTCGAGCCGAGCAGCCCCACGTCCTCGGCGAACATGGTGAACAGGCAGCGCATCAGGAACTTGGCCACCAGCTCGGGCGGGTGTTGCAAGTCGAGCGACTTCGCCAGCTCGGCCAGGTGCGTGGCCACCTCTTCGGTCACGCGCGCCGAGCGACGCGAGGGGTCCAAGCTCAGGGGGTCGGTCCACACGGTGCGCAGCCGCTCGACGTGCGCGGGCAGGTCGGCCAGGAACAGGCGGTGGTGCTGGGCGTCGGGGTACGGCGCGTACTGGGGCGTCACGGGCCGGTCGCCGGTGCAGGCGAAGTCGGCGTACAGCTCGAAGCAGTGGCCGAGGTCGACCACGATCACGAAGGGCGGCGGCCGGTCGAAGGTGCGCGCGTAGCCGTAGGCCTGCCCGAAGGCCTCCTTCATGGCGAAGGTCCAGCCGGGGGTGTCGCGGCGCGCCGTGCCGAGCTTGGGGCTCACGGCCGTCGAGCCCTGCTTCGCCTCGAGCACGAAGCAGCCGCGCTTGTACAGGTCGATGAACTTGGTCGTGGTGGTCTCGCCCTCGCGCGGCGTGATGGCGTCGCGCTCGAACACGTAGTCGTCGCGCGCGGGGTCGCCCGTCTTGGGGTCGGGGTGCGGCACGCCCAAGACGTCGCAGAGATCCTTCAGGAACGAGTCCTTGTTGGCGCGCTCGGCGCCGGCCGAGTTCAGCCACTTCGAGAGAAACGCGGTGACGTCCATGGGTTCGGCGGCTCCGGGGCAGGAATGCACGGAGTGTAGCCGAGGGAGCAGGGGGAGGCAACGTCCGCGAAAACCATCGGTCTGCTCGGTAAAAAACGGTACGCGCGACCTGTGCTGGTAAACGGCGATTTTGACACTTGCGCCACTCTGCCTTGTACTCACCCCGAACCAACCGCATTCCCACGAGGGGGAACGCTCATGCAGACACCAAGCACAGCAACGTCCAGCGACCTGCTCATCCACCTGGGGGTCTACACCGAGAGCCGCTTGGCGGTCGATCCGCGCACCGAGGCGCTGGCGCCGCTCCTGCGCGCCAAGGTCGAGGCCTTGCAGACGTCGTCGGCCGCGCGGGTCGCGGCGCGGCAGGAGCTCACGCGGCTCGAGGCGCGCGCCGACGCGGCCGAGCGCAAGCTGGACCTGGCCACCAAGGGCTTCGCCGACGGGCTGTTCCAGGACGTGGGTCGCGGCCGCGAGCACCCGCGCTACCGGGCCCTGTTTCCGGCTGGGGTGCTGCCGTACACGCAGCCGCGCCGCCTGGACCAGGTCGCGGCCACCGAGAAGCTCTTGCGCCTTTGCGACGCGAACGCCACCGACCCCGTGGTCATCGCCCGGCGCCCCGAGATCGAGGCGACCCTGACCACCCTGGTCGAGGCGCTGAAGCCCGTGACCGAGGCGCTGCTCGCGCTCGAAAAGGCGCGCACCGTCGAGTACCAGGCCCGCGCCACCTTCGTGGCCACGTACGCGTCGACGTACCACCAGGCGATCGTCGCGCTGGGCGTCAAGGCCGAGGCCGAGGAGGCCTTCCTGCGCTTCCGCTCCGAGAAGGCCGCCACCTACGACGCGACGGACCCCGACGTGGCGCCGAACCCGGCCTGAGCGTCTTCGAGATCGCTTCGCGGGCCCGTTCAGGCAGCCAGAACCGCAGGATCGCGCCCCGCGGGCTCGAGATCGGCCGGCGTGCGGCCCTCCCCACCCTTTGCGCGCTCGCGAGCCGCAGGCGGAAGGCTTTCGCACGTAGTCTGCGACTCGCCAGGGCCCTTCTACGCGCAGCGTACGTCTTCGATGGACGGCAAGCCCCGCGAAAACGTGATAGGCCGGTGCGGCTCGCCCCTTGAGGCGTCGGTAGCCTCCTTGCCCGCGATCGCCTTTACGTCCCAGTCCGCTTCGACGATACTCTCCAGTGTTTTCGAACCGATGACGTGGGTCTCATGTCGAGCCGGATCGCGCCCGTTGGTCCCGAGTTCCTCGCGGAGGTCAAGGCCAGGCTTCGCGCCGCCCTGGGAGCCCGCCTCCGAGGCGTCGTGCTCTACGGCTCCGAAGCGCGCGGCGATGCCCGCGACGACAGCGACATCGACCTGCTGGTGCTACTCGATGGGCCCGTCCAGATCGGTTCGGACTCCCGCGCCATCATCCGGGCCCTGTATCCTCTTCAACTCGACGTGATCCGGCCCCTCCACGCGACCCCGGTCTCGAATGACGAGTTTCTGGCCGGAGAGTACTCGCTGTACCGAAACGCTCGAGCCGAAGGGATCGCCGCATGAACCGGGAGGCGACCGACTACTGGCAGCGGGCTCAGACCGCCCTCGCCACGGCCGAGACGCTGGTCGCGCTGGATCCCGACGCCGCGGCGTCGCGCGCGTACTACGCGGCGTTCGACGCGGTCTGCGCCTGGTTGGCTACGAGAGGCGTCACGCTCACTCGCCACACCGCGGTAGAAGCGGCCGTGCACCGCGACCTGGTAAAGGCGGGGCTCTGGGCCGTGGAGCTCGGTGCCGACTTCTCGTTCGTCCGCGGGCTGCGCTGGCAGGGTGACTACGGCGGCTCGTTCCACGTGGACGAAGCGACGGCCCGGGAAGGCGTCCAGGCGGCTGCCAGGGTCGTAGCGGCCGTCGAGGCGCTCCTGGCGTCCGGGGCAAGACCTGATCCCGAAACGGCGACCTGATCCTGCGACCGCGCCGTCGTCAGCCTCACCGCGCGCAGCGGCAGTCCTTCAGCGCCACCTTGCCGTAGTCGCCGCTTCGCGTCTCGGTCACGCCGGGGCGGTACTCGCTCTTCTCGAACATCGCCAGCTCGCACGACGCGTCGCTTCCCTTCAGGCCGAAGCGGCAGGCGTGCTTCACGCCGCCCTGCACGTAGATCAGCTCCGCGTGGCCGGTGTCGATCAGGATGCTCCCCGAGTTGTCCGGCACCGCGTAGGGCAGGCCCAACGCGGTCCCCAGGCTCGCCAGCCCGGCCAACAGCTCGCGGTTGCACGCCTCGGTACGCGAGTCGTCGGCGATGCGACCGTTGGGTGCGCACGCGATTGAGCCGCATACGGTACACGCCAACAGGAAGACGACGCGTCGATCCATGGTCCCACCTCTATTCTTTGAAGAAAAGGTTACATCGCGTCGTTGAACGACGCAATCCTCTAGTGAACAGGAGAGGAATGAGGGGCTCAGGAGAGGCGGTCGAACAGCTCCGGCACCGTGTCGACCACCCAGGTGGCGCCCTCGGCGGCCAGGGCGGCCGCGTCCTGGGCGCCCCAGGTGACGCCCACGGTGGCCACGCCCACCGCGCGACCCAGGCCGATGTCGGCAAGGGAGTCGCCCACCATGGCCACGCGCTCGTGCGGCGTGGGTAGGGCGGCGAGGATGTGCTCGAGCATGACGCGGTGAGGCTTCGGGAAGGGCACGTCATCGGCGGCGACCACCGCGTCAAAGGCGCCGTGGAGGCCCACGTGATCGATCATCTGCTCGAGGCCGCGGCGGCTCTTGTTCGACGCGACGGCCAGCCGCACGCCGGCGGCCTTCAGCCGGACGAGGCCCTCGCGCACGCCGGGGAAGAGGCGCGTGAGCCCCGGCGCCAGCTCGAAGTACAGCCGGCGATAGGCCAGCCGGACCAGCTCGACCGTGGCCTCGGGTGAACCCGCGGGGAGCACCTCGCGGATCACGTCGCGGAGCGGCCGGCCGATGTGCGGCGCGATGGCGTCGGCGGAGCGCTCCGGGGCGCCGGCTTCGACGAGCGCCGCGTTCATCGAGGCGATGATGCCCTCGTGGCTGTCGACCAGCGTGCCGTCGAAGTCGAAGACCACCAGGTCGAAGGGGCGCGACGCGGCCGTCATGCGAGCTCCAGGTCGCGGTCGTCGGGCAGGGGCAGGAGCAGCCCGGGCTCGTCGACGGCGGCGTTGCCCACGCGCGGCGAGACGCGGTGGGCTCTGAGGGCCTCGGAGGGGAAGGGGACCAGCAGCGCGCCGAGCTCCCCGCTGGACGCCGTCGGGTCGAGCCAGGGCTCGTAGGCCTCGGGGGGCACGATCACCGGCATGCGGTCGTGCACCGGGGCGACCAACTCGTTCGGCGTGGTGGTCAGCAGCGCGCAGGTCTGCAGCTCGCCGCCATCCGGTGCGGTCCAGCTCTCCCACAAGCCAGCCACCGCGAAGGGGCCGTCGTCGGCGCGCCGGAAGGCCCAGGGCTCGCCGCCCTTCGCGCCCTTCTTCTTCCACTCGTAGAACGCCGACATGGGTACCAGGCAGCGCCGACGCTCGAACGCCTTGCGGAACGAGGGCTTCTGGGCCACGGTCTCGCCGCGCGCGTTGATGAGCCGCGCCGCGATCGAAGGGTCCTTGGCCCAGCCGGGGACCAGGCCCCACTGCAGGCCGGTCAGCTCGCGCCTCCGGGTGCCCGGTGCCAGGCGCACCGCCAGCACCGCCTGGGTGGGGGCGATGTTGGTGCGGGGCTCGATCCGGTACGCGTCACTCGGCTCCAGCCCGAAGTGCAGGAGCAGCTCGCCGGCGGACGTCGTGAGCGCGAAGCGTCCGCACATGGGTCACGCCGTTTCGCCGGTGGCGGCCGAGAGTGCCTCGGCGAAGGCCTCGAAGCTCGACGCGCCGTACAGCACGAAGACCACGCGGTTCAGGCGCCGCCCGGGCTCGAGCAGGAAGCTGAGCACGGTCTCGAGGGCCAGCCGCGCCGCGCGATCGATGGGGAAGCCGTAGGCGCCCGTGCTGATCGAGGGGAAGCCGATCGACGTGCAGCCGGCCTGTTCGGCCACCGCGAGCGCGCGGGCGTAGGCCGAGCACAGCCGATCGTCCTCGGCGCGCCGGCCGCCCTCCCAGACGGGGCCGACCGCGTGTACGATCCGACGCACGCCGTTCGCCTCGAGGTCGAACGCCCCCGTGGCCACTGCGCCGCCCACCGGACAGCCGCCCAGAGCGCGGCAGGCCTGGAGCAGGCGGGGCCCCGCGGCGCGGTGGACGGCCCCGTCGACCCCGCCGCCGCCGCGCAGTTCCTTGTTCGCGGCCGTCACGAGCGCGTCGAGGTGCTGATCGACCAGGTCGCCCTGCACGAGCTCGATGACGCCGCTGCCCACGCGGGCCTGGATCATGATCGCCTCCGTCGGGTGGTGGCCCACAAGGGTACGAGCGCCAGCGCCAGCGCCGCCAGAAGCGCACCGAGCGGGCCCGGATGGGGCGAGAGCGCGCAGGACGAGCCGCTCCCGGAGCCGCCGATGCCGCCCACGTCGACGACCCAGCCGCTCGCGTCGGAGGGCTCGTCGGCCGCCTCGGGGGCCGACTCGACGGCGTCGGGGGCCTCGGGCTGCGGCTCGGGCGGGTCGACGCCGATGTCGCGCACCGTGACGAACACGTCGTCGGGCACGCTGTTGGCCTGGCCGTCGTTCACGATCAGCATGAACAGGAGCGGGGTCTCCTTCGCGACGAAGGGCGCCACGAACGTGGGCGTCGCGGCCGTCGGGTCCGAGAGCGTCACGGCGGGGCCGGCCTGTTGCGACCACGCGTACGTGATCGCGTCGCCGTTCGGATCGGACGAAGCCCCGGCGTCGAGGGTCACCGACGTGCCTTCGTCGACCGCCTGGTCGGTGCCGGCGTCGGCGACGGGCTTCTCGTTGGCGGTGTTCTGCACCGTCACGTGGGTCAGGGACGGTGCGCTCGGCTCGGCGCCGTCGTCGACCACCAACTGGAAGCCGAGCGTGATCGCGGCCGTGACCTTGGGCGCCACGAAGCCGGGCGTGGCCGTGGTCTTGGCCGCCAGGGTCACGGTGGG
>Ga0172370_10000734_pt1 | contig 51305 bp, 69 predicted proteins | sample LakKiv5m_FD_114538 | JGI IMG/M metagenome (GOLD analysis project Ga0172370, IMG submission 114538) | Freshwater microbial communities from Kabuno Bay, South-Kivu, Congo - kab_022012_11.5m | ecosystem: Environmental > Aquatic > Freshwater > Lake | place: Democratic Republic of the Congo...
TAATAAGCAATAATAAGCAATAATAAGCAAATATATATTAATTCGCGCAATATTCATTGCCCTGGCGCTTATGCTTATTATAGCATATTTTTATCAAATTGTAAACATATAAAGTGAGGTAATTTTGTGTTTCTTAATTTTTTTAATCATGGTGGTTTAGGTGATATTCATGTATCCAGAACATTCATAAAAGATATCATAAATCAGTCAAATATAAATATAACCTATTATACAAATCATTCATCAGAAATAATAAAAGATATACCAGTTTCTCATAGTAAAATTGAAAATTGGATGGATAGGTCTATGAAAATGGAATGTATATCAGATAAGATATATTTTAATACCTGGTATGGTCATCAGACACATACTATATTACAAACATTATATAATAATTTTACACCTTTATACAATAAAATAGGAATTGAACAAAAATCATTAATTTACTATATACCCCAAATAGAGTATAATATTTATAATATTAAAAATATAGATAATTTTATTAAAGATGATAAAAGATATGTACTTATATGTAATAATAATGTAAATTCAGGACAATCTATTAATTATGATTTTGATTATATAATAAATGATTTATCAGAATCATTCCCATATTTTATATTCATCATATCTAATAGTACATCAATAAAAAAGAGTAATGTTATACAATTTGATGAGATTGTAAAATTTAATTATAATTTAAATGAAATAAGTTATTTAAGCACTAAATGTGACTATATAATTGGTAGAAATTCAGGACCACATACTTTTTGTTATGTAAAAGAAAATATGGATAGAAACTGTGTGTTTATATCTTCTGTACATAAAGAATGGAGATATTTTGATTTTGGTTTGTCCAAAATATATAATAATGTTAAATTTTATAATGTACCACCGACATTTGATGTGTTAAATGGAATGAAAGAAATAATAAATTTATAAATTTATATGTAAAAAATAAAATTAGAAGGATATATGTTGAAAATATGAATAAAAAGTTTGACACTATTATTTTTAGATGTTTTTTTAATCATGGAGATTTACATGCTGCACGGTCATTTATTAGATACATAAAGGATAATATACATGGATATAATTTCAAATTGATGCATCCTAGACATATAAAAACAATAGGGGATTTAAATATACCCTTAATATGGAAACCAGTTGATAATAAATTTGATAATAGAGGATATCATATAGAATTTAATTCTCTTATAATTAATACACAATATCTCGCATTTAATGGTAAATATTTCAATAGATACAGTGCTTCTGTATTGACATTATGGGGAATATTTAATCATACAATGTATGAAGTATTTGGTATAGAATTACCAAATGATATGAAAATATTTCTTCCCAAGGTAGATTATAATTGGTATGATATAAAACTTATAGATAAAGACATTTCATATACAGAGGGAATGAAAAAAATATTGATATGTAATAATGAATTTGGTTCAGAACAAGCAATACGATTCGATTTCGATAAATTAATTGAATCTATTGCTGATACATATCCAAATGTTATTATATATGTATCTAATAAAACAAATGTTTATAGAGATAATATAAAATATATATCTGATATACTTGGTGAATGTGATGGATGTGATTTGAATGAAATTAGTTATTTGAGTACTAAATGTGATATAATAATAGGTCGTAATTCAGGACCACATACATTTTCTTATGTTGCAGAAAATATGATGAATAAAGATAAAACCTTTATAAGTTTTTCACCACCCTCAAAATTATATGGTAATAACCCTAAAAAATGGATTGATTTTGGATCCCATATGTTTCTTGATGAAAATAATAGAGCGTCCTTTATGAATGTGATGGAAATTGATGATAATAAAAGGATTATAGAAGTATGTAAAATTTTGGAGGAACGATTATGAGCAAAAATATAAACATATTTGGGAATGGTGGATTTTCTAGAGAAGTATTCGGAATATTAAAAAGGAGGGGTGAATCTCCTTATGTGGAAGCATTTGTAGATATAAATAAAGGAAATCCAATATATGATATACCTGTTGTTGATGAAAAATCATATAATAAAGATAATTTAGCTGTCGTGTCTATAGGAAATCCTACATTACGAAAAAGAGTTGTTGATAAAATACTAAAAAATAACCCATATACAATATTTCCAACAATAATAGATCCAAGAGTTATATTTATAAATGAGGAAACCATATCAATTGAAATGGGATGTATCATATGTGCTGGTGTTGTTATCACATGTGATGTTAAGTTAGGTATGTTCACACACCTTAATCTCAATACAACAGTAGGCCACGACTGTGAACTTGGTAATTTTTTTACTTCAGCTCCTTCAGTGAATTTATCAGGATATACAATAACAGGTGAAAGTGTTTATTTTGGGACTGGTTCTGGTTGTAAAGAACATATAAATATTTGTGAAAATGTTGTAATAGGGGCTGGTGCTATGGTTGTGAAAAATATAAATATGCCTGGTGTTTATATTGGTGTTCCAGCTACCAGAAGGGTGTGATATATGATTTATGTGTTTACATATGATAGTAAAATATTTGATATTAAAGATGTTATTACTTTAACTTTAACTTCTACAACCCCTCTGAGAGAAGTTTATAAAAAAATAAAAACGATGAATAATAATGATATAGTAATTATGTTTCCGAAAGACATGAATAACCATCCTAATTATTTATCTAAAATAATTCCAATATATTCCGATGAATATTCTGTTTTATCTTTTTCACCAGAGGACCCAGAGAAACGAATGTGTTGTTTATCACAAGATAAATTTCAGTCATCAGATACAATCATATTTAAAAAAGAACATATGAGAAATGGTATAACGGATATATCTTCTTCTTCATCATATGATAAAGTAAGAGAAAAGATAATTCGCCTATGTGGTGGTGGTTCTCTATATGTTCCATATGATAGGAGAAATATAGACATACCTTCTATTGTATATGCAAATACAACACCATCTATAGACGCAATTCATTCCGATAATATAAAAAATATAGACATACCTTCTATTGTATATGCAAATACAACACCATCTATAGACGCAATTCATTCCGATAATATAAAAAATCATATATATAAAGTTAGATTAAATTTAGGTATAGGGGATATGATATATGCTAGAGGTATATTAGATTCACAAAGAAACAATTTCTCCCAAGTCATTATATCTCCAAATTTTGAAAGTTATATAGAAGCTAGGCAACCTATTGAGAGTGATATATCATTTACTAAAGAATTATTTAAACTGTTATTTAATAAACCACCATATTATATAATAGATGAACCAAATAAAAATTATCAAGCTCGTTCTGCATCTCTTTTCTATTATCTTGACAATATACCTTTGGTAAAACCAGATTTAAGAAAAGAAATTTGTGAAGGTAACAGTTTAAATATAGGTCCGTATATTGTTATTCCAACAAGAGTGAGGGGTGTATCTAAGAAAGAATATGATATGTTTATTAAAAAAAGATTAATAAGAACAATATCAAATTTATCTAAAAAATATATGATCGTTTTAATTGGAGAGCGTAACCTTATAAAATACAGAGAACAAGAAAATTTAATGAAGATAGATATGATATTCGATATATATAAAGATATGAAAAATGCTGTTGATAAAAAACGACTTTTAGACATTACTTTTAAGGATGTAAACAAAATAATAATAAATGACGATAGAATGAAGAAATTCAAACAAGAATGTAAATATATGAAAGAATCTGAATGTGTAATAACATTAGGATGTGGTGGTCCGTTTTGTATGGCAACATCAGTATCTAATGTAATAGGATATTATACACCTAACTTATCTATGGACGCAAATGTTCTTGTATTTAAAAATAAGGAATATGATGGTATTCATATTACTGATAATATAGAATCATTTTTTAATAAAATGGAAGATTTATTAATTGATAAACCAGTATTAAAAATTAAAATATATCTTGGTCTTGGTGATATTATTTATACAAAAATGATGTTAGATAAGATTAAATCTAATTTTAGTAATATATATATTTCACCTGACGAATCATTAATTTCTAATAGAGATAATAAAAAAGAATTTTATACTTTTTGTAAGAATATGATAAAAATGTTATTTGATGATCCATCTTATATAATAACAGATGACCAATCATATAAATCTTTACCACCCCATAAAATATATTTAGACTATAAGATAAAATTAGAAAAACCTGATTTATCATCATACCTATGTGATGATAATAAACTTCCAGATGGTCTTGTTGAGAATGAATATATTGTAATAACAACAAAGGTTAGAGCCCTAGAAAGATCCACATATAACAGATATGTAAGAGAGGGATTATGGAAATCATTGAAAATACTTTCTCAAAGATATAAAGTAGTTGTTATGGGAGAACAGAAAGTTGGTATAAACCCTGAATATAAAAATATTACACATTCAACATATTCAATATATGATAATATTATAAAAAATATAGGAGAAAGAAATATTATAGATTTGACGGTTCCAGAACTTGGAATAACAGTACCTTCCATCAAAAAAATCAAAGAAGATTGTAATATAATGAATAAAGCCGATCATGTTGTGACGATTGGTATAGGGGGTAATTTTGTTCTATCAACATCTGTTGCTAAGAGCACCTTATGTATGAGAGAAATAAATGAATCTATCATTGTTGAAACTTTATATACAGGTGAACATCCAAAAGGTGTTTTTACAACAAATAGTGTCAAAATTTTTAATGATAAAATTAATGATATCTGTAAAAAAAGAGATTCTGTAAGAAAAGAATATAAGGCTAATCTATTTTTAGGAATAGGAACTTTAATATATATAAAAGCCATGTTAGATAACGAAAAACACAAATATAATAAAATTTATGTATCACCTAGACAAGCTTTATTAACTGTAATTCATCCTGGTAGTAAAGAATGGAAAGATTTTACTGATTCTTTAATACATTTATTTTTCAATGAACCACCTTATGAAATAACAAATAATCAACACTATCCTCCTATGGATGTCCCGGATGCTATGAGAAATGGCTTTCCCTGTGTTGTTCCAGACTTGAAAGAATATTTATGTAAAGGTACATTACCAGATGGTTTAATTGAAAATGAATTCATTGTAATGTCAACAAAAGTAAGATGGTTCTATAAAAATTTTTACAAAAAGGCTATAAATCAAGGACTTTGGAAGCATATTGCTGATATATCTAATAAATATAAACTTGTTATTATGGGAGAGAGAGAAGTTGGTATTAATAAAGAATATATAAGATATCAAGACCATGTATATTCTATATATAATGATATAATAAAAAATATACCAAGGGAAAATATAATAGATATAACAATACCAGAATATGGTATTTCTTCTCCATCCTTATCAAGACTTCAAAATGATTGTTACATAATGTCAAAATCAAGATGCTCAATAACACTAGGTATTGGAGGTAATTTTTGTATGTCAACAGCTGTTTCTAAAACAATAGGATTAGATGATCCAGCTGATCCCGATCCGGTCGTGAAGGCTCTATATATAGAAAAGAATCCTAGTGATAGAATCAAGATAAGTAGAAATATAGATATATTTTTAAAAGAAATAGATAATATCTGATTTAATCATGTAATTGTATATTGTCATATAACATTTATATACAATAAAAATTATAAAAACAGATGATTAGAATAGAAGGTATTCAAACCATTCTTTAGAAGAATTATATAAAAACTAATAGGAGTGTATAATATGGAAACAATAGGTTCAATAGTAGACCGCTTAGCAACAATCAATAACAAAATGTTTATGGAGCAAGAAAAACTTTATGTTATAAAAAGAATGACATTTAAAGAGTTCAAGAACAAATATAATAATGAGAATACATTGAAAGAATTATATGATTATTTTCAAAAATGTGCGATTTTGAATTTACAAAGAAATAGTGCTATTGATGAAATTGATACAAGGCTTGTACAAATGATAAAAGATTGTGTATCTGGAAAAGAATTAGATGATGGTTCAAATATACAATTAAAATGTAAAACAGAAAATATATAAGGATGAAATAATATGAAAAAAAAGATTGCCCTTTGTACGGGGATCACAGGTCAAGATGCAAGCTATTTAGCAGAATTATTACTTAATAAGGGATATGATGTTCATGGTCTTATTCGTAGATGTAGCACATCAAATACAGGTAGAATAGATGGAATGAATATTACTTTACATTATGGAGATTTGGCTGATTCATCAACCATAATGAATATTCTATCAGAGATAAATCCTAGTGAAATATATAATTTAGGAGCGCAGTCACATGTAAAAATATCATTCGATGTTCCTGATTATACAGCGGATATTACAGGAATAGGAACATTAAGATTGTTAGAAGCAATGCGAAAGGTTTGTCCAACTGCTCGTTTTTATCAAGCTGGTAGTAGTGAGCAATTTGGATCTTCACCATCACCACAAAATGAAAGTACACCATTTATTCCACAAAGTCCATATGCCGCTGCTAAGATTTTTAGCTATCATATTGTTCATATATATAGAAAATCATATGGTCTTTTTGCTACAAACGGTCTTTTATTCAATCATACATCAGAAAAAAGAAGTGATAATTTTGTTACCCGTAAGATAACAAAAGCAGCAACCAGAATAAAATTGGGGCTTCAAGATAAATTATATCTTGGAAATATAGATACATACAGAGATTGGGGTCATGCAAGGGATTATATAAATGCTATTTGGTTAATGTTACAACATACAGAACCAGATGATTTTGTTATAGCTTCTGGTGAATCACATTCTGTAAAAGAATTTTTAGAAATATCATTCGACCTTCTTGGTCTTGATCCATATAAATACCTTAAAATAGATACTTCTTTAAATCGACCATTAGAAGTAAATCATTTATTAGGTAATCCAGAAAAGGCTAAAAGAATTTTGAAATGGGAACCTAAAATTTCATTCAAAGAACTCGTGCAAATTATGATTGATAATGATATGGCAATTGCACAAAAAGAAAAGAAAATGTTGGGGGTATTATAATGAAGAATATTATTCATCGCACAACTTGCCGGATTTGTGGAAATGATAAATTAACATGTATATTAGACCTTGGTGAAATGTATTTACAAGGATTATTTGTAAAAGAAGGTTATCCAGACCCACCAAAACGTAAAATTCCATTAGAACTTATGTGGTGTGATACAACAAAAAATGAGCACGCATGTGGATTGGTTCAATTATCAAAAACAGTGTCACAAGATATATTATATTCAACATATTGGTACAGATCAGGAACTAATGATAGCATGAGAGAACATCTGAATGATATTGTCAATAAAGCATTGATAATTTTATCACAGAAATTTCCAATGTTTGATGAACTTCAATTAAATGTTATGGATATTGGTTGCTTTAAATCAGGATCAAAGATTCTTATGGGTGACTACACAGAAAAAAATATTGAAGATATTATAAAAGGTGATATAGTATTTTCAGCACAAAATAAAAAAAGGAGTGTTATAAACACATTTAGAAGAGAATATTGTGATGATTTTATAAAAATAAGATCTTATTATAATTATAACATAGAATGTACAAAAGAACATCCAATATTATCTATAAAAAACACCCAAGAACCGATAGAAACTAACTTATCATATATAAAAGCTAATGAATTATCAGAAGGTGATTATATAGCAATTCCAAGAATAAAAAATATCAATAATCATATGGTTACAGACAAAGAAAGAGATATATTTTTTATTTATGGGTGGTATTTAGCAGAAGGCAGTGTAATATATTCTCATAAGCCTAAAATTTGTGGAATAAATTTAACTTTTGGATTACATGAAAATGAACACATAGAAATGTTGGAAGCTGCCGCACATAGATTGGGATTGAATACAGATAAATCAATACGAAAAGGTACAATTGAACTTCGTATATATTCTAAAGAATTTGCTGAAGAAATTGTCAGGTTATTTGGTAAGGGTTCATGGAATAAAAAAATAAATCCTGAAATATTTGAATTACCAGATGAACTAAAATTAATCTTAATACGAAATTTATTTTTAGGTGATGGTCATTTAAGAAAAGTTAATGGGGGTGAATATCAATATGAATTATCATCCCGATCTAATGAACTATTAAATGGAATAAAATTACTTTTATCTCAATTTGGTATATGTAGTTATAGATATAATTACAAAGGAAAACCAATGTATATGACTGTTTCTGGTAATGGTATTGAATTACTAAAACCTGGAATATTATCATATATTCCTAAAAAACGATATATAACTACAGATAATTATATATTATTGAAGATAGAGAACATAAGTATTTATGTAGAAAAATGTAATGTATATAATTTTGAAGTTGAAAATGATAATTCATATATTGTAAATGGTATATGTGTTCATAATTGCAATGACGGAACGATGTTAAGTTTTTATCCAAAATCTTTTAAAAAATGGGGTGTTGATCCTTCTAATTCTATAAATGATATAACTGATAAAAGTATATTAAAGGTAAAGGATGTATATCCTTCACAGATTGTTAGCGGAAGAAAATTCTTTTGTATTACTTCTATAGCAATGTTATATGATTTAGAAGATCCAAAAGCATTTGTAAGAGCAATAAGAAATAATTTAGAGGATGATGGAATATGGATATTTGAAATGTCATATTTACCATTAATGATTAACGCTAATGCTTTTGATACTATATGTAATGAACATATCGAATATTACACATTATCTGTAATAGAATATTTATTAGAATGCAATAACATGAAACTTATAGATGTTACATTAAATCCTACTAATGGTGGTAGTTTTCAATGTATTTCTGTAAAAAAAGAATGTAATTCATATAAAATAGATTATGATCATATAAACAAATTAAGAATGGTTGAATTCGAACGAGGGTATGATATATTACTACCATATCTTGATTTTGCTAATAAAGTCAAAAAGATTAAGTCAGATATACAGAATTTTATATATGAAAAAGTTAGAGAGGGAAGCACCATACATTTGTATGGTGCTTCTACGAAAGGTAATACATTATTACAAGCATGTAATATAGATAATAGATTTATTCAATATGCCGCTGATAAAAACCCTGATAAATGGGGTGCATATACATTAGGAACTAATATAAAAATCATAAGTGAAGAAGAATCGAGAAAAATGAAACCTGATTATTATCTCGTTTTACCATGGCATTTTAAAGAAAGTATTTTAATTCGTGAAAAAAATACAATGGCGTTTGGGTCAAAATTTATATTTCCATTACCAAAAATGAAGATATATCCAGAATAATATAAAATAATTAAAAGAAGGTCTTAATATGTATTATGGTCAAGGTAATTTAGATGAATTTTTATATAAAAATTATTTTCTTAATGTAAAAAATGGTTTTTTTGTAGAATGTGGCGCTGCTGATGGATGTACTGAAAGTTCTTGTAAATTTTTTGAAGAATCATTAGCATGGACTGGTATCAATATAGAACCTGTCCCAACATCTTATAAATTATTAATTAAAAACAGACCTAAGAGTAGAAACCTTAATGTTGCTCTATCTAATTATAAAAAAAATATAACATTTATAGATAAAACACCTAAAAAACAAAAAATTCTAACAGGATGGGGATATATAGATGATGGAAGACCGATGAATAATACAGACCTTGAATATATAAAATATGAAATTGAATGTGTTAAATTCTCTGATATATTTATAGAAAATAGAGTTATTGATTTATTTGTATTAGATGTTGAAGGACATGAACTTGAAGCAATAAAAGGTATACTTGAAATAAATAAAGAATATTATCCGAGAATTTTTTGTATAGAAGTTGATAAGGCGAATGTTGAAGAGATATCATCTATGTTAAATGATTATTATATTCAAGATAAAAAAACACCAAATGATAGAATATATAAAAGAAAATACTAATTGGAGGATATGATATGTTTGATGATATAATTACAGAAAAACCAAAAGAATTACGATTTCAGAAACTTATCAAAATTAATAAGGAAATGAAACATGATATCATATCAAATAATAAAAAAGATTTAAAATCAGTAAAAAATTCAAATACAAAATTAGAAACCTTTGATGAAGAAATAATACTTCCAGATGGATGGAAAAGGATCAGAACATCAAAAGGAAAAACTGTTATAAAAAGGAGTACATAATGATTCCAATATATAAACCATACCTTTCTATAGAATGTAAGAAATATGCATATGATGCAATATCATCAGAATGGATATCATCTATCGGACCTTATAAAGATAAAGCTGAGGAAAGTATTAAAAAACTTACAGGGTGTAAGTATGTCCTTCTTCTAAATTCAGGAACAGCTGCTGTCCATTTAATATCACGAGCAATATCACATATATATTCAAATATAAATAAGATAATTGTTCCTAGTAATGTATATATAGCCGCATGGAATGGATTTTTATATGATAATAAAATAAAATTAATACCCATTGATGCTAATGAAAATACATGGTGTATGGATTTTAAAGACATAGATAAAATAAATGATGATACAGCAATACTTGCTGTTCATAATGTCAGTAGTATTGTAAATGTTCCCAAATTAAAAAGAAAATATAGTAATACTATTATTTTTGAAGATGCTTGTGAAGGATTCTTAGGTAAATATGAAGGGTTTTCAGCGGGAACACAAGGTGTAGCATCAGCAATATCATTTTTTGGGAATAAATCAATAACAGCCGGAGAAGGTGGAGCATTATTAACAAATAATAAGGAAGTTTATGATTATTGTTATAAACTACATGGGCAAGGACAATCTACTAAAAGATATATACATGATGAGATAGGATATAATTATAGAATGACCAATATACAAGCTGCTATACTATATGGTCAATTAGAGATGTTACCTGTTATCATAAAAGAGAAAAGGAGAGTATTTGATTTATATAAAGAATTAATCTCACAAGTACCTAATGCAGAAGTCCAACAAACAGAAATTGATACAGAATCATCAAATTGGATGTTTGGCATTAAGATATTGAATGAAATAACATACAATGATGTTGAAAAATATTTTAAGTATGAAGGGATTGATATAAGACCCATGTTTTATCCAATGTCAAAACATAAACCATTAGAAGAAGTTGCAAATAAAGATCAAGAAGTCATTGCTAATAAATTATCTAAACAATGTTTTCTTTTACCGAGCTATCCAGAATTAACAAATGATAATATAATATATATCATTAGTATTCTGAAAAAACTCATAAATAAATATGAAAAGATTTAATATATGATAAAATATCAATAATAAGGAGAAGTAATAAACAGATTTACCTAAACTTGGATTAATTGGAGGTAAAAATGAATATAAATAAATCATACAAAAAACTGGAAAAATACTTCAAAAATAAAGGAATTGATATAGGATATATGTTCTATGTTATGACAGAACATAAAACATTAACAGAAACTACAGACAAGAATCAAGATGTTACTACTAAAAAATTATCCGAACAGTGTTCTCTTATTCCAACTTATTCAGAATTAAAAAGCAAAGAAATAGAAGTGGTATCTCAATCATTGAAGGAATATATAAAAAAATATTGTTGACATTTAAAAAATACTATGATATTTTAAAATAAAAAAGAAAATTAGTGAAGCAAATAAAGGGTATATAAACTAGAAGAAAAATAAGCGAAGGTGTGAAGGTGCGAAGGTGTGAAGGTGTGAAGGTGTGAAGGTGTGAAGGTGCGAAGGTGCGAAGGTGCGAAGGTGCGAAAGTGCGAAAGGAGAAAAAAAAATGTATAATGATATTTTTGAATATGATGATCTTTTTGAAATAGAAAAGAAAGAAGAAAGAAAGATAACTACTATTCCTTCTTGTATAGAAGAAGATTTGTGGGATACAGGAAAGGAAATAGATATCTGGCAAAATCCTATTCCAGATACAATTTTTTCAAATACAAATTGGTGATTTCTTTAAATAAGAATAACATTTTTATGGAGAAATTTGATTATTTACAAAATAACTAATATAATTAACGGTAAATGCTATGTAAGGCAAACAACAAATTTCAAGAATAGAAACATTCAAGATAATGATAGAACATTCTCATTATTTCGAATATAGATATAATCTCAATTGGAGTGGAAGCGGAACACATATGTCGAAAGAAAAAAGAAAACTAATTTTCAAATAAATACATTAAAATAAAACAGGTTGACACAAGAAGCATTCAGAAGAAAAATTCTGGATGTTTCTTATTATGGGAGGTTATGTATTTTAAATATTTAAAATATATATTATTGCATAAATGGTATGTACTTTTAGAATGTATAAAAAGGGGTATAATATGGAGAGGTATAGTACATGATATGAGTAAATTTTTACCATCTGAATTTATTCCATATGCAAAACACTTTCATGGTAAGCATCCTCCTACACATGATTTATATACAACAAATTATTGTAAACCAGCAATTACTGGTGATGAAGAATTTGATGCTGCCTGGAGATTACATATAAAAAGAAATAAACATCACTGGCAATGGTGGACAGTTCCTAATGATGGTGATGGTATAAGGTTGATTGAAATACCAGATCTTTATATTCAAGAAATGATTTGTGATTGGATAAGTGCTGGTAAATTACATAAAACTAATGGTATTACTGAATGGTGGTCAATAAATAAACACAATATACAATTTCACCCAGTAACAAAAATGAAGATAGAATGTATAATAAAAAACGAAGAGAAGAAAGGTATATAAATAAATGATGTTATATATTATTAATAAAATAACTATTCAAAGTAACATATAACATCATTTATGATACATTTTATATTAATTTGACCAATTCATTTCTCTCTTCTTCAACAGGAGCATCAGCTATAGGATTATCTTTAAATCCCCTAAAAACAGATGTAAATCTGCCTCTTACACAATCAATCCATGAAACCTCATATATTTTTCCAGAATCTTCAAATCTATTTCCAACTTGTGGTATATTTTCTTTAGAGGATACTGCTGTAAATCTAAATTTACCATTATTCACATAAACAATATGATATTTATCTTGTAATACATCACCGACCTTAGGCAGCATTGCTTCTCTCATCTCTCTACGAGAAGGTATTTTTATTTGCTCAGTACCCATTTGTATACTCCTTTATATTGAAAACGATTCATTTGTATAATCATTAATCACTCGTTCCATATTATTCTTAGCATTTTCTAAATTCTTTACATATTCTTTATGTCCCATTGATAATGCTGACCCCATTTCTTCGCTTATAGATATTGTTTCAAGGGCTAACATAGCATCAAGGACATTTGACAATTTTTTATATTCTTCATCAATTTTATTTTTATCAATATCCTTTATTGTTATTGAAACAGATGGTTTTATAGACGAGAAATTTCCTGTATTTAAAGTCATTGATCTATCAAGTGTTATATCATATTTAGTCATTTTCTTATCCTTCCCAACATTTTTATTAATTATAACACTATGGATATAGAATGTAAATTATAATTTTATTACATAAAACTTAATATATATTATACATCAAAACTTCTTTTAATTACATCTACTGTATGATTTATTTTCATTTCTGGGTAGAATTTATCTATACTTTCATATATATCTTTTAGTATACCAATATATATATTCTTATACATATTATAATAATATTTTGTCCAAGGATTATCAACAATAGATGATAATCCCCTATAATATCTTTGTTCTTCAGGAACAAATGGAATACAGTTATTTTCTAAGGCATTAATAAATGATTTATTTAAATGACCATTCATATAATCTCTTTCTGTCCCAAGTATCACTGTATATTCCGTATTATAATAATATATCTTTTCAGGTATGATATTTAAATTAGAATATTCTAATTCCTTTTCTGTTAGAATACTATCTGTCATATATTTAATAACAATATCGGAATTCAATATTTTAGAACTCACAATATATTTGTCAAATGATTTTAATCTATCTGATATTGGCCCTATATATCCTAAATTGATTCGTTTTTCATTATCATCATTTAATTGTATGTCTTGTAATGTTTTTATAGTCATCCAATGGGGTAAATATTGAAAACCATTTCTTGGTAAAACAGATGGTTCAAATAATTTTACATGAGATTTTTTAAACCATTCTATTTCATTTTTTTTCATAGATATATTTGTATCAAATATAGTAAGAGGTATCTTCTTTTTCATACATGTTTCTACAATCACAGTTTGTTCTAATAAAATATCTGCTTTTGAAGAATTTATAGATGTTGGTGTCCATTCTAAGAAAATTCCATCAAAATTAAATGGAGTAGGATTTTCTATTATCACCCCATTTAATTTTTTAGTAATAGAAGCCGTTGTATTATAACATCCAATCATATTGCACCTTAATTTAAGTTATTTAAAATAAAATACCTGAATCACAAAAAGATGAAACTCTCATTCTTTTAATACTCGTTTCTTCTATTTTATTGTAAATAAAGAATCTGGAATACCAAACCATTTATTTTTTTTCTCATTTTCAAGAAATGTCATCCAATCAATTACAGACTCAGAAAAACCATCAATTCTTTCCCATTGTTCGTCATGATTAATACCGTTTTGATATGATGCTATATTAATAATATATCCATATCCTGGTAATTTTGTTTCGGGTATAGAGTCATGTGATTGTTCATCTGTAATAACTATCAATCTATCAAATTTATCTATTTTATTAAACAATTCAAACATTGATTTACCAAGATAAGTACATCTGTGTTCTTGTGAATTATTAATATTTTCTGATAGTTTAAATCCATGATAATCATCAACTTTCATTAAATAATCAGAAAATGTAAATATGTCAATATCTTCACACAATTCTTTTAAAAGAATAGCAAGACCACATGCGGTGTCAATTCTATTAATATTATCTAAACGAGCATTCATGGATCCAGATACATCAACCATTAAAATTGTTTTACCATCTATTTTATCTTTTCCTTCCAAACATTTTAACATTGATTTCTCAATCAAATCAGAATGGCCAGGTGCATATCTATTCGCTGTAATAAATCTATAAGGAAAAATGTTTTCAATTTTCATCCTCATAAATCCTTCTTCTATGAGAGAAGGATCAACACCAACTTGTACCATATTTCTAAGATTTTTTAACAAAGCAAGAGCACCAAGTTTATTACTTTGTAATAATCTTTCCCAAACAGATTTTTTTTCTACATCAGATTTTGTAGTAGATAATCCTACTTCCCATGTATCGGAAATAGTAAGTTTATTATTAGTAAATCTATACCATAATTCTTCCATTTCCTTATTTTGAGGTTTTGGATGTGTCAAAAACATAATATCCCGTAATCGTATACTTTTAGAACGATCCCATTTAGCAAGTTGATATTCATTAAACTTTGTAAAAGCATCAGAGATGCCTAATTTTACCTGTTTTGATATTGGTGTTTTTCCATTTTTCCAATATATCGACATGAACTTTACAATTTCATCAGGTCTTTGAATTATTTTAGATAAAACTTTACGAACATACATACTACCATTTTTAGTAATTGTATTTGCTAATAACAAAGGTACTGAACGTAAATGATATTTTTCACGAGCTTCTATAGCGAGATTAGCCACTACGAATGGATCAATATTTTTTGCTAAATTTTCAATTCTTTGAGCAATAGACACACCATCTTCATAGAATGTATCTTCCCATAATAGACATGACAGGACGGATCTTCTTAATTCCTGTTCGGATGATAATTGTTTTGCTAAAGCACCTTCATGGGTTGTTCTATTATACATTTTACACACTCCTTTGTTTATTAGGGAACCATTGATAAGTGAGAAATTTGGCTATATTCATAGCTTAAATGGTAACAAACCATTTGATCAAATTACAAGTTTGATGTATCACTTATACATCACCACTAATTAAATACAACTTTATGACAAGAATAATCAGATTAGAATTTATAAAAAATTTTAACTAAAGAGAGGGAATATTCGCTTGGGGACCGAAATCTGTTTTATGAAAGAATTTTTCATCTTTCCAAAATTTCTTACAAGTGGATTTTATTCCATCAGGTTTATAGGTTCATCCCCTATTTTTTCTTATTCTCTACCATAAGTATTATGAAGTAACCCTTACTATCACCACTCTCTATTTGTAGTTATATTATACCAAAGAGCAATAAAAATGTAAATATATTTTTATTATTTATTTTTTAATTTTTCCTTTGTTTCTACTAATTTTGCATTTACATCTTTTTCAGATTGAATTTTTCCTTGTTTTGCTTGGAAAGCATCTATAACATTCTGTCTAACTTCTAATGACAAATCATCTAATCGACATTGCATACCAGATGATGTAATTCTAATAGGTTTATTTACTACTCTTTGTAGATGTTTATGGGCTTCTTCGTGTGTAAACGAAGCAATAAAAGCCACCCACGGATTCAAACTAGGTAGAATCTCATATTCTATACGATAGACACAAACGGACATAATTATACTCCTTTATTTTTATTTATTTTTTTCATTATTTTCTATCCAAACTAAGATAAAAATAAAAATTTATATCACTATACTAACTTTTAATTAGTATAGTGATTATTTTTGAATCTTTATAATTTATTTACCATGTTAATACGATAATGTAAACATATTTATCTTAAAAACCATATATTATAATTATTTACCACTTTTCTTAACTTTCTTTGTATCTTTCTTTGTATCTTTCTTAGGTGACTTATCCTTTCCCATATCAAACACCTCCTATTTCTTTTTATTTTTTCGTACCTTTTTTACTGCTTCTTCATCCTCTGATACACCTTCTTGATCTACTTCAGGTGTATTTACCAAATTTTTATCTAATGTGTAAACTTGTGTTTTATCTTCATTATCTATTTCCGATATTAAATGATTACCGAGAACTTCTTCTGCCATCTTTACCAATTCATTTATATTGGAATATTTAGTAGTTTCCAACCAATTATTTATATCATCCAATAGTTTAGGAAACTTACCTATAGCTTCTGTTGCATTAATCTCACCTTGTCCTAATTTTTCTTCTCCATATGAATACCATGATCCAGCCTTTTCAATTATACCAGCTGTTACCCCAAGATCTATAAGTCCAGCGTATGGATTAATACCTTTCATATAATCAATACTTATTGTTGCTTGTTGATATGGTGGATATACCCTGTTTTTTATTGTTGTAGCGGCAATCGTGTTCCCTATAATTTGTTTATCTGAATTCTTTATATGCGCTTTCTTCAATGAAATTAATATACTTGGGAATAATTTCATAGCCTTACCGCCTGAAATTTCATCAGGCATTGGAACAGATGTTGATGGCCTTGCATATAGATGTGATGTAACAATACCTATTGATTCTTGTTCAATACAAATATTCAACATTAATTTTAACATTGAACGAATTTGCCTTTGCAACTGACCTTGGTCTGATTTAGGATCATCTCCAAGAGCACTTTCATAAGCACCATATTTATCAATACCACCTACTGAATCTAATCCTATAATGAGTTTTGATTCACCTATATTTTTGATGGTTGCTAATACTGATTGTATTTTGCTTATCCAAGGTGTATATACATATAATACTTTTGATAAATCAAGGCCCCATCTTTTACAAAATTCATCTTTTACACCACCTTCTGTATCAATAATAATAGGTGTATATCCTTGTTTTATCGCTTCAGCCATACATAAAATCATAAAGGAAGATTTCATAGTATGTTCTGGACCAGTGATTCCTACTAAATTTCGGTTAGGAATACCTTTATAAAGATTCCCTGATAGAATTCTATTTAAATCCAAACTAGGTGTTTTTATAAAATCTGTTGATTTTGACACATCACTTTCAGACATTACTGATACATGTACCCCTTTAACATTTTTGGATAATAATTTTTTTATATCATCTATACCCATTATTCATCCTCCTTTTTTTCACTATATTTCATCTCATCAAATTTATAATCAATATACTCTACATGATATGGTGTATGAACACACGTTTCAAATAACTCTTTTGGTACTCTATGAACACCATTCTCCAATCCAATATTTTGAGCCCTTGAAACTATTGGCATAATTTCATCTCTTTCACCCCTAGCTTCTTGAAAAAACTGTGACCAACAATCATGTAACTTATTTGGCTTCCAGATGGGAACAACAAGATTTTCCCATCTATCCTTCCATAAAGAACACCCCCAACTAGTGAACCATTTTAACCTATTAACTTTATAATAATCATTTTCATTATATGGTATCTTTGAATAACATGTTGCATTAAATATACTTTCATTATTTTTATATTCTGTATTAACCCATTCAAGCAATAATAATGCATCTTTTGATGGTACAACATCATCTTCTAAATAAATTACATAATCAGACAATTCGAAGCCCTTTGAAAAACATTGATATGTATTCATTGGCATCCCAAGTCTATTTTCGTTTATACTAAGTTCTATATTTAACCCATCAATATCTTTTATTGTTTCTATTGTTTTAGGACATCCAGGTTCAGCAAATATAAGTATAGTATAATTTTCGTGATTATAACATTTTTTTATTCCTTCTATAACTTGTCTTGTATAATCAGGTCTATTATATACAGGCATTACTATTATCTTATTGTTCATATTTTTTCCAATCTCCTTATGATACCTTACATATTCTTGAAAAACCATCTTCTTTAAATACTTGATAAACATGATCTACTTCAATTTCTGATAATTCTGTTCTATGTGTTATTATAAATACCTTACTTTTATCCTCTACTTGTTTTGTTTTTATAATCCTAAGTATATTATTTATACCGAAACTATCTATACTACTATCAAGAATTTCATCTAATAATAATACATCAGGAAACATATCTGCTCTAATTTTTGCTATATCTATAAATGAAAATTGTATTGATAAATCAATACTTCTAGATTCCCCACTACTCAAACTTTCATATGATGCCGATGTTATACCAGAACCATATATAGTAGCATTCAACCATTTATCAAATCTCAAATAATGATTACTACCAGATTCTGATAAATAATCATTCACTTGTTGTTCCAGGTATGGAATAGTAGATGATATAGCAAATTGTTTTACATTATCATCCTTACACAATACTTTTAAATGATTCAAATAATCAAGAAGATTTCTCAACTTTACTATACTTTTATTACTTGTTATTGACATATTAGATATAGATTTTATCTTATTCTCATTATCATTTATAATCTTTTCTATACTTGTTGTCAATTCCTTCTTACTTTTTATTTCATTTTTTAGAGTTAATATACGATTCTTACAATCATTTGATTTAGAAATAGAATCCTTAATATCTTTTAATGATATCTTTTCAGTATTCATATATAATTGTATATTGGATTTCTCATCTTCCAATTTTTTCTTTTGTTCAATAAGAGATGATATTTTTTCTGTATTATTAACTATGTTCTTTTCATAATCATTGATATTAGGTAGATCATCTTTTTGTAACATAGATAATTTAGTAGATTCTATCATTCTTTTCTTCTCTAATTCATCATGTTTTTTCAATATTAATAAATTAGAAGATATGCTTTTATTTAAGTTATCTATTTCTACCTGAAGTGATTCTAATTCCATTTTTTTATTATGTATTTGGGATTGTAATTCAGAAATATAATCAATATAATCTTTTTTTAATATATCAGGAGATACCTCCCTATTACATGTAGGACATACACCTGATTTAATAGAATTAAAAATATCCTCTTTATATTTTTTATCATGTGATAAAATTGATATATCATTATCTAATTGAATTTTCTTGTTCTTTAATTCAATAAGTCTATTATTATCTTCATTTGGATTATATTGTATAACATCAAATATCTGTGTTGATATATCATCAATATCTTTTTTAGTTTTTATTATATCAATATTACGCTTTTCTTTTTGTTCATTTATCTTTTTTATTTGGTCATTATTTAATTTATTATTATATTGTAAATTATTAATTTCACCATCAATATCTCGTATATTATTACATATAGAATCATATTTAATAACACTATTATTAATATTTTCTTCTATACTAATTATGATACTTTCAGGATTCTTGATTGTTTCTATAGAAGATAATTCTGATTCTACTTTTTTTAATTGTTCTTCAAATGAGGATGTATCTACTATCTGTGACCTAAGACTTTTATTTTGAATAGTTAAATCATTTATAGTCGATGTATTTTGGTCTATATTTACTTGTAACTTAAATACCTTTTCATCTAATAAAGATAATTTTTTATTAGATAAATCATTTATCTTTGCATATAATTCAAGACCAAATATATGTTCAAGAAAAGACCGTTTTTGTAATGATGACATTTTCAATAATGGTATACTTGAATTAAGATTGGTATAAATGAGATACATAAACATATTAAAATCCATTTGTGTTTGTAATATATCTCTTTCAAACATCTTCTGATATACACGAATATCAGAAGGTATATCTATCAGATTTCCTTCTTTGTAAATCTCTAATTTATCTGGTTTTATGGCTCTTAGAATTGTATAATTATCATTACCTTTCTTAAATGATAAAACAACTTCACATTTTTTTTTATTTTTCCAATTAATTATTTGGTCTTTCTTTATATCCTTGTCTGTTTTACCAAATAAAGCAAATGGAACTGTAAGTAAAGCACTGCTTTTACCAGCACCATTAGATCTTCCGCTCCCTGTATCATTACCCATAATAAGGCTTAATCCCTCATTGAAATCAATTCTTTGAGGGACATTACCATAACTTAAAAAATTACGCCATTCAATATTTTGTAATTGTATCTTCACATTTTCTCCTACATTCCATCATGTATTCTCATTTTTTAGATAAATTATATGGGCTGCAATATAATTTATTGCCCCCAATAATTCTTGAACGGCAGCGTCCAGAGGAAGTCTCTGACTTTCATGTATTTTCTTTATAGCTTGCCCTAATTGATATGATCTAAAATATTCCTCTATCCACATTATAGGTTGCTGTTCGTATGGTTGACCATCAGCGTGCCTTTCTCTACCTTTACCATTCTGGGCTTGCTTTACAGCATCATCCAAAACATTTAATAACGACGCATAATTATTTTTAGAATTCTTTTTAGAATCATCTTCACATTTTTCAAAATTTACCATATTCTTCCCCCCAATCTTTTTTGGTATAATATGCACAATCATCTATATCGTCAAATACATCAGAAACAATTTCAACATAATTGAAGTATATATTTTTTATTCTTCTTCGGATTCTTCCTGATCTCTTCTCTGACTATAAATTTGTTCGGCAAGATTTGCAACTCTTTCAGCCCATCGAACATCATCACGATTCAATTCGACTTCTTCCGCAAAATCTTCAATATCATGTGGTGCAATTTTATATGGATTACGAATGGATTCTGAATCTAACATCACATGTCTAAGCTCATGCCTCATAAGACGAATTTGATCTGGTTTTGTAATACTATCCCAAGCACACTTATCCAGATATATAATGTAAGGATATCCTTCTTCATCACCAGCCTCATCAATTGTCAAATATTTAATTACATCATTTGTCTTTTGACACCTTCCGAGAACTAATTTGCCATTTGACATGCGTTTCTTTAAATCAAATAAATAATTTATCTTTACATTCCTTAATTCTGGAAAAAATTCCGCTATAATTTCACGAGACAAATCTTTTACACTACCTGTCACATCTTCAAATCTTAATGCCATTTCACACTCTCCTTATTTTTTTATATTTAATTATACAGTATAATATTTGGTATGTAAATCATCAAAAATTATAGGAAGTTTTGACCATAAATCATTTAGCAACGGAAGCATAACTTCTTTTATTTGTGGATGTGGTTTACCAGTAGATCCTATAACTCGAAGTTTAAAAATATGTCTCCATTCTCTAAGATTTGCAGATACAACAATTTCAGTTTTTAACGCTGAAGGTAATACAGATCTAGCCTTTTCTGCCGACCATTGATTTTCTAGCAAGTCCATATATGTTTGTTCAGCAATACATAATGATCTCACCCAAATATAATCCGTTTGATAAAGTGTTATTGGAACATTATTTCGTAAAATTGTTATATTATCATCCTTTTCATCTATACTATTTTCTATTTTATATGTACCCTCTTCCAAATTCGACCAAAATGGAATTATACAAGTTATATCCTTATCATACTTATCATCAGAATAATTACAATATCGCGTACTCTCTTGAGAAAACGAACATAATCTATGTCTTACCAATTCATGTGATATACCACGATCAATAATGAACCTTACCGATATTAAAGAATGTTCTATAATTGCTTCATGTCCACTTGTTATAAGGGCTTTTATAAATTTTTTGGTTGAATTAAAATCACCCATTTTATGTTCCGATCTATAGCAAGTCCTACCAACATTTTCTAAATGACGTAATGTCTTTTCTTCATCTATATCAGATTCTATTATATAACCTGGTTTTATTAATTTCATTTTACATCCTCCAATAATTCATTCACAATATTCATCATAATTTCAGGATTTATATGGCTTGGATTATCATATAATTTTATAAAATCAAATAAAATATCTTTACTATTTTTTATATCCTTCATTTCTTGAGCTCTTTCTCTAACTTCCTCTCTATATACATCGAAATGAGTAAAAAATCTAACAGGTTCATATGATTGTATAGAATCTATAATCTTTTGATTTTCATTATAACCATGATCTTTTTTGAATATCAATTTTACTATATTTCCCTTTATATCATTAGGATTTATTTTATCATCATCATATACATTCACAAATTTAATAGATTCTGTAAACTCAATAAATGTTAATTTACCATCATTAAATGAATAAAATCCTCTCATACTACCAGTATCATTGAACGTCAATTGATATGGTGATCCTAAATATGTTATATTATCTTTGGTTGAAGGTATATGAAAATGACCACTTATGACTCGTTTATATTGTTGAAAATCTGATATTGATACATTAGATTTTTCAAATATAATACTTTCTGTTACAGGAAATCCATTTATTTCAAAATGTCCTATTAAATAATCAATATTAGCATCTGTTGATTGATTCCATGAAACAAGACCCATCCTATCAATGGTCATTGTACTATCAACGATCGTGACATTTTTATACTCTTTAAACATTCGTATAGAATTTGTTTTTATTTCTGTTCTATAATATGTATCATGGTTTCCAATAATAAAAAATGTATTAATATTATTATTCTTCAACATATCTACAATATCTATAGCCACATTTAATGTTTTTACATTTATACTTTTTCTGTTGTCAAAAAAATCACCTAATATAATAATTTCATTTGTATCTCTACGAATGCATTCTTCGACCATAGAAACAAACAATTTTTTTGATTGATCTAAAAACAGATCATCATCACCTTTTATTCCAAGGTGTATATCTGCAACAAGTAACATTCTTATTTCTCCACAGTTTCATTAGAAAGGAACAAAATATTTTCATAATCAAGTGATTTGTTTGACTGATATGTCATCTTATTTTCTTCTTGATATTGTTCATATCCTTTATAACATACATCTTTAATTTTAATATGTTTTTTCTGGTCGGTTATGTATAATTTAAATGAATTTTTTATGATTTGGGTTACATAAGCAAAGGCGTTAGTTGATTTTTCTGGATTAAAATTTTTAATGTATTTAATACATGTAAAAACAGATTCTGAAATCATATCTTCTCTCCAAGTATAACCGGAGAAACTACTCTTTGTTGAATACTGTGATGAAATAGTTAATAACATTTTACCTAATTTTTCAGACATTTTTCCAGTATTTTTAAAATCAATTATTTGTTCTAATAGGTCAGAATTCGTAACGTAATAATCTGGGTTTCCCTCTTTCGTATAAATCACCCCCCTATACGCATATTTTTATTTCTATTTTTTAATTATATTATATATTAAACTGGATGTAAACGGGATTTAATGCATTCTTCAACTTTACTTTTCATTTTAGATAGTTTATCGTTAGCATCAAATGAAGCAAGAAGTAGGGGTTCGATTTTTCGTTTATTGTTTGTTATTTCATTAATTTTTTTAATATTATCATCAAATAATATATCATAGAAATATTTACCATTATAGAATTTCTTTAATTCTTTATTCAAATTTTCTATAAGTGGTTCGATTCTATCTATATTATATTTTTCATACATTTCTTCAAGGATACTTGAAGAAATATCACATTTTGATTTAGTTAACCCAATTCGCATAATACGAAATTTATTTGTATTGTTATCAGAATTAGAATAAGAAAGGTATTTTATGAGCCTCATTTGCTATATCACACCTTCCTGTAAACCAATAATTGAATAATATATATATTTTTGTTGAAGGATTAAATTAGAATTTACATCTACTTGAAGTACTCCTTCATTAAGAGAACTTATACTAAAAGAAAAATTATTAGTAATAAGGGTTCTTGATACACCATCAAAAGCATATAACTGGATAATTGGATAATATGTATTTAAATTATGAACAATAATTGTTGAATATGTTGTTCCACTGACTAGATTCCATGTCTCTGGATTTACATAACCCGTAATCATTCTAGGTGTATTAGGAAATGGAATATGAACATTATTAATAGTCATAGTATCAATAGAAGTTCCTGATATAGATACTGTAAATGTAGTGTTTGTTGGATATCCTACATCTTCACTTAAATCACCTATCCATAAATCAAATTTTCCTGTAAAATCCGTTGATACTAATGATACAGTTTCCTCACCAGATTCTGTTGGATATATAGATACAGGTTCATTTGTTGATTCTATTTTTAAACTCACATCAGCACCTGAAACAGGTTGACCTACAGAATTTAAAATATATTGCCAATAATGTGCTCTCATTGATTTACAACTCCTTCAATATTATAATAAAGTATTAATATCATCCCTTTAAGTACAGATATATTTGAACATGTTGTATAAAACAACATATCACCACCATTATCATATAATCCGATCTCTGTTATATTTATATCTTCTTCAGCTTTTATTTCAACTTTTATATTAAAAGTTGAAAAATTACTATCGGGTAGTATCTTTTCTAGACCATCAGCTGATATTGTGTATTTATTATAATTTATTTCTGATTGCAAATTATTATTTACAGGAACATAGCCAATTGTAGAAGAACCATCACCTATTTTTAATACATTAATGCGTTCAAAAAGCATTTCTTTTGTATATAAATTATTTGATTTGGAAACTCTTCTTATTGAAACAAGATACTGTATTGAAGATGATGTATCCCCGACACCAATACAAATACTATCATCATCTATTATAATAATATTTTCTGGAATTATTTTTTTATAATGTCCATCTTCATACAAATACACATCTATTAATAATCCCTTAGTTCCCAATAAATGATTTATTATTAAATTATTAGCAGCATGTACCGCACAATAATCCACAGAATCAAGACTTATTTCATATACACCATCAAAAGAAGAAAGTTCCAATCTATGAGGTGTTGGTGGTATATTAATAATATGATTTGTAGGTATTATTTCAGTCCTATCTTCATCTTGTACGGATACTATACAAGAAATATCAGATGTTTCTGTATCAGCAAACTCTATTTCATCAGAGTAAGGTGATGGTAATACATATGACACCAAATCCGATGTATTATTTAATACCTTAGATATAAAAATATATACTTCTGTAAGTTCTGTAAAGGTCGTATCAACCATTATATAATTATTATCTGTCATTTCAATTGATATCGGATAAAATCTTTCAAATACCTCATTAACACCCACGGAATAACATTGTACTATAATGTCTTTTGAATTAAGACTATGTACAATTTTTGTTTTACCAATACCCATATAATTATTATGATAAAAATACATTCCTTCCATATTATATATTGGAGATAGACATCTTGTCTTTGCATATGCATATACATTTTTTCCTGAATATGTATTGATTGTTGGATCATTATATATTCCTTTAAAATTACTGGGTAATTTAATAACTTCACTATATTCAGCAAATCTAGCAACTGGACGAATTTCTTCAAATTTATTCTTTAATATAGTAAGAATTGATGGTGGAGCTATAGATAATTTATCTAAAGGTTCAGTAGATAAATCTATCTCTGTTCTATAATGTGGTGATAATATAAGTCCCGTATCAGATGTGGGATATGATTCATCTATATAATATCTATCACCGACACCCGCTGATGTAACAGCACTTCCATAATATTCTATATATCTATGTTCTTCCCATGTATTACCAGTATCAATACAATAGTCTTTTATTGATATATTTTCATCCATTGTCCATGGTTTTATAGGAACATCAAAATTTGTTGTCCATTTAGCATAATTTAAAATACATAAATCATCAATATAAAATGGTGATGATACCATATCATACGTCGAGAAACCAAATACATCAAAATATGTGCCAGATACATTAAGTTCTGATGAATTCCATTGTTCTTTTTGTTCACCATCAACATACCAAGCAAAATTAGTTCCGTTTATTACAAATGCAATATGGTGCCATTTTTCATCATTAAAAGGCATATCTATTTCATCTTCTGTATAATTCTCATTATTATAGTCATTAAATGATCTAATACAATGTGTCGGATCACCATCACCTGTACTTAAAAATGAGACAACAAAAAATGGATCTGTAGAAAGAAATGTTGATTTTTTAAGATTAAATATTTCTGTTATATAAAAAGGATGATCTTCATTCCAGTGTTGTAAATCTTTTATTTTTACCCATTGAGATATTGTTAAATCTCCTGATACAGAATTTGTACGAAAATTATAAACATGATAAGAACTAGAATTGGGTTCATTACTAGAAAGAACCATTGATGAATTACCAAATTTTTTATCATCATATGATATTTCATTAACCTGTCCTAAGTTCTCTATTACAAGGTTTGGAAGTAATGGATTATTATATTCCCATACAGTAGATCCATCCTCTCCTTCAAATCCCGACATATAATACACATTTCCAGATAGTTCATTTGTATTAGTAGTAATAGAAGAAGGTATTTCTTCTATTCTGTCATGCCATTGTTCATATATATTAAAAAGATTAGAACTATTTATAATAATTTTATACATAATCTCAAGAGAATTATATGTTCCTTTTCTTTTCAATAAATCTGGTAAATTTTCAATATAAAATCTATCTAAATTATAATTTGTCGAATCTATTGGTATAATAGATGATATATTATATGTATCTAATAAGTATTTTAAATAAATATCAGGTGCTTCGTGAGGATCTTGCATAGACAACAATCCTCTAATTTTTTGATATACCTGTGAATATAGTTGATCAAAAGATACACCCATAAATTCTCTAAGATTATTTGTTCTTTCATGCTCAGGAATAGCATCTATTACATAGTCTTTCATAGAATAAGTATTTATAGATATTCTTAAATCAGTAGAACTTACTGGATATAATTTACCTATATATAGATATGGTTTTTGTGTATTTATATATGAATATCCATTATTAACCAAATATACATGAAGATTAGAATCTTGTCTTATATAAACCTCTGATCCAAAAAATGTATTTTCAGAATCAATAGGATTGAACAATTCATCATAAGTCATTTCTGACGCATTTGGAGCGGCGCCAGCACCTGTCGTAGGTGTTAAAATAAATTCAAAAGTATTTTGATATTCTATTTCTTGATTTGAATAAAACCTTGTTGTTGATATATCCGATAATTTAGGTGCATATAAACATACTAATCTAATATAATCCATAGAGCTTTTAACATATAATTCAACACCATATACATTATCTATAACTATACCAGAGTTTTGTCCTATTAAAGTAATATTATTGCTCATTAAATCCTCTTATAATCTATTTCTTTATTATATTTATAATAAATCTATCAATTATAGTCCTTAGATGTTCTATAGAAATATCATCTGGTAATATTTTATTTGGAGCAGTACTACCTGTATAATATGTCGGAAAATTACCCCATGAAATTACAGGTGTATTTTGTAATTGTGATATTACAGTCCAATGTGAATTAGGTGTAATAACAACATCAGCATCTATTATGAGACCAACTATTTCTATATATATATCTTGGAAATATGTTGCATTCTTCAACATCATATTATTTTCATGTAAATGTGTTTTCATATCCCCTACAACAACCATCTCTGGATATTTATCTATAAGAAAGTTATAAATATCAGATACAACAGCATATTTTTCATTTATACTTGGTATATAAAGTATATTATGAATATCTTTTGTTGGGATTGTCATGGGCATGAATATTTTTTTATATAAAGGATACCAATGAGAAGGTTTTGTATATGAAGTATTAAAGCATATCAATGATTTATCAGGACTTATAATTTTAAGAACATCGTTTTTTATCTTTCGTGATATAATAGACATTTCTTTTTGAGATACAGAATTATGAAGAAGTCCATTTTGATTTAATTCATCTCTCGAAAAATCTTCATATATAGGAATAACTGTTGCCCAATCATCATATAAAAATCTTCTATTAAAATGAGTTGAAACGAACATTTTTTCCGGTTTTAAAACTTGATATATCCATCTTGCATAAGGTCTAAAATCAAGGATTTCAGTTTTAAAATCACCAACAAATGGTCCTACGAGAACATATTTTATATTACTCATTTTATATCAATACCATATCCTTTTAGGGCGATATATAGTTCATCATCCGACATAAATCCACCCGGAAGTGGCTTACCTTTTTTTATCCACCCCTTAACCAAAGTCACATGTTTACATGATCCCGACCTTCCTGATGGACAATTACAAGACCACTTAGAACTCTTCTCCGTCACTGTGTATACGTCTTTTGCACCACCCCGGCCCCTCGTCCATTTAGATATAATATAACTATTTGGTACTTTAGAATCTTTGATAATGTAATCAGCATCCTTATCAAATAAACTTTCTTTTTCTGTTATATAATTATGTAGTCTCATTTTTATACCTCTTCTATAATTATATTACCATCCCATATATTAAATACATTTATATTTGCATTATATATACTTTTACTGACTTGTATAACTTCAACATTTTTTAATATATCTTCCATAATTGTTGTATTTAGTAAAAATGTTCTTTCAATTTCTCTTAAATTTGAAAAATTTAAAAGTATTTTATTATTTTTTCTTAAATAAGAAATGAAATTAGAACCAGGAATATTTTCAATATAATATTTCTTTCCTGTGTATTTTAAAACATCATTATATATTCTGATATTATTACATATAACATATCTATTAGTCTTTGAAAATACATTAACAACGGAAAGAATTTTTTCTTTTGTAGGGTCAGTGAAATTTAATTTTATTAAATGTATTTTTTCTGTATTATTTTCTGCTATACTAACAACATTTTTCTCATCTATGGTGAGATAATCTTTTCCAATATATGCAATCTTCATTTTATCTCCTTCGTAACAACATATTTATTATTAATAAACATTCCAATACAGAATATTACATTCTTCTGATGTTGTTACTATATATTTTAATAATTTATTTTTATTTGTAATGAATAGTTCATCATTCAATATATTTCACAATATATTTATATTAAATAAACAGTTTAAATTAAATGATTAGAAAATAAATTGATTATATATTTTGATATACAAATAATGGACAATTATAGATATGTTTATTAAATTTTTATATGCATAAATGTCCTTCTAAAATTAACATAATACATAATTTTAGAAGTAATTGTGTATTATAACCTTTCAGTTATAATATAATTAAAATAATCCTTTTTGTTTTCTACTACATAATCATATATGTTTATGTGTGAATTATTAATTTTAAATTCATTCAAGTCTTTATAAGGTTTTGGTAAAATAGAATAATATAAAATCTTTCCACATATACTTTCAGTAGTAAGTTTCTCCCTCTCTTGTTTTCCTCTAGAATCCATATCTACAGCAATAATTATACCTTTATTTGTATACTTATATAACTTGGATAAAAATTCATCTGATATACTACCACCTAATACACATGTTCCTTGATTATATTCAACCATCATAGAATCAATAATACCTTCTGTGACAATGATATACTTATCTTTATCAAATAGATTCTTATTCATTATAATTTCTGATTTTTCTACTATAGGATTTAGATATTTAGGCTCAATATCTGAATTTATTGCACGTCCTTGAAAATATACAATTTTATCTTCTTCAAAAATAGGAAGTATGATTCTTGATTTATAATCACCTTTTATATCAATATATACATTATATTCATCAGGAATATATCTATCTTGAATAAATTTTTTTAATATTTTTTGATATTGTATTTCTAAATATCCTTTAGGTTTAGTATTTTTATCTATACAATCAGATAAAATATAATTAAAGGATTCCGTATTTTTTTTGACTTCCTTAATATAATTCCTCTTTTTATTAAATACTTCATAAATTTTATCAAATTCAGGTGTAGACACACATTTTATCGCTTCTGATATCGGTACACCCTTTAATTCAGCATATAATTCAGAAAAGGTGCCACTACGACCACAATTAAAACAGTTATAATATGCTAATCCATTGTCATATGTCACACTAAATCGTCGTTTAATCTTAGATTTTTTACTATCCCCACATAAAGGGCAACGCAAACTTATATTCTCACCCTTTATATAAAGTTTACCATAATCACTAAGAAAATCAATTACTGTCTGATATTCTATCATTTTTTCTTCTTTTTAATTATATGTTTTGGAAGTTTACCACCAAATTTTATAAGAATTTTTTCCGCTACTTCTGGTGATATAAGACTGGTAGTGAGTGGTTTTTTTTCATTATTCTTCTTTTTTATTATATCATTTCTTTTCATATTCTGTTCCATTTTTTTTTTCAAATTCTAAACAATCAAAATCAAATGGTACAAATAACATACCATCATATAATTTTACATTAAATTTACTTTGGCCACATATCATTCTCTTTTGATCTGATTTACAATAAACACATTCTGAACATAAAGCAAGACAAGGATCCATATCATTCTCCTATAGAATTTCTCATTTTTTTGGATACATGGTTTTCTAATGCATCCTTTTCTATTTCATCTCTTATATCTTTAGGAAAAAGAAGATAGAATTTTTTAACTTCTTCCATTGTATTACCCACATTTAACATCCTCAACATAGTACATGATGTTTCAAATGGTCCCCATTCTGGATCAATCTTACGAGTTTTAAGATAGAATTTTTTCATAGCTCGTTTAAGAACATTAGATACTGCTTGCCTAGTAACATTCAACTCATTTGCAATTTCTGATCCATCCATTGGCCGAACATACATTATTTATTCTCCTTTTCAAAAAATTCCTTTATAGTATCAATTTTATTACTATAAAGAGTATCAGTTATGTATCCATCATCAAGAATATATGAATATTGATAACACCCATATTTCATATTTCTTATATAGATACCTCTTTTAATCAATGGATCATTCGTTTTACGATACCATCTCTCACCAACCACAACATCCCTCACAACATCCTTCTTATTTCTTTTAAAAAGCCAATTTGATAACCACATATTATTTCCTTTATATGTAATTCAATATGGTTTCCAATGATACTGGTTTAAAATTATTTACATCAACACCCACATTCACAGCATTAATGTCTTTTCTATATAACCATTTTTCATGGACATGACCAACAACATTCAATGTATGATTACCCTGAATATTATTAGGATTATGTGTGAGATATAAGGAATAATTATTTAAAAAAATAATCTCTTGATTTTTACTTATTTTTCGTATGGACTTAGGATCGTGATTACCTCTTATGTATATAAAATTACCATTTATATTCTCCAACCATTTTAATGATTTATCATTAAAACACATATCACCAAGAAAATATACTAAATCTTCGTCTGACACTAATTCATTATGATTATTAATAATAGTCTTGTTCATTTCATATACATTATCAAAAGGTCGATTACAGTATTTAATAACATTTTCATGGCTAAGGTGCCAATCAGATGTAAACCATATCTTCATATTACCTAATTCTTTAATTATCAATTTCAAAAAATATCCTTTCTTTTATATTATTGACTTTTTTACTCTCATATTATACTTTATAAAAGTAAAAAAGTCAAGCGAAATTTTAATATCAAACCACCATTATTTCTATAAATACTTTAAAATCAACCACAACGAGAATCACCACAAGCCCTACATGTACTACATCCTTCTTGCGGAACAACAGCATATTCCCCACATTTAGAGCACATTTCCATTTCTGGTAAGTTTTCCTCTTCTTTTATTTCAGCCATATAATATCTTTCCAATAACTTAGCAATAGCATCAGGAACAGATTGTATTTGTGCTGGTTTTTTATCTGTTTCCTCAAATCTAAACCATACCGGACGATCCGAATTAATACCCATTAATGTCTTTTTAATAGCTTCAACCGGTGTCCCATGTTGTAAAGCTATAGAAATAGAACGACCAAGTGCCTCACAAAATGTATTCAAAAATTGTCCTGACTTTCCCATTGATAGAAATACTTCAACTGGCCGTCCTTTATGTGTAGACACTGTTACATACATTTTACCATTCCCTGTTTCAATAGTATGAACATTTGCTTGTAGTTTAGATGGACGTTCATAATTTGATTTAACCTCTGTTTTTTCTTTATTTGAAAATGAAATAGGTTGAGATTTTTTACTACCATCACGATATATAGTTATACCTTTCAATCCTTTTTGATAAGCATATCTATATAATTCAGATACATCATCTCTTGTTGCAGATGAAGGTAAATTTGTTGTACTGGATATCCCAGTCGAGACGTGGCATTGCAATGCTGCCTGCATATCAATTCTATCCTTTGGTTTTATATCATGGGCAACAACAAATACATCTTTCACTTCTTTAGGAATACCACGAATACCTTTTAATGAACCATTATTCTGAATAATCTTTTCCATCATTTCAGAAGTAAACCACTGCTCTTTCTCATATTTTCGTTTAAATATAGGATTTACAATTGTATATACATCGCCTGATTCAACAAGTTTTTTCGTAAATACAATACCAAATGAAGGTTCAATACCATATGAACAATCACATGATAATGCTGTTGTTCCTGTAGGTGCTACTGTAGTATGCTGAATATTTCTCAATCCATTATTCTTAACCTTTTCTATCACCTTTGGATCAGTTATAAGAGATTTTACAACACCTATCATATCATCAGCTACTTCATCATAATTATAAAATCTACCCTTTTCTTTTGCTATATCAGCACTGGCCTCAATACATGCTGTTGTAATTGTACTCATAACTTCAGAAGCAAAATTTTGTCCTTCTTTACTATCATAAGGTATTTCTAATTCATATAATGCATCAGATAAACCCATTAAACCTACCCCAATTGGTCTATATTTTAATACAGTATCTTTAAATCTATCATCAGGAAAATCCATATTATCAATAATATTATCCATTAGTTTAGTTACATCATATGAAACTTTATATAACTGGTCATAATTATATGTTTTATCATCATTACAAAACTTATGAATATTAATAGAACTCAAATTACATGCAGAAAATGGTAAAAGTGGTTGTTCCAATTCTGTTATCCTAAAGGCTTTTTATCCTCTAGTTCAATAGGTTTTTATTCCCTATTGTTCGGCATATCTTTTCACTATTTTTTAGTGTCCCGGCCTCTTGGGCACATTATTTCGGTGCCTATGCTCTGCCCATGGCATTTAGCCTTCAGGTCTGATTTGCATTTCAGCTTTCCAGATTTTTTCCGGGATTTTTATACTGAGGCAAGCTATTCACCACAGTTATGTACAAGAATTCCGTTTGCGAAAAAGTTATGATTTTTTCTTGTTGTAATATCATATACATCTTCATTTTTTATTTTTTTTATTGAAATTAATTTACCCATCTATTTCCTCCATATATTTTATAAAAATATCATCACTTTCTGTAATATTTTTTGCTTCAACATATCCTCTATTTTTTGTATAGATTTTATGATCTGGTGTACATTTTATGTGAGTAATATTTCCATCATCTTCTATTTCAAGATCAATAACTTCTGCGTTCTCCCTTGTTTTATAATGTTTTTCTACAAAATCATTTTCTATAACATTATTTTCAATATCAAATGATAAAATCTCATCTCCATCTACAATATCATCCATTCTTTTTACACTACCATCATACATTAATATAAACGAATCACCTGTGATACAAGGGTTACAACATTGTATTTTAGCGACCTTTTTTAATGGATTAAATTTATTAATTGTATCTATGAATAACACACCTGGATCAGCTGTTTTCCATGCTGAATCTATAATCATATCCCACAGAACTCTAGCATTTATTTCTTTTACAACACCATTTGCAGGTGATACCAAATTGAAGGGAATATTATCTTTAAATGCCTTCATAAAATCATCTGTTATTGCTACAGATATATTCATATTTGATAACACACCATCCACACTCTTACATTGTATAAAATCTATAATATCAGGATGTGATACAGGCATTACACACATTATAGCAGCACGTCTAGCTCTACCACCTGATTTAGTTGTTGCACCCACAGCGTCATATAATGTCATAAAAGATATAGGACCACTTGATTTGCCAGATGGTGTCTCATTTTTCATTCCTTCATATATATGAGCATCTTTTTCCCTCAAATTGCCAATAGGAATACCTATACCAGCACCACTTTGAAAAATCTTTCTAGCAACATTAGCAATATCATAGATACCATCCATACTATCCTCTAACCCTACAACCCAACACGCAGAAAATATCTTCTTCTTTTGACCAGCAGCAAACCATATTGGTGTTGATGGTCGCCATATATTTTCCTTCAATAAGTTCAAAGCTATTTTTTGGTGTTCTACATCACCGAATTCACTTGAAACTCTTACCATAGCATCTGTTATCGTTTCATTTGAAAAGGTATATAATTCTGTAAAAATCCTTTCTGCCATGATACTCATTTTAATTTTATCTGGATTCTTATCAATCATATTTTATATCTCCATTGGTTTTAAAATTTTCATTCTCTAATTCTTTCTTCTACAATTTCTCATTTTATTTTCTTTAACAAATTTTTATTTCACTTATCAGTGGAATTTCACAAATTGAAATAGGCATGTAAGAAGATACATGCCTATTTCAATTTTTTTATTATCTGTTAGATTTCATCAAGAGAACGATCATACCATTCACCTCGATAAACCTCTTCAACTTCTCCGTTTTCCCATCTCTCAACTATCATATTCTTTCTATATCTATCGGGTGTATTCTCAACAATTGATATAGCCTCTTTTTCAGTTGATCGAAGAGGACAAGTATAATATCCATATGGGATGCAATATTCCTTTTCAAATTTAGTTCTCTCTGATTCATTTACAATAGCATATACTACCATTTTATCCCCCTTCTAATATAAAGATAACAATTTAGATTCAACTCTGGAAAAATCATCCAGATACCCTTTGAAACCATTCTTATGAAAAAAATTATACATATTACTTGGATCGGACATCTTATAATTTTTATAACTATTTAAAATTCGGGTTCTCATAGTCTGAGGAATTTTTTTAAAATCAATTAATATTCTATTAAAATTATATCTTTCAACAAGATTATTTTCTTCTAACCATTTTTCATACCCATAATCTATAATTTTTTTAGCAAAAACTTCACCTAATCCTGGTTTTCTTTTATCTGACGGCCAATCCAATGGTGTTTTTATATTGAATATACCATCCTTTGCTTGACCTGTTAATGAAGTTTGAATTATAAATTTCTCTACATCTTCACAAGTTCGATATTCACCCCTTTGTGGATTATAAACCTTGACTTTATCAGAACAAAGCTGAGTATAATCTTCATCATTTGAAATGATAGTATAATTACCATCATCCTTTGTTGCAAGGACAGCTATAATATCATCTGCTTCAGCATTATCTACCAAAAGGGTTTTAAATGGTAAATATTCACCGACTTCATTCATAAACTTCCTATATTCTGTATGAAATAAATTCCAATCAAATTTTGATTTCTCTCTTTGTATCTTACGTTTTTCTTTATACCTATCCCATAAAATTTTTCTCCAAGATTTTTTGTCATCAATTGCTAGAATAACTTCTGTTATATCATCTTTATATAAAGCCTTATATAAAGAATCTATTACAAAATACTTCCATAATTGTATATCTGGGGAATCTACTCCGATTTCTTTTGAACAATAAGTGCGTACAGCAAGATTATTCATATCTACTAACAATGTTGTCATAAACAATATCTCACTTTCTTTTTTTACATTATATCACAAAAAATTATATATGTTAATTATTTAATTTTTATTAGTATTTAATGTCTCTATAAATCCTTTTTTCATAATATAGAGATACTTGATTGCATTAGGTGATTTGAGTTTTGATTCTAATTTTTCAATTTTTGATATGATTTCTTTTAATTCTGTCTCGTCTATATAAACATCTTCTGATACCTTTAAAAATATTGGATATAAATCAAGTTCAGCTTGTTTTATAATATTAAATTCATATTCTAGCATTATTGAAATATCCTTCTATATTTATGAACATAATTATATTTTTATTTAACCTTTTGATACAATCTTTTGTCTATCACACTCACCACATCTATGACCTTGTTGATATGTATTAAAACTCATATTAAAAATATGACCCTTTGGACACATAAATGATAATTTGGATTTTATATTTTTATATGAAGTAGATAAGCATATATAGTCAACATCCTCAATAAATGTTTTCACATTCTCAAATGCTAACCCTTTTGATACCACTATTTTACCTTTCTCATAAAATGACCATCATCACCTTTGTATTGAATAAAAAATGGCTTGTTATACTTCGTACCACGAAGATATTGACTTGCTGAATTATCTGGTTTGAAACGTAATCTTCTTCTATCAGCTTTCATATTATTAAAAAAATCTTCTTTATCTACATTAAATATAGGAAACTGGTTTTTCTCCCCATCAGCAAAAACACCTTCTACATCAGTTTCAACCTTGCCTGGATTAGATGCCCCTGATGATTGTATTGATGCATAATTTTCTTGGTCATGTGTAATACCACCCATTAATTCCCCTGCCATACATTTTCCTCCTAATATATAATTAACTATTTATTATTCCACAATCCTAAAGTAAGTACATTTGTTACAAAATCACCTGTTTTTCTTATTATACCCTTTTTATCTATTTTAGTAAATTTTTCTTTTTTTATTTCTATGAAAACATTATTTGCTTTATTATTATCCTTAAACACATCCCTTATAAATCTATATTTTATTCTCATTTGTGGATCAAGTCTCATAAAATACATCTGAAAAATAGTTCTCATTCCTCTATTTTTTACTATAGACATTAAATCATTATAGTCTTGATTTTTCTGAATTGGGACTGTTTCTTCAGGATACATTAATTGATCATACAACAAACATATCATTAATTGACAAAATTGGGTAGACGTAACTGTAAGTTTCAAAAAATTTACCTCACTTTATATGTTTACAAATCTATAAAAATATGCTATAATAAGCATAAGCGCCAAGGCAATGGATATTGCGCGAATTAATATATATTTACTATTGGTCCATGGTCCATAATTACTATTTGTTTATTATTTATTACTATTTATTATTTATTATTAATCCATAATTATTTATTACTTATTATTTATAATTTAAGCGCATAAAAATACACTATGAAAAAAATTCATAGTGTATTTTTTAATCTCTCAATTATCTTCTAACATTGACATAGCCTCTGATAAAGTCTCTTCATCATCAAACTCTTCCTGGCATGTACCACCACATCTCCTACATTTATTTGACAATTCAACTTTATTATGATCTATTATTTTTCCAAAACCCCCTCCGAAGGGATTTTTATGAAATATAATATTGTCTTTATTCATAACAGGTATTTCATTAATTGAATTAATTGAATTAACAGCATCTTGAATAAAAGACACTTCATCAAATAGGTTTTCTTTTTCAATAACTATTTTACCTTCAACCAACATTTTTGATCCACATGGTGTTTCCCATCTTACTAAGGCTTTTGATCCATTCTTTGCGACAACAATAGACATATTATGATTACCATTAATATATGTATCATCTGTTCCTGAAAAAAATGCTCCCATATTATGATGGGAATGCATCACACCCAATATATCAGGTCTTTCAATTGGTCCTGTAACATGAACATGTGTACTCCCAACATTTTGTTTGGGAATAATAATATCCTTAATCATTAGGGATTTTTTATCACCAATTAAGTATGCCAACCATTCAGTTGAAGGATACTGTTTCATCAATAGATCAATCTTATTCTTTACAATTCTATTAATTATAATAACAATTTCCTGTGATGGTTTATGTCCACATTCCGTCACGATATTTAATTCGGTATTAGTGTTTTCCCATAAGTCATCTTCTTTAACACTCTGACAAGCACATCCACCTTTATGTATAAAATTTTCCATTTTTATCTCCTATTCATAAATTTCTTTGATACTACATGATACTTCTTTTTCTTCATATTTCATCATCTTACCCACAGCAAGGGCTGCTATAATTGTTGCTGGAACAACCCATGAAGGAACAACAGTATAACCATCAACTGACTCACCCCATTCAGGCAACTTATTAGCGAGTGTAATATGTTCTCCATCATAACCAGCCTTCATATAACGAGTACCAAACTTTTGAGCAATTCTATAATTATTCTCCTGTGAAGAATTCTTATCAGTACAATCTATCATCCAATCTGTTTTTCTGAAAGTATGTTCCTGTAAAATAAATGGAATAGCATATACAGATGTTTCAGGTCTAATTTCATTTATCATATTTCTTGTTATGGATGCTTTATTATGTCCTAAAGAACTCATAGGAAGATCTAATCTATTAAGATTATGAACCTCAATAACATCTGGATCAAAAAGATATATTTTATCAATACCAGACATAGCAACAAATTTTGCCACCCAATATCCAATTCCCCCACATCCACATATTGTTACAGACATATCACTCTTTAAAAACAAATTTTTTTGTCTATCATATAGTTGATTCATATATTAGTTTCCTTTCCTTTCCTTTCTATTAATTTCCCCAAATATTGTCATTATCTATATCGCCCATTCCTTCTCTTAGCGCTGTTGCTGATAATTTTATATCAACATTCATAGGTGTTTTTGTAATATGATTACGAAGTGTATCCAGTCTAGGAAGTAATGATGGATTTCTTCTTGCTATTGACATTGTATTAATATTCTCCAATATGGACTCAGCATCATCAGCTATTTTCAATATATCTTCAGGTGTTTTCCAAGACCTAGGCCATTGCCAATTACCCCAACAATCAGGATGATTTTGATGATAATGGTCGAAGTGCTCCAGATTGTGTATATAATGAGTAGATATCCTTGTAACAGAGTTATCTGTGGTGTGTATAGCAATATAAATGTTAGTAAGTAATTTTTTCACATATAAAGGATCAATTGAGAATCTATCAACAAATTTAGGATTATATTTTCTTTTTACTAACCAGATAAGGTCACCTTTCTCATATCCTTTGACAATAGAAAGACCCCTTTTGGCATATTCCCATGTAACTTCTGGCATAGGAGAACTATTTTTTAATAAGTCTTTCAATGCTTTTTCTTTTCTTTCATATTCTTCCATAAATGAAGATATCATTATGGATGATTCCTCTCTTTTATTCTTTAGGATTTCCTTAACCTTTTTCATTTGGTCGGATACCTTTTTACTAAATTCATTTCTAATGATATCTTCAATATTAGTATTATCTTGCTCTTCTGAAAGAACAAGATTATATATCTTACTTCCAACTCTTACTGATACACCATTAGATCTTATATTCTCAAGATCGGTCCCATCAATAATATCACACATTTCATTAAAAGACTTATCTAGTTTTTTGTTCAATTCTTTATCCATTAGTAAACCTCTTTATTTTTTTTATAAATATATCATATTTTTTTTCGAATGTCAAGATAAAAAAAGAGGAATGACTTGGAATCATTCCTCTTTTTACCATATCTTTTTTGATATTAGACAACACAACCAGCTGTGTCAAAGGGACGAATTTCAACCATACTACCCGCTGAGAACTCTTGTGGAGCTTCAGAAGGCCGAATTTCCATACCATTCAGAAATACCCGATATTTACCAAATCCAGCATTCAAAGACACATTTTTAATTGTTTCCTTAAAATTCATACCCGGCTCAACAGGAATAATAGTCCCGTTCACCATAACACCTGTCTGCCCTTCATTAAGATCATAAGAATGACTCTCATTAATACTCCATACTTCTTCGCTCATATCAATATCCTCCTATTCTGTTTTTTTATTTATTATATCACTTATTTATTTCCATGTCAAGCATTTTTAACTTTTATCTATCAGTTTTAGACATTAAGTAATACTTTTCATTTTTATCAGTATTTCCAATAAATAACATACCCAAGTTTTGATCTTTTACATAAGCAATATTTATTTTAAAATCATCTCCTAATATACCAATTGTATTAACAATATTTTTAAAATCAAAACATATAGACATATCATCAAATTCTACCTCAGCAAGATCAATTCTTAAACCATTAGAAAATCTATTTTGTTTATCAGATGTTTCAATATATAGATTTCCTGAATCAACACCAAAGTATATTTTATTAAATTTAGAACCTATCTTTTTGATTTTATTGAAAGATTCAAGAAATATATCATTAACATTAATCTCAGTAAAATATTCAATATCTGTTCGTGGAGCATCAGCCTCAAATATATTCACAACTTGTGGTGAACAAAAGAATATATTTGACTTTTGCTTGTCTTGTATCAATGTAATTTTTTCATCATGTATCTTTATTTCTGTTTCCCTTTCATCATCTATTAATCCAAGATACGGAACTAATGATGTATTAGGTTCTGAAAAATTAAATGTAAGTGTATCCGTCTTTGCCATTGTAGGTAAAACTGTATTAGTAACATTTAAAATTGAAATAGCATCAGATGAAGATGATATCATTTTTGAACTAATAAAATCCTTTGTAAAATTCAATTGTACACTATCAATAACATAATTCAAAGTGGCTTTTTTCAAAATAGATTTTAGCTCTGCTGTGTTTATATTCATTATTCCCCCAATACACTAATTTTTTTATTATCCATCAAATCATCAAAATAATCTGGAAATGCATCCACAAAACAATCTTGACACACATCAAATTTAATTTTTGTATTAGGTATTATTGAACCATCTCCTGTATTATAATCAAATCTCATAAATTCAGCAATTTCCTCTTTTATGTCAAATACACCATTACAAATGTCACATTGTATTTCAAGAACTTCATTATTTACATTTATTTTTTTAATCATTATCTATCTCCTTTTTAAGAATATGGATGAAGTATTATCATCTTTAATTTTTTTATTTATTTTATCATTATTTAATTGACTTGTAAATTGAGAAAAATAACTAAATTCTTTTTTAGACAACATCATTTCTTTTCTAATATCATTTTTTTCTTTTTTAACTTTATCAGTTTCTTCTTTTTTTACCCATTTTATATATCTTCTACCCATAGGCACTTTATCAAAATAATACCGATATATAATATCATCAGAAACAAAGAATTGAAACCTATTAATTTCATTACATATATCTACTAATTTTGAATCATGTGAAAGCCATAAAGATAAAAGATATGAATTACATATTTTTTTATCATATAATATGTCTTTTTTATAAAATATAGCATTCAAATAATCAAATATCGTTTTTTCAGGCATTAGATGCATCCCTTTTTCATTAATTTTAATACACAACCTATGAAATTTATCTCTTTTATAGAGATAATACTATCTCTATATAAGGCATCAGCAATTTCAATAAGAGCATCACCAGGAGACTTCAATCTTCCGGCTTCATCAAAAAAATATTGATATAATTCGGTATAATTTATAGTATTTGACCTCAATATTTTTCTTATATTATCTAAATCCCCACATAGTGTTGCAGCAAATATCTTCTCGTATACATCTGTTACAGATCCAATTTTTACAGAAGATAATACACCATTAATAGTATTCAGTTGTAAGGTATTGATTGTCCTACGAATATCAGGATATAATTTTTTTACAGTATCAACAATTGTTGACATATCTTCTATTTTTACATTCTCTTTTTTTAATATACTTACGGCAAATTTTGCTACGTCTTTTATAGGTGGACTATTTAATTCAACAACCTGACATCTTGATTGTAATTCAGGAATAACCTTGTGTCCATAATTACACATAAAGATAAATCGTGTAATTGATTGAACCTGCTCCATCAAATCACGCAACATTGCTTGTCCGGGTACGGAAATATAATCTGACTCATTTAAAACAACAACCTTTAAAGGTGTAACACCAAGAGCCGTAGCAAATGATTTTACCTTTGTACGAATGTTATCAATAGAAGTTTCATCCGAACAATTTATCCAAAGATAATCTAATCCTGTTTCCTTCAAAAAAATATGAGTAAACGTCCCTTTTCCAACACCTGGGGGACCAACAAGCATAATGTTAGGGACACCAGTAAATACCTTCTGTAATTTTTCTCTTGCAGTAGGGTCTAATACCATATCATCAAATACAATTGGTTCATGTTTAAATACCCATATATCATGTTTAAAATCTTTTGTCATTTATTACTCCTTATCTATTAATCTTTTTCATTTTGACATATTATATGAATAATGATATCATAAATAAAATAAATTGTAAAGGAATTTTATAATGAAAAAATTATCAGTAGGTGTAATAATTACAAATGGAATAAATTTTTTGTCTATTCATCCAACAAATACTATGAATTTTGATATACCAAAAGGAATGGCCGAAAAGGGAGAAAATACTATAGATACTGCAATTCGTGAAGTGTATGAAGAAACAGGAATTGATCTGAATGAATACAGAAATTGTCTACAACCCATTGGTTACTTTCATTACAACGATGTAAAAGATATATTTGTATATCTTCTTATTTTGGATAAGCTACCAGATGTAAATACAATGAAATGTATATCAACATTTCACTATACTCAATATATACTTTTACCTGAAGTAGATAACTTCATATATAAATCAATATATGATCTATCATCATTCAAACAACCAATGCAAATAATTCTAAATAAAGTATTTGACATACTATGATAATAAAAAGGGAAGATGTATTCCCTTTTTATTGTGGTTATTGATTATTTAGTACTTTTACTCAACTTCATCCTCGGCTTCATCCTCATCTTCATCCTCATCTTCATCCTCATCTTCATCAAACTCATAATTTTCAAACTGCTCTTTCAGAGCCGCCGATGGTTTGAACTTAGGAACAACCTTTGCGGGAATATCAATAGATTCCCCTGTTTTCGGATTACGAGCGGTACGAGCAGCCTTTTCTACCAACGAAAAAGTACCAAACCCAACCAATGTAACCCTACCATCAGCATCAAGACCATCAACAACACCCGTTACGACAGCCTCAACAACTCCCTTTGCATCCCTCTTCGTCAAATCACACTCCGACGCCACAAAATTAACCAAATCTGACTTATTCATAAACATCCTCCTCTTTATTTGTTTTTCTTGGCATACTTTATCTTAAATTTTTTCTTTTGTCAACTATTATTTTATAAAACATATTAAGGATATAATCCTCCCCTCATTGTTTATACTCTATAATATCAAATATTTTTTCTTTTGTCAAGCAATTTTTAATATAGAATACCATTGGATATGTATCAAACTCTTATTGAATATGAATAAAAAAATGCTTGACATTTTTTCTTCTTGTGTTATAATCTATACATAAAGGTTGAGAGATTCCTTACCAAGCGGCGCTGAATGAAGTCATATAACAAGGATAGAATACATATTTTTATAACATGTAAAATTACTTATTCAAAATTAATGATGTTCGTCATGTCCCGGCTTGTATAGGTTTCTCCACCCTTTTAATATTAATGAAAGGAAATAAATGAATGAATATAATTACAATAGAAAATATGAAAAAGAATATAACAGAATATATCAATAATATAAAAGCTACTTCATTAATTTATTCTCTTACATACCCGGTACTCGTTGAATGGGAAGGTAAGAAAATCACAAAACGATTAGTGACAAAAATGTTATCAGTATTTTCTTCTGATTTTCATATTTATCTTAAATTTGAATATGGTTTTACTAAATTAATTATATCCAAAAACGAACGAATGGTTATTTTTTATATTGGTGATGATCGTGATAAGATATTTTACATGAATTATTTTTTGGAAAACAATAAAGGATATGAAGGATCTGAAGAAAAAATACAGAAATTCACAGAAGCATTAGAAAATATTGAGAAATGGCATACAAAATTAGAAAAAATTCATAATGATGTCACATCTTTGAAGAAGGAAATGGGTGAATATGATTGTAAATATATTATAGAGTGGGATAAACTGATAAAATAATGCTTGACTAAACATCAAATTTAGTATATACTATAAGGAAAAAAGAAAGGAAATAATATGACCTTTGCTACTAATACGATATATAAAGATTTGATGAAGTCGGTACATCCTGATTTGCATCCTGAATTACTGGACGCAACATACAAGGCTCAAATAGTAAATAGTAATAAAGATAACCCACTGGCTCTTCGAAGATTAGGGATTGAATGGGGTTTTATTATTCCTACATCAGAAGATTTTAAAACAATTCTTCAAAGAAAACTTCATACCAGACCATCCCCTATAGTTGATAGAACCACTGTACGTCCTAATATTGTTCTCAATGTTTATGATAGAGTACTCTTTATGAGTGGTCGTTATGTAGGGAACCGAGGGATTATTGTTGAGATTTCTCCTATAAGAATGGGTAAATATACTAGCTATCGTTCTTTTATAGTATATGTACCATCATTAGATACATTCATCAATACAAGGATTAAAGAATTTCAGAATGTTTCTAGTGTCTTATATTTTCAGGGAAAAATAGGAACAGAAGAAATCTTTAATGTTCGGAATGCTTGGTCTATATTTAAACAAAACCGTGCTGGTTCATTAACGGGATTTGGCTTACTACCAAATAAAGACTATACGGACGATAGATATCATGTAAAATTCAAACTTAATAAGATGATATTTATCAAAAGACTGGTAAGGACAACAGCAAAATGTATAGTTGTTAATATGGGAGAGTCAATGAAACTTGTAAGGTTATCAAATGTTATAGAAGTCAGTAGATAATAAATATAATCCATAAAAATAAATGGTGAGGTTATACAATTCCTCACCATTTATATGCGTACCGTATTTAGCGGGAACCCACCGGAATCTCATATCAGCAAAGGACAGCAAAAATCACTTGACTTTATTTATACCTTATGATACTATGTATGAAAATAAAGGAAAGGAAATGACCATGAAATATACAATTCCTGAATTTAAAATTTCAAAGATCTTACGCAAATTAGATGCTCTAAATGAAAAGGTTAGCAAATGCAATTCTATAAAACTGGAATATACTGTATCAGACGTATATGATCATACCTATGTAATGGATGATGGAAAAGGGTATATATTACCTGTTGTTGATATAGATCTTACAAACCCTTTTGTATTCATGAATGGCTGGTCTTTTCTGGCGGTTATTGAGCATTTTAAGGACGGTAATGTTATCCTTCAAAAGATATATGATGTTGATATTCCAGACCATTTTCGTACATCTGGAAGTCATTGTGACCATTGTGAAACTAACCGTTTCCGTAAGAATACATATCTTATATATAATAAAGAGCAAGATAAAATATATCAGGTTGGTAGCACTTGTATAAATACATACCTTGGCTTTGATGCTAGTCTTTTAGTACAACACGCCGCCTTCATTACATCCCTCAATGAGGGTATGTCAGATAAGGATATTGAAAGAATTAAATACCGTGGGTTATTAACAGCTGATCTTCTCCAATTTTTGAAGATATGTTATGGAATAATTAATACCATTGGTTATGTATCTGGTAAAATGCTAAGAGATAATCCTTTTAAATATACAACTACTACAGGTTGTATAGCCTTTAATCAGAATTATTCTGAATGGATTAATAATAGTGGAATGGCATTAATTAAATCTGATAAAGCTAAAAGTGTTGTTGAGTCTGCCATTGAATGGGCAAATAATCTGGATACTACAAAGAGTACATACGCTCATAATGTTCAGGTTATAATAAAAAGTGGATATGTTACATATAAAACAGCTAATATAATGGCTTCATTAATACCATCTTATATGAAATTCGTTTCAACACAAGATGATACAGACTTAAAGAAGGTTTCTAATTTTGTAGGACAAAAGGGACAAAGAATAGATGTAATTATGGTATTAAAGAATATAGTGACATTTAATAGCCCTTATGGAATAAGTAAAATGCATTCCTTTACTACAGAAGAGGGGAATATCATTATCTGGTTTACTAATACTGTAGATCTCAAGGAAGGTGTTATGTATAAAGGTAAAGTTACAGTATCAAAACATAACGAATTTAAGGGTATAAAACAAACTATTGTAAATCGTTGTAAATTAGAAGAAGCATAATAAAATTTTCTACTACGAGGGATTCTGAACTATTTGAAGATTATCATAATTTGGTAATTTTATTAAGTGGGGGTATTTATGGCTAATCATACTATAGGAATATACTACGAACTTCCAAATGGAAAAATTCGTACAGTTCCTGATGAATATCGGAACAATGTAAACTACCCGATTTCAGTGTGACAAACGGGGATAAAAATCGCTTGACAAATAAAAGAAATTGTAGTAGAATGATTTATAAACAGTGAGGAAATAAACAAAAACATTTTAACGCTCATAGAGCAGATAGGAGAATGAGAAATGAAGAAGATTAATGTGATATTGGATGAAGCAGTTGACTTTGTAATTAAGGGTGGTGTTGATAGTGGTGTTGTGGTGGAGAAAGGGGTATATCAGGCTAAGATTGGCCGTGTAAATGATGATGGTGAAACATATACTGTATTCGTTCCTTATAAGAATATCATAGAGTGTACAGAAAAGTAAACCCACTGTAAAAGAAAAGAAGTAAGACTGGAATGGTTGTGGAACGTTTGGCCGGTCCACAACCATTCCCTCTGCATATAGACAGAACATTATATTCATTTCACTTCCTTAACATATTGATTTCATTGAATAAAATATCACTTGACTATGATATACAAATATGGTATAATGTATTATAAACAATGAGAAACACCCATATATGGGAGAAAGTGAGACAGAATAATGACAACAGAACTCGAAACCAAAACATTAGAATTGATAGATGGTCTTAAATCAAATGAACTCACTAAAATATATAACATGGTTCTATCTGCTCTTAGAGAATCAAGGCGTCTTGAGTCTAAAAGGAATAAACATAATCTTTATGATGGAATGATTGTAGAATGGAGTGGTCATCGTGGTTATCACACAGGGGTAATAGAAAAGGTTAATAGAGTAAATGCTATTGTTAAGGAGTCTGGATGTGTTTCAACTCGTTGGAATGTTCCTATGACCTTGCTAAAACCTTTACCTTAAAATGAAGGGAAGTATAGATTATATCTACAGTCTATACTTCCCTTCATAACCCGGCTGTGTTCCATGCCAGCATTGATGTTCAAATCCCATCTTGACTTTTTTTAATATGTATGATATTCTCTTTCTATCAAAATTATAAAGGAAAATATGAAGAACTTAATTATAATAAGATTGATAGATATATATAGATATAGTATAATTGATATCATTGTGACTATAGTTGTTTATACTATTTATTATGGAATAGGGGGTTAAAATGGAATTAAAATTTTCTACTACAGGAATACCGTTTGTTGAATTGGATGCCAATAACAAAATAATTTTCAGCGAAACAACATCAAATAATGAAGGATACAAATGGATGGTTTTTTCAGGTGTATCCACTACATCAATTGCTGCATCTTCTGGTAAGGGTAAGAATAAAACTAAAACAAGAATAGATAAAACTGAGCCTATATCTATTATGTTAAAAATGGATTTTTCGGGCATTCCTAAATCAGCTAAAAATAATATATATCTAACAAAAAAGTATATTAATGGCATCAGAAGAATGTTTGCCCCTTATATTAAAAATGGAATCTTCTTGCGCAAAAATCTTACTCTTTTAACTAATGATATAAACAATGGTGATGATAGTATTGATCCTGAAGATTTATTAAATGAAGATCCTAACGGATATTATGAGGAGGAAGAAGAGGAAGAAGTATAGTCAATGATATAATATTTATCAGATAAGGGTTTGTTTGATAAAGATCCTATGTATTCTGAGTTTTTCTCTAAATAATAAATAATAAATAATAAAGGGGGTTTATGGTAACATGATTGATTACAAGAAGATAGAAAATGTGGCCATAAGAGAAGGAAGTAAATTTTTCCCGTTTGTTGATACTATGGTAAAAAAGAAAAAGACCGAAGCTACATTGAAATTCAAAAATGGAACAATTAGAAATTTCAATATATCTGGAACAACTATATCTAATGGTAAGAAGGTCTATATAATTAAAATAAAACAAGAGGATATATAATGAGAGACCTATCTGAGCTTGAGAAAATTTCATCCGAATGGAAAGAACAAGGTGATAAATATGGTGGGGATCTCCAGGAAGTAAGTAATATTGTATCAGAAATCTTATCACTTATAAAAGTAAGTGATAAGATGGGATATGAAACGATTACATCTGCATTAATTACATTATTGGTAGCAATTAATGAAGGTCCTGATGATGTTGCTTATATATGCAAATTACTGTATAATGAATATTTGTTAACGATAAACAATCCAATAGACGAACAATTAAATTTATTTAATGAAGACGGAACAAGGGTAACTCTTGCTGATCTTGGAATAGAAGAAGAAAAAATAGTGCTTGACAAAAAAGAAGAAATAGTGTAGAATGCTTTTAATGATTGAGATTGATGTAAGGAAAAAAACAGATTTTTAAATGTATAATATTATTTTTTTGTAGTTACCCCAATCACCCACGGGCCGGGTTATGGCCGTCCCACCCCCCTATAAAAGGACAACTATTGATGATAGAATTAGCCAGAATTGAAGATGTTAATGAAATAATGAGGATATTTAAACAATATCCTACTATATTTCCTCATATACGAAAAGATAAGGTCACAGAGCAGATAAACAAAAAATGTTGTATATTTGACACTGGTGTTGTCATTACATTTGGAAAGTATCAAAAAAGAATTTTATTGGGCACAGTAAATATTCCAAAAGGTGCTTGGATACTTCATCAAATAGTAAATAAAGAACCTAGCAATGGTAAATCATTAGAAGTATTGAATAAGTTTCTCAATTATATTGACAATGATTGCTACTTGACAGTACGAGAGGAAAATACAAGGGCCAGAAATTTTTATGAAAAGAATGGATTTTCTGTTGTTGGTGATATATCATGGAAATCTGGTGAAATACCCAGAAAAATATATTGTAGAATAAATAATATTGTTGGTTAAGAATTATCTAATAATGCTAGGTACTCTAATGGTAAGAGACTTGCCTGTTAAGCAAGCGGAATAAATATAGAGGTTCGAATCCTCTCCTGGCAGCCAATTTAATACATACTGGCTCTATAATTCAATAGCAGAATAGTCGAATGATAATCGACTTACCTTGGAGCGTTACCAAGTGGAGCCACCAAATAAAAATACATATTTTAACCGCTTGACAATACTTAAAAGATGATTATATTATAAAAAATAAAATCTTTAGGAGGGTTAAAATATGTTTGATTTAATGACAAGTAACAGAAGGGATATGATTGATTTAATGGGTGCTTTTAATAGTGGTAGGATATGGGATAATTTTTGGACTGGGTTTGATGATATATTTAAGGATGATCGATATACAGATAAAGATGACAATATAGCTTATGAACTCGAATGCCCTGGGTTTAATAAAGATAATTTAAAAGTAGAAATTAATGATGGTGTATTAACCATAAAGGGTGAACGAGGTGAAGGAAATAGAATAAGAAAAATATTTAAAAGATTATCTGTAAGTCAAACAGATCAAGTTAATGCTGAGATAAAAGATGGTATATTGACCATTGTTTTTCAAACCCCGGAAACAAAAAAGGCAACGAAAATTGATCTAAAATAATTAAAACAATTAGTATGAATGGTATTTTTAACAATAGAATATTTAATACTCATAAAAATACCATTCATACATTTAATCTTTTTGACAAAGGGTACAAATTATGTAATGAGTTCATTGTCATTCTACGAGAATTATAATAGGTAAAAATATGGGTAAAATATTTGAACATCCGAATACGTCTGATTTCATATGTCCAATATGTTACACTCAGGCAGATAAAAGAGTTGTGTTAATCCCTATTTATGGAACACAGGAAGATAACCTAATAAAATGTAAACAAGTACATCTTGACTGTTTGCTGGACGGAATTATGTATTATGAAAAACAGTCAATATTAGCGCTGTTATGTAGTTAAGTGAACTTCAGCACAACAAGCCAATAAAGAGGTGGTGGATATGGCAGAGAAATCAATCAAAAAGGTCACCTGGTATCAATGCCCAAGTTGCGGGTCGAAATATACCTGCAGATGTAAATGTGACTGCGGGACAAAGAGACCCGTGGAGAAGATGAAATGAAGATGGATAAGGAGAACGGCATTGACCCAGAGATGACCTCATACTTGGCCGTGATGGATAAAGAAGCAGGGCTAAACCATCGAATTCTTCTTAACGGAGCCATGTAGATATGGCTGATAAATATTGGAGGTGATAAGATAATGTGGGA
>Ga0172370_10000736_pt1 | contig 51263 bp, 43 predicted proteins | sample LakKiv5m_FD_114538 | JGI IMG/M metagenome (GOLD analysis project Ga0172370, IMG submission 114538) | Freshwater microbial communities from Kabuno Bay, South-Kivu, Congo - kab_022012_11.5m | ecosystem: Environmental > Aquatic > Freshwater > Lake | place: Democratic Republic of the Congo...
CTTCCCTGCGGCCCACAGGATTCTCTGTGTACGCTTCGGATATCTTGTTCGGTCGTAGTTGACTTCCTCCACCATGTCCGCAACACTCGATACGGGCGGCTGGTTAGGCCTTACCCGACAGGGACTCTCACCCCGAAAAGAGACGCCAAGCTTCGCCTGGCGCACTAGCCATTCTCAAAAGTCACAGCGAATTCTACAATGGCTTGGCTGCTCGATTGATGTGAGCTGAGATTGCTTCGTCGCCCTCTGCTCCTCGCAATGACAAGAAGCCCATCGAAGCGTCATTGCGAGCGAAGCGAAGCAATCTCTTGATAAGTTTTGAGAACAGCTATAAGCCTTCTTACTAAAGCGTATGCCGGACGGAATCGTAAGCTCAGTTGGTGACCTTCCACTCAAATTTCATCTCGCATCCAAAAAGTGAACAGCGGCTAAGAACCCAACGTTCCTGGAAGCCTCGATTTTTTACGACGTTCAAGGTAATGTTATGACAAATTAGAGTCCCTACCGGCAAGGTGAGCCGTTGTTGACCACTGCTATAATAATGCAAACAAGAGATTACGGGGAAGCTGACGCTCTGGCAATTTTTTTCAGCAGGGAACTGGGTAGAATAAGCGGAATCGCCAAGAATGCGCGGAAAAGCAGATGGAGATTCGCTGGCCACCTCGAACCATTATCCTTAACTGAGTTGCTCCTGAGGCCGCGTAAGAAAGACGGCCTAGTGTGGATAGACGAGTCTAGCGTGCGTGTGGGGCACCTAAGTCTAAGGCAAGACATTAATAAGGTTGCATGGGCAGAATATTTTGTTGAACTGACATGCACCTTTTTGCCGGAAGCGCACCCAGACTCTGCAATCTATGATTTCTTGCTTGCATTCCTACATGAGCTTGACGCGTCAAACGTCTCCCCAGTGAGGCTTATCATGGAGGAGCTGCGTTTCCTGGGCCTCTTGGGGTACATGCCCCGATTCGATTCATGTTCACTTTGCGGAAAAGGGCTTCTTCAGGGTCAGCCTGCCTATTTCGATCCAAAGGCAGGCTGGGCCTGCCACCCTCAATGTACAGTGGGGCCGCAGAGAGAATACATTAAACTGTCACCAGCAGCGCTTGCAGTTGCCAAAAGGGCCTCTATGGTCGATAAGGTAGCTGCTGGGAGGATACGCCTTAACGCACAAGCCATCAGTGAACTGCGGTCTGCACTGACGGCCTTCGTACGTTGCTTGCGAGGAGGAGAGATTCATGCGCTCTTGTTCATGGAAAAGTTGCATTCCGCGCTCTTATAGCCATTCTCGAAACTTATCACGAGACTGCTTCGCTTCGCTCGCAATGACTCCTAGACGGTCCTGTTGTTATTGAGAGGAGCCTGAGGCGAAGAAGCAACCTCGACTCACATAAATCAAGCAGAGAAGCCATTGTAGAATTCGCGTTACTTTAGAGGGCCTATACAAGTAGTCCATAGGCCTTCCGTCAGGACTAACACGAAACGCCGTCATACACTAATGGATAATGAAAACGATGTGGATAGACACAATAGAACTCTTGAATTAGGGTGGAACCTGATGGATCATGGCAATAAAGCTCACTTTGTAATATTTATTATATGTCATGGCATACCTATAAAGTTTCTAATATGTATCAAAACATCTTCTATATATATCCTAATTGCGCTTTAATCGCATAAGCAACACAGATGCACCAAAAACCTCGTTGACATTTCTCGCTTATTTCGCTATACTTCTCGCAAAAGCGTAGGGCCGTCCTGCGCGCGGTTTTTATGCAGGTTTTTCGCTTTGTTGTAATCAGTCCCGAGATGTGACGTGAAGGGACGTAAGGGTATGGAAGTCTCGTGCATATTTTGAGCAAGAGGCATGAGAGACACGCTCGAGCGCCGAGGCATAAACGAATCCCGGACGTAATGAAGGGTTCGCGTGTGGTCGCCGCATGGAGCGTGGCGATTCTCATGAGTCTTTCTACCATCTTCTCTGAGCCCCTCCTGGCAGGGTCGAGAGTCGTTCCTGCATCATATGGGTATTTCGATTTCCCCACGTGCGTCCGGTATGCTCTTGTTCATTCAGAGACTTTGACAAAGAATAGGTTGGAAATCCAGATCCAGTCAGCGGACTTAAAGGACGCACATTCTGAGATTTTTCCGACCTTTGAGGTTCAGACGCGATACTACTTTGCACGCACACGTAATTATAATGACCGTACGGAAGGTAATCAGAAATTCTCGGCCAGCCTTGTGATGACGAATTTTAATCCCATGCTTGCTTTGGTGAAGGTGAAGGCCAAGGCGATCCTGGTGGACGCTGCCACCACCACACATCAGCAAAAGATCTCTGAACACACTGGCAACATGGCCAAACTATTTTACAGGATAAGTTTCCTGGAGAAAACTGTCCGCGCGGAGAGGCAAATTGCCGCGTTGCTCAAGAATAAGGTCAATTTTGTCAGCACGAAAAAGGATCAGGGGGAGTATGATCCCATAGGAGCCCGTGCTCTCGTCAACAGCCAACGCGCTCAAGAAATCAAGATTAGAGGATTGGAAAATGCTTTAGACCAGGCGAAGAGACAGCTTAAGATCATGATGGGGTATCCGCCGGATTTTTATCTGCCCATGGATACCAGAGAAGCAGCAAACCAGATTCTCTTTGGATTTAGCGGAAGCCACATTACTTTTGCAGATATCCAAGCGGGGAATCTCGGATTGAAGGTCATCGCCAAGAGAGAACAATTTCAATCCAACATGGTCTCCGGCGCATATCTCCGTCTTTTACCCCGACCTACAGTGATATTCCAAGACATTAATAACCAGGTGGATGCTAGTTCGGGCACCACGTTCGGAGTAGGATTAGATTACACATTGTGGGACGGTTTTCGTAGGGTGCGAGACGTGAAGCGTCAAAAGCTCCGAGCAAGTCAGATCAGGATAGAGCGGCACGAAGCAGCTCAGCAATTGTATGATAGGTTTCGTGCGCTGCGGTCGGAGATCAAACTTGCTATAGAAAAAGAGGGTTATGCGAGAGAGCAGGTTAACCTTGGGGAAGCTTCGGAAGAGAGGGCTTTGAGTCAATACAAATCAGGAACACTGACCTATGACCTGTACATGGACCAGGGCGTAGCAAAGGTACAGGCGAACTTAGGAGCCTTAAATGCTGTCTTGGAGCGCGTAAACGCCCTGATAGATCTGGCCACTATTTCAGGAGGTTTGAACAGGTACAATGCCGGAATTCAATACTGAGAGACCCCGGCGTATGGCGAGGGGAGTAGGAGTGACGCTTGCTGTTTTAGTGGCATTCGGCTCGTTGGCGCTCATTGCCATAACCCAAGAACCCAAGAAGGCAGTGTCTAGCCCCATGCCCGCAAAAGCAGCAATTGTACCTCAAATAGCGGATGCAAAGTCAGAACTCGAGATTCATTTGAGGGGCAAGAGTTTTCCAATGTTCAAGAGACCCATCCTCGTGGCCCTCGGCGGTGTGGTGAAGGATGTCAAAGTGACGGAAGGGCAACGCGTCAAGGCCGGTGATGTGCTTGCCCATTACGAACTCGATCCTCAATCCCTTGCTCACGTTTACGGTGTTGTAAAGACGGCAAATGTGGACAATGCAAAAAAAGCATTGGGTGATGCGGATGTTGCGCTTGAAAAGCTCGAAAAGATTGCCCTTCCTATTAAACAAATTGCATTGGACAAAATCAAACGTGAATTAAGCAACATAAAGGAATTGAGAGGAAAAGACCTCGTGCAGGACTCCGCGGTCAAAAATCTCGAAAATCAGCTCCAGGTGGTGGAGAAAGAAAAGGCTGATTTAGAGAAGAGCCTTGAGCAAACCCGTGCGACCAGGAAAGTGGCCAAAGAAAATTATGACTTTGCCCTTGGGGCCTATTCAAATTCCATCGCTCTCTTGGAGTGGCAGCTTAACAGACCGTTTGGGCCAAAGGATCAGGAAAAAGACCTTAAACAAGCTTTTCTTAAGTCTCCTATTGAGGGCCTTGTTTTACGCATCAACCCTGAATTCAGACCCCAGGCGCAGTTATCAAATGGTTTTCAAGCCATGGTGATCGCACCTATGGATCCCGTTATTGTACGATGCAAGGTGCATGAACTGGATTTGGTAAAATTGAAGACCGGGGACAGAGCTACGGTGATCTTTGATGCTATAACAGACAAGAAATTTTCGTGTCGAATCGATCGCATACCCTTCACAAGCCGCAATCCTGCTCTAGAGGTTCCGGCAGACTACGATATCGAATGCCTTCTAGACGAGAATCCAGGCGGTATCATCAAAGACGGAATGACCTGCACAGTCAAAGTAAGCGTGCAAGAATAAGGCTTTCTCTAGCCATGCCTTGATCGAATCATCGAGGGCTCCTTTCGTCACTCCCCGGCCCGTTGACTGGCCTAACGCGGAACAGTTTTGTTAAATAGATACTGTCCTCTAAGGGTTGGACCGACCGAAAGAATATCGAGCATTCTATGTTCCTGCCTTTTTCTGGAATCATAGGAAACAGCGTGATGATCTCATGAATCCAAGCGAAATATTTCATGTCTTGGCGATCCTAGTACTATCGTTAACCGCGCCGGTCTTTATTTTGCTTTACGGCGGTCTCGTCAAGGTCTGGATTGCTTTTGCCAGGAGGGATCGCACCAGCGACAGTGATTATGCCCCTCCCATAGAGATTATTGTGCCTGTAAAAGGTACGAACGCTGACCAAAAAAATGCGCTTCTGAGCCTCTTGAAACAAGAATACTCCTCGTATTCGGTTACGCTTGTCCTCGAGAGTGACGATGATCCTGCTTCATTGGTCATCGATCAGCTTTGCAAGGAATTCGCCCATGTCCGGAAGCTCATAGCGGGTACTGCCAAGGACTGTGGGCAAAAGAACCACAATCTCGTTTACGCTCTTAGTAAATTGAAACCGGACACCGAAATTGTGGTTTTCTGCGACAGCACAAATGCAGCAGCTCCCCAGTGGCTTTCACGATTTACTGCGAGTTTAAGGACCGGGAGATCAGGGGTTGTAACAACTTTTAGACGCTTCTTCCCACGGCCGCAAAACATTCCAGGAGTTTGCCAGACAATGTATGGCGTCGTCGTACTCCTCTTGGCATCTGTGGCACCAAAGCCATGGGGAGGCGGCACAGCTATCAGAAGAGATATTCTAGAAAAACTGCCCCTCTATGATGCGTGGTCGAAAACAGTTGTCGATGACCTTGTTTTAGGGAATCTGCTCCGTCGAGCCCGCATAAAGGTATCGTTAGACCCAAGGAATCTTCTCATATCTCCTCTGAGAGACCACTCTTTCAGATCTTTCTTCGGGTACCTCGACAGACAGATCATGTTTCCGAAATTTACCAACCATGAGATTTGGGGCACGCTTCTCGTGCTGTACGTAAACCTGGCCATCGCAGTACCCGTGGCCTTGTGGGAAACGGTTCGATTCCTTGAAGGGCCTGACAAGGCCTATGTGATCCAGTATGTGAGCGCAGGATTTATCGGAGGCACGATCCTCCTGGTGCTGTGTTCCAGACGGCTTGTCGCTCCTCATATTAGCGCAGCCAAATGGCTGCTTTCTTTAATGCCACTGCTTTTCATGGGAGCATTTATCTTCTTGAGATCCATATTTAGAGGTTTTATCGACTGGCATGGGAAACGCTACTGGTGCGGTAAGGAAGGGATAGTGGATCGCATCCAAGACGTGCGCGAGAAGCGACTGTGAACTTATATGTGTGTTTTGAGCTGTTACAAGAAATTCTTGACACAAAGACTTAGCTTGCCATCATGGGATCAGATAATTTGTCATGACGCATGACCGAAGGTCAAGCTACATCCTCAGATCGCTCAACTGCCAAGACGTGGAGGAATTCAGTCGGATATTTCTTTTGTCAATGTTATGCAGCCACGCTCGAAACTTATCAAGAGATTGTTTCGTTTCGCTCCCAACGAGAACTCGGTGATCCTCTTGTCCATTGCAAGGAGCCGAAGGCGACAAAGTAATCTCAGCTCATATCCATCGAGTAGGGAAGCCTTTGGCGAATTGGCGTTTACGTTCGAGCACCGTTATAAACTTCATTTGCCTTTGATTGCGCTAGAAAATTACTCTGTCGTTTGATATTTTTCTCACGGACCGACGACTATTTGTTATGCTGTTTGTAATTTCATGAAATTGCTCACATGCGATTCCCCGGTCAGAAGGCGACGCATTTCGACAAAGAAGTTCTAGGACAACGAGGAACACTTTGATGAAAAATCCAAAGGACATAAAGACCAGGACATCCTTTTCCATTGCATATATTTTGATCGCGTTCCTTATTCTTACCCTTTTACAGAGCTGGCTTTCTCCGAAGGTGGAGAACGTATCATATTCCAAATTCAAGCGCTTGATTGGCGAAGGAAAGATCACGTCTGTCGTTGTCTCTACGCATTTTCTTAAGGGCTATGAAAAGATCAAAGGGCAGACCACTGAACCGCTGTTTCCAGCTTCAGTGTATAGAACTCCAAGAGTGGACGACAAGAATCTCATAGATTTTCTAGAACAGAACAATGTCGAGATCATTGCTGAGAATGAAAACACGTTCCTCATGAATGTGCTTTCTTGGATTCTTCCCTCGGTCATTTTTGTCGGAATTTGGGTCTGGGCAATGAAAAAGATGGGGCAGGGATCAGGAATCATGACCCTTGGTAAGAATAAGGCAAAGATTGTTGCGCAGACTGACATAGGAGTTACTTTTCAGGATGTCGCAGGCCAGGACGAGGCAAAGCAAGAACTCCAGGAAATTCTCGAATTCCTGCAAAACCAAGAACGTTTTACCCGATTAGGAGCTAAGATACCTAAGGGCGTTCTTTTGGTAGGGCCGCCCGGAACCGGCAAGACGTTGCTTGCCAAAGCCGTGGCAGGAGAGGCAGGTGTCCCGTTTTTCTCCATCAGTGGCTCGGACTTCATCGAAATGTTTGTGGGGCTTGGTGCCGCCCGGGTGAGGGACCTCTTCGAGCAAGCGAGCAAGAAGGCCCCATGCCTTGTTTTTATAGATGAGTTGGACGCCTTGGGCAAAGCTCGAGGTACAGGGGCGTTGGCTGGTCACGACGAAAGAGAACAAACCCTCAACCAATTACTTGTTGAGATGGACGGCTTCCAGGCGAACCAGGGCGTAGTCATACTGGCGGCGACAAACAGACCCGAAATTCTTGACCCTGCGCTTCTGCGACCCGGACGATTTGACAGACATATTCTGGTGGATCGCCCGGACCTTAAGGGTAGGATTGACATTCTGAAAGTTCACACGCGCAATGTAGCGCTTTCTAAGGATGTGGACCTTGAAGTTATAGCACGTCGTACGCCTGGGTTTACGGGCGCTGATCTCGCCAACCTTATCAATGAAGCCGCTCTTCTTGCAGCCCGCAAAAACCAATCCAGTGTAGAACCACAGGAGCTCGAAGAAGCGATCGACAGGATTGTAGCGGGCTTAGAAAAGAAAAATAGAGTGCTTAACGATACAGAAAAGAGGACAGTAGCCTATCATGAGACTGGTCACGCCTTGGTGGCTACTTTTCGCGATACCGCCGAAAAGGTACACAAGATTTCCATCGTGCCGCGGGGTATCGGGGCGTTGGGATTCACGCTCCAGTTGCCAACAGAAGATCGATACCTGATGTCGAGCAGGGAATTGTTGCAAAAGATAGATGTGCTCCTTGGGGGAAGAGCCGCGGAACAATTGATATTCCATGATGTTACAACAGGGGCCCAAAACGATTTGCAGCGAGCAACAGACATAGCTCGCAGCATGGTAACACTCTATGGTATGACTGATACTCTTGGAGCAGTTGCATACCAGAACGCGCCAACCCCTTTTCTGCCTCAACAGCCTTTCTTGCCAACTAAAGAGATAAGCGATGAGACAGCTCGTTTAATTGATCAGGAAGTTCGATCCATTGTTGATTCACGCCTCAAGTTGACGCTGCAAACACTAAGGGATCACGAAGACCTACTGCATTTAGTTGCGTCTCGCCTGTTGGAAAAGGAAACCATCGAGGCGGACGAGTTCAATGCCCTTATCCAGGGTCATAGAATGGATTCAGCAGTTGTGGGAAGCACTCAGGGCATACAATGAAAGAGGTTCCATCTACACGATTTCGTAAGAATCCTTTTGTGGGGGGCTCTTCTGCCATGGCTAGGGTTGGTGGTATAGTGCTTGCCGCAGGCTTATCTACGAGGATGAGGCGTCCGAAGCTCTTGCTCAAACTGGACAATGAATCAGTCATCTATAAAGTGGTTAGCTCCGCACTATTTTCCCGATTGGACGAAGTGGTCCTCGTAACCGGAGAGGCACACACACAGGTGCTCCAATCGTTGCACGATTTTTCCGGTCACCGTAAGTTGAAAATAGCACACAACAAGGTGCCAGAGGCAGGCATGTCCTCGTCTATCAGGACTGGGATGCTTGCCCTTACAGAAGAAAAGGACGGGATTATGATCATCCTAGGAGATCAGGCAAGACTGACCACAAACGTTATAGACCACATAGAGGCCGTTTTCTCAACATCACCCTCTTCCATTATAGCGCCTATGGTTAGGGGTCGGCAGACTACCCCTGTCGTCTTCCCGGCTCGGTTTTTCCCTGACCTTCTATCGTTGACAGGTGATCGAGGAGGCCGTCCAATACTTGAGGCGAATCCAGATGCAGTGATTGCAGTGGAAGTAGGTGATATGTACGACGATATGGACATTGACACGTTGGAGGACTGGGAAAAGTTCACTAAAGATTCTTGCAGGAGTTAGCGACGCCGACAATTTGTCCATAGCAGTCTCCGAAGACGTTCTCGGACAAAGAATGGGCATGCCAACGCCTACCACAAATGTTGAGGATCTGGGCAAATTACAGGAGTTGAGTCTCCTGCGCCGTGTCCGATTCGCCGAAACAACAGAATGCGGCTTTCTATTCTTCTCAGCAAATCGAGGCGGTCTGATCATTAATTTTGGCAACAGGCATAGCAGGGCATGAAAATTCGTCTAGCCAAGACAGCGGGATTTTGCATGGGCGTACGCCGCGCCGTCGAAATGGTACTGGATATTCAGCGCCATTCCGTTCCATTACCCATCGTGACGTACGGCCCCCTTATCCACAACCCGCAGACATTGAAGCTCCTAGGTTCAAAAGGCATAAAAGAAATAGGAGACCTTGAGGAAGTGAAAGGTGGAACGGTCATTGTCCGCGCTCACGGCATCTCACCTCAAGAGTATCAGGAGCTAAACGTTAGAGCGGCTCTGGTTGTGGACGCCACTTGTCCTCGTGTTGCAAGAGTACAAGCTATCATTAGGAAACATGCCCGAGCAGGTGACTTCTGTGTGATAGTAGGAGACCGCGATCACCCCGAGGTGAGAGGGCTCGTGGGGTTTGCAAGCGCAGGCGCTACAGCAATATCTGATGTCAGCAATGCTACTAGTGAGCTAGACGCAGTTCCGATTGACCGGCGTATATGTTTGGTAGCACAGACGACGCAGGAGTCAGAGAAGTTTGAGGCCATATGCCAAATCGTCAAGGAACGGTATCGTGATGTCCGTACTTATAACACGATATGTGATTCGACTCGGAAACGCCAGGCTGAAGTGGCGCAACTGGCAGAAGGCGTTGACTTGATTGTAGTTGTGGGGGGCCGCGGGTCTGGCAACACCACACGACTGGTCAAGGTGGCTGAAGCCAAAGGGAAGACGACCTTGCACGTGGAAACCGAAGAGGAACTATCCCCAGATGATATCGACGACGCGGATGTGGTGGGAATCACTGCAGGGGCAAGCACCCCTAATTGGCTGATCCTCAGTGTCATTGACAAGATAAAAGACATTGATCTAAAGGGGAAAAAAGGACTGGTTCCGCTTGTCAGGAAGCTCATGGATGTTGTTATCATGACATATCTTTGGGCAGCCCTGGCTGCAGGCGCTCTAACAGCGGCTTGTATGGTCCTTCAGGATCAGCCGGTATCGCCGCTTCCCATTGCAATTTCTTGTTTCTTCGTGTTTTCCATGCATCTGTTTAACCGAATCCACGATAGCTCTGGAGCCGTAAGATTCAATACGCCTCAGATCGCGACATTTTACTCGAAGCACAGTAATTTCCTGACATTTCTAGCTGCAAGTTCCTCGATTTTGGCACTGACTCTGAGCTACTTCATGGGCGCATATACCTTTGTACTCTTGCTTCTGATGCTTTCCGCAGGCGGCATCTATACGGCAAGGGTTCTGCCTCCTGATGTGTTTCCTTCGGTGAAATGGAGAAGCCTGAAAGACCTCCCTGGATCCAAAACCCCGCTGGTGGCTGCCGGCTGGGGCATGGCCGCTGCAGTAGCGCCTATCGTAGATCTCCAACGCGATGTTTACATGAACCCTGGATTGGCGGTGGCCTTTTTCTTCGCGTCAGGTTCCGTTTTTATACGTACCGCCCTTTCGGATCTCTTGGACATTCAAGGTGACCGCATTGTAGGACGGGAGACCATACCTATCCTTATAGGCTCATCTCGAACCTTACAGCTCCTGAATACTCTCGTTTTATGCATTATGTGCGTTTTGATCCTGTCATACTGGTACGGTTGGGTGACAGGCGCAGCCCTGTCTCTCACGGTAAACGTCTTGTTGCTCTGGATATTGCTCACTGTGTATCACAAGCGCCATCCAGTGGATCGACTGTTTTTTGAAGCACTGGTGGACTGCAATTTTATCTTGGCGGGTATTGTGGCTCTCGGGTACCATCTTTTTGCCCAGTGAAAAGTAGCAGTAAATGGACTGAAATAAATGGGAGTTGCTGTACCAATTCGCAACGGCTTTCCAGAAGTTTATAGAGTAGAGGAGTGATAATGAAGACTCGATTTGGACTAGTAGAGTTCATCCCAGGCAAAAATCTGGGACGATACCCGTTTTGTCACTCACTGCTAATAGAAGGAGAAGCAAGGGTCCTGTTAGACCCGGGTTCCAATCGACAGGTTCTTAAAGCATTGGCGGAACACCGTGCCGTAGATTGCGTATGGTTGTCGCACACCCACGAGGATCATTTCAAAGACCTGGATTTATTTTCCAGCTGCGAATTATGGACACCGCTCCAAGGCGCTCGCTCTTTGGAGGATCTTGAAAATCTTTTTGACGCTTACGGCATGCAGCCAGACGAGAGGGACATATTTCGTGAACCTATGCTGTCTGATTTCCACTTTACGCCTCGCGCTACAGACCGTTTCTTTTCCGAGGAGGAAATAATCGATCTGGGAGGTATCACTGTCCAAGTGCTTCCTACGCCCGGGCACACGGCAGGCCATGTTTCGCTGCTTTTTCGTGAACCCAAAGTCCTCTTTCTAGGCGACTATGATTTGACGCCCTTTGGACCGTATTACGGCGACGTAGATTCGGATATCGATGCCACGATTGACTCTGTGAATAGGCTTCGTGCAATAGATGCCAAGGTATGGATTGCGTCTCATGAAGAGGGAGTTTTTGAAAGCAATCCGGGGGACAGATGGGACAAATATCTTCGCGTCATTGATGAACGCGAACAAAAGCTCCTGGAACTCTTGAGCAACCCTTGCACTATGGATCAAATCGTTGACGCTTGCATCGTCTATGGTAAGAAGCGAGAACCTGCTTGGTTTTTTACCTTTGGCGAACGCATGCTTATGGGAAAACACCTCCAAAGGCTGATGCGGCTAGGAACCGTTCTTCTAGACGATGGGATGTATAGACTTAGCTAGAAATGACAACCTTTTTTGTCAATCGGGCCTCCAATGACAAACCTGAGGAGATCTTCGTGTGGAGGCCTTGCCGCATATTATTCTAGGAGACACAGGACGCTTGAGGCCCGCCACTGGGATAGATGCAGCATCCATACCAAAGCTACTTTGGGTTTGTCACACAGTCCTGACGCGCTTTATGTGGGTCTTGATGTAGTCCACAATGTCTTGGGTCCTTGTGCCTGGGCCGAATATTTCAGCTATACCGGCTTGTTTTAGCGCTGGTACGTCTTCCTCAGGTATGATACCGCCGCCGAGGATGAGGACGTCATCCACGCGGTTTTCCCGAAACAACGAGGCAACCTTCGGGAAAAGGTAGTCATGGGCGCCGGAAAGAGAACTCAGGCAGACTACATCAGCATCTTCCTGGATACAGGCGCGGAAAATAGTTTCGGGAGTTTGGCGCAATCCTGTGTAAATGACCTCCATACCAGCATCTCTCAGCGCACGCGCCACAACCTTGGCGCCTCTGTCGTGCCCATCCAGCCCTGGTTTTGCTACAATCACCCTAATTCGTTCTTCCATGAGTTGTTGCAACCCTCCGCAGTAGAACTCGGTCAAATGTGTGGACGAGGAACAAGTTCGTCTTATAGCGGGATATTCCCATGCTTGCGACGCGGTTTTTCCTCTTGTTTCTGCTCAAGTTGTTCGAAAGCCCGCACCAGCACTCTTCTAGTATCCCTTGGAAAAATGACTTGATCTACAAAGCCCAGTTGAGCCGCGCGATATGGACTGGCGAATTTCGCCACATAATCCTGTATAAGTTCAGCCCGCTTAGCCTCAGGATCCTGGGCAGACGCAATCTCTTTGCGAAACAAAATTTGGATGGCACCTTCCGACCCCATGACGGCGATTTCAGCCGTCGGGTAGGCCAAATTGATGTCTGCTCTCAGGTGCTTGCTTGACATGACAACGTATGCCCCCCCATACGCCTTACGAGTAATCAAAGTTACTTTGGGGACAGTGGCCTCTGCATAGGCATAGAGTATTTTGGCGCCGTGTTTGATGATCCCACCATGCTCTTGTTGGGTTCCGGGCAGGTAGCCCGGTACATCCAGAAGAGTCCACAACGGGATATTGAAAGAATCACAGAATCTGACAAATCGAGCGCATTTTACTGACGCCTCTGTATCCAAGCAACCCGCCAGCCACATCGGCTGATTGGCTACAATGCCGATGGTCTTTCCGTTTAACCTGCCGAAGCCGGTAATTAGATTCCGAGCATAATGTTCGTGCACCTCGAAGAAATGTCCGTTGTCTAGGACAGGTGTGATCAATTTTTTCATGTCGTACGGTCTGCGTGAATTCTCAGGTATGATAGTACCGACTTCGGGAACGGATCTATCCCACGGATCGTCAGTCGGAACAACCGGTGGCTTTTCACGATTGCTGCTCGGGAGAAACGAAAGGAGTTCCTTGACTTTCTCTAGGGTCATTCTTTCTGTGGGAAAGTGAAAATGGCAAACTCCCGAAACCTTGCCGTGTATCTTTGCACCCCCGAGACTTTCCGAATCAATTATCTCGCTGGTGACTTCCTTGATGACTTGGGGGCCCGTAATAAACATGTAGCTAGTTTTTTCCGTCATGAAAATGAAGTCAGTCACTGCCGGGGAGTACACCGCTCCTCCTGCACAGGGCCCCATGATCACGGAGATCTGAGGTATTACACCGGAGGCTCTCACGTTTCGGTAAAATACTTCGCCGTACCCTCCTAGGCTCTCGACGCCCTCTTGAATGCGAGCCCCGCCGGAGTCATTAATGCCGATTAACGGCAATCCATTGCGATAGGCTAGGTCCATCACTTTGCAGATTTTCTGGGCATGAGTAAACGAGAGACTCCCTCCGAACACTGTGAAATCTTGGGCAAATACATATACGCCGCGACCGTTGATGCGGCCAAAGCCAGTCACGACGCCCTCCCCAGGAATTTGATTGCCAGCCATACCGAAATCAGTGCATCGATGGCAGACGAATTTGTCAAACTCTTCAAACGAATCCTTGTCGAGAAGCTCCAGAACCCTTTCTCTTGCAGTCATCTTGCCTGCTTTGTGCTGCTTGGCAACCTTGTCCCTTCCGCCTGCTAACTCAGATTCTTCTAGCCGCTTCCTGAGTTCTTCAAACTTCTCTTCAATCGCAATCATGTTCTCTTCTCCTGACATTTCTTTCGATTTGCTGAGGCGCAGCCACAAGCCTCGGCACACAATCAGACGCGTGGCGTTGGATCCAAAACGCGGGCTCCTGACGAGGAGGGATTATTGGAATATAGCTCTTGTCGCTTGACCCACCTGTGTGATGTTCTCTACCACTGTAGCGCCCGCCGCTCTAAGAGCCTCTATTTTGCTAGCTGCGGTCCCCGAACCACCTGAAATGATGGCCCCTGCATGCCCCATTCGTTTGCCTGGAGGGGCCAATCGACCTGCTATATAGGCAACGACTGGCTTGTTGAACTCTTCCTGGATAAATTTGGCCGCTTCTTCTTCGGCAGACCCCCCAATCTCGCCAATCAGGATAACCGCCTCCGTTGCCGGATCGTCCCTGAACAGCATAAGGGCATCAATAAAGCTCGTTCCGACCACCGGGTCTCCGCCGAGCCCCATGCAAGTGGACTGGCCCAGTCCGTGTTTGGTAAGTTGGTCCACCACTTCATAGGTCAACGTACCTGATCGAGAAATTACACCCACTGTCCCAGCTTTGTGTATGTAGCCCGGCATAATCCCCACCTTGCACCGCTCACCCGGCGATATAATACCTGGAGTATTGGGGCCTATCAACCGACAGCCATTTTCCCGTACCACGTGGATTGCCTGGGCAGTGTCCAAAGGAGGAATACCCTCCGTGATACAAACGATCAACTTTATGCCAGCGTCCACAGCCTCTATTATAGGGTCCTTAGCATAAGCTGCCGGGACAAATATCAACGATACATCTGCCCCCGTCTCACGAACAGCTTTCCATACAGTGTTGAACACAGGGAGGCCGTCAACCGTGTCTCCTTCTTTCCCCGGGGTTACACCTCCTACCATATTGGTGCCATATTCCCGACAAGCCAGAGAATGGAACTTTCCATTCCGACCTGTGATGCCCTGACAAATGACACGGGAATCTTTGTGAACCAGAATTGCCATCGAATTTCTCCGAAACCTATAAACTTTACTTCAGATATGAATTCTTAAAGAAAAGGTTATATGAAATCATTGTCCTCCGCACGACAAACAGAGGAGCTGAAGCCACAAAAAAATCGTCTCCACAGCCCTATTGGGACTATCTGGCCTTCTCAACCACGAGTCGCGCCGCCTCATCCAAGGATTCGATCAATTGAATAGGCAGACCCGATTGCTCAAAAAGCTGCTTACCCACTTGGATACTTGTTCCCTCGATACGCGCTACTATGGGTAGCTTTACACCCTTGCGCCAAACTGCCGTTATGACGCCCCGAGCCAAAACGTCGCAGCGCAATATGCCACCGAAAATGTTGATGAATACCACCTTCACTCGCGGATCATCGAGCAAGATGGTAGTCGCATCGAAGACGACATTCTCGCTTGCTCCGCCCCCCACGTCCAAAAAATTCGATGGGGCCCCGCCATGGAGGGCGATAAGGTCCAAGGTCGCCATTGCCAGGCCGGCTCCGTTAACAATGCACCCTATGTCTCCATCCAGCCTTACGTAACTCAAGCCGTCTTTTCGAGCCGCCAACTCCATGGGGTGTTCTTGGGAACGGTCTCTCAATACCTCGAGATCACGATGGCGGAACATCGCGTGGTCATCTATGGCAATCTTTGTATCGAGGGCTATAAGTTTCTTTCCTGAAAGAATAAGAGGATTAATCTCGGCGAGGGTGCAGTCGTAGTCCACGAAAATTTGATATAGAGCCGTTACGATCCTTGAAATTTCTTCTGCCACCTCCGTGGCATCGGCAAGGGCATATCCTACGCGGCGCGCCTGAAACGGAGACAGGCCCAGCAGAGGATGAACCTGAACAGTGGTGATTTTTTCCGGAGCCTGTTTGGCAAGGGTTTCTATGTCCATACCGCCCTCGGCGCTAGCCATAATTGTGACCCTGCCCGTTGTTCGGTTAAGGACCACTCCCAGGTAAAACTCATGTTCGATTGGGGCTACTTCCTCAACAAGTAATGCGCTAACCGGTTTTCCTTCAGGCCCTGTCTGATTTGTCACCAGCTTCATGCCGAGCATGCTAGTGGCACGACCTCGTATGTCGTCATTCAGAGTAAGCAGTGCAATGCCTCCGGCTTTTCCCCTGCCACCTGAATGGACCTGAGCTTTGAGCGCCACCTTTTCTGTCTTAAGATTTCTTGCGGCAATAAGGGCTTCCAGAGGATCAAAGCATGCTGTTCCCCTCGGTATGGAAACACCTCTCTTAGCTAGTAGGGCTTTGGCTTGATATTCATGAAGATTCATTCGGTCACCACCTGAAAACATCGATGCGTCGATCTATGGAAAGGTCATCCTTCAGCCGCAACTGAAACGTGGCTTTGAGACCCTCAACACATACCAGCACTGCGTGGGTTTTGGTTCAGCACCGTAAGGGACATAAATTTTACACTAAGCCGCAGCGTTTGCAAGATAAATCACCGTAACGCTTTTGTGCATAATCACGCAGCTCCTGCATCCAAAATCCGGCAGAATTTATAGTGTTTCTCTAAAAATCTATCGGAATCGAAAACTGTTTGCGTGGACTGTCATGGCCGTTCAAGTGACCTCGACTACGTTGGCGCTTCAGGTCGTGTCTTGCCATGCCCGACGTGAAAGAGCATCCAGGATTACTGGATTCCTGTTTCCACTGGAATGACGGATGGAGTTAGGCATGCAATTCGCGTTTAATTTCGAGAATCGCTATAGAGCCTTAGGCTAACAGTAGGGATTCGGATATGCCCTCAAACAAGGCCTGGCCATGGTCGCAGAACAGAAGGGCATGATTCCAGCGGCCTACAATCTTATGGAGCCTTGTTTTTACATTGAGCCGGGGCTAGGACACTGACTAAAAGAGAGAGCAAAGAAATGGCTCTCACAGCGACCGCACTGGTTCTGGTGACTTCATCACATGTCTGTTACGTTCAGCTATTCCGCGGTATGCACTTCTAACAATTCTACATACGCTTCTGGCGCCACAATTTTCACGTTTCTTGCTATGCCCTCGAGATGCTGCTTAACATTTTGCTTTCCAATGCCCGGCATCGAGTAAACTGTAAATAATGCGCGTGTGGTGGACGACGTGAGGCGCGTCCTGAGGTCCGGGCCGTAAATAACTGTGGAGATAATTCCCACAGAATCCCTGAGGATCATGTCTCCTAGTTTGGCCGTCTGATCCTTGCCATTGATGCGAGTGTAGTGATCACCTTCCTTCGAGATGTCTAGGGTAAGAGGGATTTCGATCGCGGCAAGATCGTGGCCGGCAGTAAGCAGCATATTCCTGAGTTCCTCAATAAACATGCATTCTACCAAAGCTGATACTGAAGCAATGGGCTTCCCCTTGAACAGAACCGACTCCAGCTGTTGGAGAACATGGTACGTGTTGCCAAACTTCTTGTAATAAGCCTGATACTCCTTAATGGGTTCTAAAGAACGCGTGTCCGACTTATCCTTGAACAAGGCCCTTAAATCAGTTTGCAGTTCTTCTTTAATTCTATCCAGACCGTTATGACGGGACGGGTTCGCTACGCCGTTCATAGCCAGAATCCCAAATTGGGCTCCTGGATAAGCATCTTTCCATTCACGGGAGACGCACAGCATGGTTTTCTCCGATAATTCCGTGCCTGAGCGAGTTGCTCGTTTCCGGCCAGCGGCTCAGGCGGTTGACTGGCATCTGCATTCACTTTGTATTAGCTCTTAATTTGCTTTGCTACAAGGGTTATCCTACTTTTTCAGCTTCACCACCTTTTCCTCTGGCGCGTAATAGAGCATCCATCCCTCCAGCGAGCCCAACAATCCCACAAAAATATAGAGCAGCGAGCCCGTTGCCCACAGAAAACCAAATCCAAGACTCATGGATGCCACGATTGCCAGGGGAGATGAGATAACAGAGGCAAAGCAGTTCACTGTCCAGCCGAAGGGCGCAACTGTGAGTTTCTTTCTGACAATTTTAGACATAGCCCAAGGAAATGGGACCCCCATAAGGACCCCAATCGGCCCTATGATGGCAACTGAAAGAACAATGGCATGAGACAAATCGAGTCCTGCAACAAAGGGTTGCAGCCGCGAGAGCACACTATGGGTCAGGTACAGCGTTGCTCCACACATTAACCCGACCGCAAGCATGGCGATGCTGCTTTCTCGAGTGATGAATGGCTGGAGTATGCTCCCGAGCCCGGAAAAGAGGAGTAATCCTCCTAGCACTACTCCGACAGCTATCACAGGGTCCCCAAATACCCTGGTGAACGTCTGAATCAAAAGTATCTCGACAAACATGAACGCAGTTCCGATCATCGCAAAAAATGATAGGACCCAAAAAAGGCCTCCGCCAAGAGATTGTCCCGATCTTTTTGACGTGCCCACAAGAGCAGTTACGAGGAAAACAGCAGCCGCGACGAAAGTCGCAACCAAACAGACGAGGAGTACGAGAAACCCCATCTCCGAGCGCGCGGCCCAAAGAGGACCGAACTGGTGTTTCAATACAGAAATCGATGCCATCCGAAAGAAGTCAAAAAAATAAGGTTTATTGTCCGTGGCGGGCCGAATGTGCGATATCCAGTCGAGGTAAAATTGTTCCCCCTGATCCGCTTTGAACTTGGAAATGGCCTCGTGGTACCATGAAACTGACGAATCCGACGGCCCGGGAAGGACGTGCAGGCGATTGGTCAAATCCGGTTTTATATTGGGAGCCCATTCTTGCTCCCAGGATTTTTCATCGCATAGAGCCGCGAAATTTCGTGCAACCTCGGGCGCCACTGGCGACCTCCAACAGAGGACTGCACATGACAGTTCGTCACGGGCCACGAGGATGTGGCTAGAAGGATCGAGACTATGGTTAGCTTTCAAGGCTTCAAACCACGTTGCAATTATCTTTACGTTGTCTCTCGGTGGATCTTGAATGCCCCTTACTGTGCATGCTACGCCTCCTGGAGTAAGTGCGTTCATACACTTTTGGAAGCCTTCAACGGTGGCAAGATAATTTTCTCTCAATCCACCTATACCGCTTGTACCAGGTACAAATCCATCCAGTTCTGCTAGTTGAATTACGTCGAACTTCTCCTTTGTCTTATCAAGAAACGCTCTGGTATCACCAATGTGGACACGGATATTAGGAGCATCAAGAGGCCGACCCGGGTGCGACTGCAAAATCTTTATTACATGTTCGTCCGGCTGAACCAGTACTATGCGACTGGGGCGGTAAAGTCGAGCGGCCCAAAGGTGAACAGCTCCGGCCTCACCCAGGATAAGAATCTGCTGCGGGTTACTCAGGCTGTAAGGAAGGGTAAACAGAGCGTCATCAAGGAACGCTGCTTGATTGTCATTGTTCACAACTGGAATTGTCCCAATTTGGATGCCATCCTTCAATATCACATCCATTGGCGAAATGGTTTTCGCTGAAGCAAGCGATAACAAGGCATGGAAGTGAGGGCTGGTGTAGAGTTCCACCCTGCCCCTTAGCCCGTTGAAAATCTGGATTTGTTGGGCAGAATTTTGCGCCGTTAGTCTTTGTATATGGGCTAGATTCTTGTATTGATCCACCCGCAACGGGAACACCTTATCGACATCCACAAAAAGGCCTATTCCCATTATGACAGACGACAAACCCAAGAAGAGACCGTAAACAAAGCGTGCTCTGAATGGCTGGCGCGGCAACAACCCCAAGCATCCGGCTATCACGACAAGACCCAGCGGAATGATGAGGCCATGGGGTGGATAGCGTGAAAGGAAAAACATAGCCCCGACGACGCCCAAGGAAGCCCCGATAAGGCTGCAGGCATACACAAAATTGATCGGCCTAACATTTCCACTCAAAGCCCATCCTGTAAGGGCACCGGCTAGGACAAAAGGACAACTCTGAATCACCCAGTATATTGTCCACCAGAAAATGCTCAGAAAGAGATCGTCTGGCGGGAAGAACACGCTCAAGGGTAGCGACTCAGCCAAACGAAAGCACAATGGCATTGAAACCCCGAATGCGAGGCATGCCCAGCGAAAAAATACTTCTCCATGATTATCAAACCATTGCCGGAATCTTGACAAGATAGCGCCGCCAATTCCGTAGCCAAGTAACGCGCAGCTGATGATGAGGAATGAAAAGTGGTAGTAGCGTGTAATCAATAGGTATCGCATGAGAGCTAGTTGCCAACCTAGGACCCCTGCGGAGACAATAACGATGGGCGGCAGGTAACGATTTAAGGCAACCGCTGGTTTGAAGCCGCATCTGGTTGATACCACCATCGGAAACCTCTACACCATTGGTCGCGTGCGGGTGTGCCCCCTACCGTACGAGCGGAATCAGTTTCCTTCGCTTCCCCGTACAAGAGGGACAAAGCGCACGAGTGTAACAGTCTGTGATTTTCGCTTACCTTCCGAGTCTTTTGAAACAAGGAGCAGCCGCTGAGTTTCAAAGGGACCTCCTACGGGGATTATCATCTTCCCGCCCGGTTTTAGTTGATCCGTCAGCGGCTGAGGAATGTGGAGCGCTGCACAGGTGACAATGATTCTATCAAAAGGGGCGCGTTCCGGCCAACCGTAGTATCCGTCTCCCTGAAGGCACATGACATGAGAGTACCCCAACTGTGCGAGGTTATTTTTTGCTAACTCATACAGAGGTTTGAGCAGTTCGATGGTGAATACTTCGGCCCTCATTTCAGCGAGGATCGCGGCCTGATAGCCTGACCCAGTCCCGATCTCGAGGACTTTCATACCTGGCTTAATGTCCAGGGCTTGCGTCATGAGCGCGACGATGTACGGCTGAGAAATTGTTTGGCCGTAGCCTATGGGCACAGGGCTGTCGGCGTACGCCAGTCTCTTATTGCTCTCCGGGATGAATAGATGACGGGGCACCTTGTGCATGGCGTCCCTTACATCCTTGTCGGTGATCGGTATCCTACCAAGCCCCTTAAGCTGACTCTCCATCATCGCGAGGCGTTCATCAGCCCGCTCTCCAAATTTTTCCCTCAGCTTGACTTCAGATTCGACTTGAAGATCCGCAGTAATCGCCGAGCCTAAGCACAACCAGAATATGAGGGGAGCCGTAAAACCCAAGGCTCTCAATAGATATTTCGGCATGGCCTATTCCTAGAGGGCCGGTAGCTTGACTACTCAAGCCTCGACCCTGTCACTTCAGGAGCTTGTCCATTAGCAGAGCATCGTCACCCAATTCTGTGTAGTAATTCTTCCTGAAGCCAACCACTTTGAATCCCATTTTTTTGTAGAGGTTTCGGGCCGGCCTGTTTCTTCTACCGACATCTAAGAGAACTCTTGCGATCCCTTTGGCCCTACATGCTGCCTCCGTGATTTCTATTATCGCGCTTCCAACCCCTTGACGCCGGTATTCAGGATGCACGACGATATTAAGTATATGACATTCGTCCACGATCTCCCATAAACACAGGTAGCCAATTATGCGAGTCTCGAGTTCAAAAACTAGCGATCGGCCCACTGGATTAGAAATTTCCTCTATAAACATGTTTCGAGACCACGGCGCTCCGTATGATGCTTGTTCGATGAACAGGACCTTATCGAGGTCTCCCAATGTCATTTGTCTCGCCACCAAACCTCTCAAGTTTATTGCCATGGCGCGAAGCAGAGCCACTATCCCCGAAATCCGATCAGCAAGAGGGTGCAAATTGTCCCTCCGAGCCCAATGAGAAAAGCTATTATATGCCGTCTTTCATGGAGTCCCACCAGTAAATCCGCCGCCCCTATTAGCGGGACTACGTAGTAAGCGAGGCCTGCTGATTGAATCATCGGGACAGGCAAGGCTGCCAGAATGAGGGGAGTCACCATCAAACCGTAAAGGGTACAAGTGAAGATAAACAGGAAAGCCATAGAGAACCCGACGGCAAGGGCTAGGAATAGATACCCAAATACTTTTCTCTCCCTGCCCTCTTTTTGGACTTCTTCCACACACAGGGCGATCTTGCCTGTGTACAGCCTTAAATGCGCGTCCAGCCTGTTCCCCACATAACAGAGAGGGAACACCATCAGGAAGGTTGAGAACACAACGGCCGTGACGTTCGTCTGGACCTCCTGGATAACTCTGCTCGAAATCGCAGAAACTACTATTGCGCCGAAGGTCGAATCCGGACTTATGAAGCCCCCAATGGGAGGACGCCGCAACCAGAGAAGCTCAAAGAGCACTCCTGTGGCCAGCCCTGCCGAAACATTGCCCAGACACCACCCCAGGACGGGAGCACACACGATCGGCCTGCTCACCAAGATCTGCATCGCCTGAAACTTGTCCAGCCATATCAGACCTCCGACAACCCCTGCAAGGACCGCCGCGTTCAACATATGTCACCTTAGGTGATTAGCGTTCGAGCTACTATCAATTACACATTATAACTATTTCAATAGAACGAAGCTACGTCTAGAAAATCTCATGGTTCAACAAGAATCGTCTCAGATCAAGCAACTCATCCGGTTTATCAAACGGCACGCTCTGAACAGTGACCCGGACCCCGTCGTCAATGATGCTCTTGAGGTCCATGAGACAATCCATACTTACCATTACTGACCGTCCCAAACAAACCGCCACTTCCCTGGAAATAAGGTTCCCGATATTGAGGTGATCAAATCGCACACCCGCCCGCATAAGTCTGAGCGCGTCCTTCGGACGCTTCACGAGCACAATGCTACGAATGTGGTTTCTGACGCCGTCCCTTAAAAGGGACGCCACCGCCTCAACAGTATCAACTATTAGAGCGACCGATAACGGCAGGGCGGCTAGCATGATCATTTGTTGGAGACTGTCCTGAGCGAGACTATCATCAGCGATAATGAGTTCCTCTGCCTTAGTGACAGGAAGCCACCCCTCGATGATCTGGCCATGAATAAGACGGTCATCGACACGCACAAGCACTATCGGCATTCAGGGACCCCAATACATGATGGACTCTCGTGCTATTCACCAGCATTTCCTGCTGTTTTTTTTGTCATCCTCTGGCGGAGGACGTCTCCCGCTAAGTATATGTTTTCCTTGCCAGCCTCAGATGCCACTCTTGCCAGCGCCCTGACATCGCAAGTTTCACGTGAGTTCACGGCCTTTATGATCATTGGGAGATTGAGGCCGGTTACGACCTCCACCTTACCCTCTGTCAAAAAAGATAGCGATAGGTTCGTGGGCGTCCCACCAAATAGATCGGTCAAGATCAGAACTCCGTCTCCGTCGTCAATCTCTCGAATGACTTTGCCAAGGCTCTCCCTGAGAGCATCAGGCGAGGTCGACGGATCCACACAGAGGGCCATGACCCGTTCCTCTGAACCGAGACCAATCATTCGAGCCGTCTTTAGGAACTCATCCGCCAGTTCACCGTGTGTTAAGACTAGGATTCCGATCATTCTCTATTCACACTCATTCCAACCGTCTCTCACGTTTTCTGTCATTTTTCCGGCTTTTCTATGCGCTACAGGCCGCATAATTGTCGTGGATATTTACCGCCCTACTGTCACGAAGTCGCTAGTTGTATGTCACGTGCTTTATCGGGGGTTGACCATGCACGATTACAGCGTTGACTCTTTCAAAAGCCACTTGCTAAACCCTCTCGTTTTGCGTCCATCAGGTTCCTTTTGCGCCTTCGTTGCCTTTCTGCCTCAGATGCCTCACCGAGGGTTGAAAGGCACTTTCCCGGGCACTTCGTAGGACCGAAACCGTTTGTTCGACTAAGAAAACGCTACACTGGTCAGCTGAAGTTCCCGGTGCCGCACTTCAGCGTCATTGTAACCTAAGCTCATGAGCATGTCTTTCAGATGCTCTGCTACCACAACTGATCTGTGCCGACCCCCAGTACACCCGACTGAAACGGTAACGTACTGCTTCCCCTCCTTTATGTAAAGGGGCAAGAGAAAAGCTAGGAGATCATCCAATTTTTGCAAGAATAGCCGTGTCGTCTCATGCCCCAACACGTAGTCCCGCACTTCCTGGCTTAAACCATCCTTCCGTTTTAACTCTTCCACGAAATGTGGATTTGGCAAGAAACGAACATCAAAAATCAAGTCGGATTCGAGCGGGATGCCTTTCCCAAACCCAAATGAATTCACTACTATCTTTGGTATATCCTTCTCACACCGTTTGAATATGCTAATGATCTCTTCTCTCAATTGATGAACGGTCATGTCGGAGCTGTCGATAAACCAGTCAGCACGATTCTTGATCGTATCAAGTATCGCTCTCTCTCTCTTTATGCCGTCCAGGACATTCCCTTCCTGCGCTAAGGGATGTTGACGTCTCGTTTCGCTGTACCTTCTAATGAGAACCTCATCTCTGGCGTCTAGAAATAAGACTTCTATGATTAAGTTTTGGGACTGAAAAGAATCGAAGACTGCAGATGGATGAGATATTAGTTCCCTCTGCCTTGCATCGATGACGAGCGCCAAGTCTTTGAGGTCGGTCCCTCGAGAATCTGCAAGCTCCAAGAGTTTGGGAAGCAAGTCCAGGGGCAGATTATCCACGCAAAAAAAACCAATGTCTTCCAACGCGCGCGCCACCGTTGATTTTCCAGACCCTGATAGACCCGTAATGATGACGAGCTTTCTCTTATTCACGGGCAAAAATACTTTCATGGAGGTTTGCAGGTGGCATATTGCTATATGCCTGCATCATCTCCGAGGGGAAATATCACCAGCCCTGCTAAGGCCATGGCATGTATTGAAGTAACCATAGCATGGTGTATGGATTTGATCAATTCATGTACATGGTGGTTTTTTGGGGGGACTTATGTTGACAGGGGGGCTTTTATATTATAATAGGTATATTTATATATCCTATGCAAAGGAGTCCCCATGAAACGTCTCGCCAATTATATCCAAGTACACTCTTTCGTGCTGCTTATCATACTTGTGTTCGCCAGTTCCGCAGCCTTTTCGCAAACGGCAGACCCGTCTTCCAACAGCGCCAACATTTCTCTCTATCCTCAGCCTTATCAGCTCTCAAATGTCGTTTTTCAGACTCCGTCGGGGCAAACCGTTTCCCTGAAGGACTACCAAGGGAAGGTCGTAATTCTACATTTCTGGTCGATCAACTGTCCCGCGTGCCGCATGGAAGAGCCCATGCTTGTAAAACTAAAACAATCCATGGTCGCCAGAGGCCTGGAAATTCTTGCAGTAAATTTTGTTGATCCCCCGCAAGCCATATCTCAATATATCGCTGCAAAGCGTCCTCCGTTCCCGATCTTGCAGAGGGGCGAGAGTGGCTTTGACCTCAAGGTTGTAAAGATGGGCGACAAGACAACCGCATTCGTGGTGAATCCGGCTCGGGAGGCTATAATCGAGGTCCCTGGTTTTCCAACCAATTATATTGTGGATTGCCGGGGCGATGTTATAGGGTATAGCGTTGGCCCAGCACGTTGGGACAGTTCCTATGCTGTATCCCTGCTTGAGAGATTGTTGAACCCAGCTAATGGTTGCGTTGTCGGTGGCCTTCCGGGTCGTACGCCTGCTAGGGTTTCGTTACAACCGCTTCCAAGCAATTAATGGCACAGATGCTTTCCAGTAGTACTGTTCCGTGGGTCTTCAGAGAGGGTGCGAGGCGCGTTTAACAACGGCGCCACGACCCGGGAAGGCTATTATTTTGATTTTCCCTTGACAATCCTTTTCCCTGCTGTTACTCGTAACACTGACCAGAAGGCGCGTAGCTCAGGGGGAGAGCATCACCTTGACGCGGTGAGGGTCTGGGGTTCAAATCCCCACGCGCCTACCATGAGATGTTGCGAGGATAACCTCGCTAAAAGAGGAGTCGCACGCACAAGGAGGCGCCGCAAATTAATGATGGCAAACGGGTTGTACTTTACGCCCATCCACATAGACACGAACCAGCCAGAATGAAACCCGCCATAGCGATTGAAGTTACAGGGGAAAAAAAGCTTTTCACGCCTGGAGTGAGCCCAGAGGAAATCTTAAAGGACGCCACGGTAAAATTGGATGACAGCCCTGTTGCGGCCGAGGTGGATGGCCACGCCATAGATTTAACTGCGCCGATCACCTCATCCGGACGACTTGATCTTATCGGCATCCATTCTCCCAAGGGGCTCGAGATCATCCGCCATTCCGCAGCACATATTATGGCTCAGGCAGTGAAAGAGCTTTATCCTGATGTCAAGATTACCATTGGGCCTGCGATCTCGGATGGTTTTTATTACGACTTCGACAGCCCCAGACCGTTTACTCCAGATGATCTTGAAAAAATAGAAAGCCGAATGAAAGAGATCGTAAAGAGTCGGCTCCCATTTCGTCGAATGATGTTGCCTAAGGATCAGGCCATCCAGTACTTCAGGGACAAGGGGGAAGACTACAAGGTCGAATTGATAGAAGCGTTAGAAGGGCCTGAGGTTACGCTTTACACCCAGGGAGAATTCACCGACTTGTGCCGAGGACCTCATATTCCTCACACAGGCTTCGTCAAGGCATTCAAACTCACCAAGTTAGCTGGCGCATATTGGCGCGGGGATGAGCACAATCCCATGCTTCAAAGGATATACGGGACCGCTTTCCCTACGAAGGAAGAATTAAAAACCCACCTGCAATTTGTCGAGGAGGCGAAAAAGCGGGATCACCGAAAATTGGGTCGGGAATTAGACCTCTTTTCGATCTCGGATGATGCAGGTCCTGGTTTGGTGATATGGCATCCAAAGGGTGCAATGCTGAGATACTTGGTGGAAGAATTCGAGAGAACTGAGCACCTGCGACGCGGTTATCAGATGGTGGTAGGACCGCAAATTCTGAAGAGAGAGCTGTGGGAAAAGTCGGGCCATTTCGATCATTATAGAGAAAATATGTATTTTACAAGAGTGGACGACGTTGACTACGGCATAAAGCCCATGAACTGCCTAGCCCACATGCTTATCTACAAGTCAAAAATTCGCTCTTACCGTGATTTGCCGTTGCGGTTTTTTGAACTGGGTACCGTCCATCGCCATGAGAAGAGCGGAGTACTGCACGGTCTAATGCGAGTTCGACAATTTACTCAAGACGATGCTCACATATTGTGTACTCCCGAACAGCTCAATGACGAAATTCGCGGGATAATCCAATTCGTACGAGACGTAATGGGAATATTTGGGTTCGAATATTCCATGGAGTTGAGTACTCGGCCCGAAAAGTCAATTGGGTCAGACGAAGATTGGAATCGAGCAACCCGGGCCCTTGAGAACGCGCTACGTGAGCAAGAAATTCCATACGAGATCAATGAGGGTGATGGCGCGTTTTATGGGCCAAAGATCGACATCAAACTTAAAGACGCTCTGTCACGTCTATGGCAGTGTGCGACCATTCAGTGTGATTTTACCCTTCCTGAGAGATTCGGGCTGACCTATACGGATTCGGACGGGGAAAGAAAAAGACCGGTGATGATCCATCGAGTCGTTTTAGGCGCCATCGAAAGATTCCTCGGCGTTCTCGTAGAACATTATGCCGGAGCGTTTCCCCTGTGGTTGTCTCCCGTTCAGGTAGTAATCATGACTATCACATCTCGTCAGGATCCTTATGCGACGTCTGTTGCCGACAGCCTGCGCACCCGAGGGTTAAGAGTAGAGACAGACTTGAGAAACGAAAAAATAGGATTGAAGATAAGGGAAGCTCGTACCCAAAAGATACCTTATATGGTTATCCTGGGCGACAAGGAGATGGGAAATAGGTCACTTGCGGTCAGAACGAGAGGCCAAGAGACTACTCAGCAAAATTTCTTGGAGCCTTTTGTGCTTCTGCTAGATGAACAGATACGATCACGCTCGAACACACCTTGAAAATCATTACTGGATTAGGAGGACAGAATGCATGGATAAGGGGCTGTTTCTATGAAAGGACGACCCAGGGCTACCACTGCTGCGGAACCTAAGGTCAGGGTGAACCAAAAGATTCGCGCTGCAAAAGTTCGGGTCATTGCCCCTGACGGCGAACAACTAGGAATAATTGACGTTGCCGATGCTCTCAACAAGGCCGAAGAGTTCGGACTAGACCTGGTAGAAGTAGCGCCTAACGCTGACCCGCCGGTATGCAAGATCATGGATTATGGCAAGTATCGGTATGAGGAAAGCAAAAAAGATCACGAGCGCAAGAAAAAACAGGCTACCGTGGTAGTCAAGGAAGTTAAGTTGCGCCCGAAGACCGAGAGTCATGACCTAGCCCACAAGGTCCGGAATCTAAAAAGCTTCCTCGACGAGAAGTGTAAAGTGAAAGTGACCATCATGTTTCGAGGACGTGAGATAACCCATCCAGAGCAGGCGCGCTCTTTGATTGACAAAATCCTCGAGATGTTGGGCGATTCAGTAATCGTTGAACAGGCTGCTAAATTTGAAGGTCGGAACATGACCATGGTCATTGCCCCCAAATAGAATCTTTGTTATTGAATGCCACTCTATCGGCGCAACAGGGCGTCCTTTGGGTAACCGAAGTCTTGAATGAGCGGACGTGCCACGTATGAAATGGCTGACTGTACCCTCAGAATAGATCGTGGATGCCCGTTTCCGCTGGATAGACGAGCGTGAGCTTGCCTAATTTATGATTGAACTTGGGATACGTCATAGCGTTGAACTTCATTTCTTTTATACAACCTGTTATCATCAGTATTAAAATGGGTGACAAATGAAAAGCCAACAGTGGCTATCATTGGCCTTATATAGTTTCACGTAAAAGCACATTTCATTAAAATCTTTTTGTTAGGTATAATTTTAATTAAGAAGTGTTTCTAGATAGTATTAGACAAGATCCTTTGAGGGGTTGGTTTCATGACTGGAAGGAACCTCGTCACTCCGTAAATAGCGCAGCGAGGTAGCGGTTGCCGTTGCAAGGATTTCAAAAGAGCACCATTAGGGTGGGTATCTCATTAGAACGTTCAGCGTTCATTTACGCGCGGATCTTCGAGCTGCTTGTCACAGCAGCGATTCTTTTTCTCTTTTTCTCTGGTATGTCCTTTATATTTTTGCGGCCCGCTCTGCAAGAGCACAGAGCCAATACTCAACGCGAGTGGACTGAGTTTCTCAAGGAAGTCCGGGCCCGCAATGACATTCTGCCCGGGTTACTCGAAACGGTAAAGATGTTTCAGCCTTTCTTTACGAAGACAGCAGCCAAGATGTTGGAAGCGAAGGCCGTTATAAAACGATCCCGCGACCCTGACGCGATCATGGCATCCGTTGATCAGCTTGATGTTGACATCAAAACTTTGGAGGCGCTGATCAACAACAACCCTGACATGCTCCAGCATGCTTCTTTTCGGAATCACTGGGAACTGTTTCTGAAGAAAAACAAGAAAGTGGGCTTGACCAGGATTCTGTATAATACCTGCGTACAAAGATACAATGATCTCATAGATATATTCCCTCAAAGCATCTTCACTTCGTTGTTTGGATACGTCAGGGCAATAGATTATCCACCGCCTCCCAGCTTAGCTGAGTAGTGCACCTAAGCCTCATTCGGTCGGAACAGGAACGGCCGAGATAGTCACGTATTGATCGTGCTGGAAATTTGTCGATTCGAAGAAGTAACCCAAATACGCATGTGTCCCAACACTCGTGGGAGGCTTCGATATTGGGTCTCGGCTTATCTCATCGATGGTCTCTTGATCGATACGGGGCCCGTGTACACGGCAGCAAGCCTGACAGACTACCTAAAGACCGAGGACGTGGCCCTGATCGTGAACACTCATCACCACGAAGATCACATAGGTGGAAATAAACTTATCCAGGATTGCTTTGGCATTCCCTTATACGCCCATCCCGTTGCAATCCCATTGATCGAACGTCCCAGCTATATTTCCGGTCACCGTAAGAGTATTTGGGGCGTTCCTCCTCCAACCGCGCCTCATCCCGTTCCACCGCTTATCAACACCAGAGGGCACACCTTCGAAGTAATCGAGACGCCAGGACATTGTCCAGGCCACATCAGTGTGGTGGAACGCGAGAGAGGATGGGTTTTTTCGGGTGATCTCTACATTGGCAAAAATCCTAGGACTGCAGCGACTGAAAATAATTTAGGACACTTGATGGCTTCTATGAAGAAACTCTGCGAACTCCCCATGGAGAGACTTGTCCTCTTCACTTCCCTAAGGACTGTAGAGAGAAACGGCAGAGATCGATTGTTGCGATGCATGGATTGGTATAATGAACTCGCGTCTCGTGCGTCTGAGATGATGTCCCAGGGCTATACCTCCTATAGGATCGTTGAAGCGCTTTTTGGCGGTGAGAGCGTTTTCGAAAGGATAACAGAGGGATTGTACTCCTCTGGGCGGCTGGTGGACATGCTCCTTGGTTACTCGGCCAATGAGATGGATCCGTGACCGTCCAAGGTCGAGTTCTCTAAACGACGCGACGATTGGTGGATGAGTTTTTCCGAAGGTTGCTTCTGTCTGTCGATTAGAGAGAGAAACTTGCTGATGATTTGATTGCCCAGGTTCCTTATTTCGTCACCGCTCATACCGGCGACGGGCATGACTCCCCCTGCCATTTCTCGATGTCCTCCTGCTGAGCCTCGTTTTCCTACAAGCTTTCTCAATAACACCCCTGCCTTCTGCGTGCGGGACTTGGAGCGAAGAGACATGACAAGCATATTCCCGGTCAATCCTATACACAGCGACCGACTCACATGATCCATCCTCAGAAGCATATCAGCGAGTTCGGGTACAATGGCTTCTGATTGCACTAACCCTATGTATGACACCGCCACGTCTTTGTAGATTACAGTCCCTGCCAGTCCTTTAAAGTAGTCTTCAAAATAGGATTTGGACAACGGTGGTTTTTCTATCCAACCCAAAACGCGAGGATTAGTCAGGGGGGATAAGAAAGAGAATGCTTTGAAATCGGCCTTGCACGTAGCCCGCACCAATGAACTCGTGTCAGCCTTGAGCCCGTAGAGCAGGGCATTCGCGACCGATCGCGCGGGCTTCAGTCCTAAAACCACTAAGTATTCGGTGACGATAGTTGCGGTGGAACCATACTGGGGTCTAACGTCGTGGAAAAGGGAACGATGGGTTGCCCGTCGTAGGGGATGGTGATCTATAACGATCAGCGGCGTCACATCTTTCGACAAGATTAGGTTATTGCCGGTACCGGGTTGCGCGTCGATTAAAGAGATGGTATCAGAAGGAGCTTCTCTGATTCGTTCCAGAGGGAGCAACTTGATCCTCAATCTCTGCACCATAGCCTTATTTTCAGCCCTGGTGATAACGCCTCCATAGCGGATAAATGACCGGACCCCAAACTTCTTTGCCAAAAGGTAGTCGAATGCGTAAGCGCTTGCAATTGTATCAGGGTCCGGATTGTTGTGACAGATTATAGTGACACGGGAAACAGATTGGCTCCTAAGACTTTCCTCCAATTCGTGAACCTTTTCAGCAGATCGGCTAAGATCCCATTTCGAAGGGCTCATTTTTACCAGCCAGCTAATGGGTTATCGTCTTGTACTGAAACGTCAGGATTAAAAGAAGCTGTCATCTTCCGCACGACTCGCTCGTTTAAGACCATACCTCGGATGATACCCTTGGAACGGGCATATCGGTTTTCTATAAACGCGTCAAGCCAGAGGTCTCTCTTGTTGGTGAATCCCATCACCCCGACAAAGGTGAGCGTTTCACCTGGTGGCGCCATGGTATTGAGATCCGGAAATTCTGTACCTGTGAGTATGGGTACGAGTCTTCTGTCTTTTAGCAGCTTCATGATCATGAATGTGCCTAACTGGGCTACGGCCTCCATCTGAAGGTGGCCTCCAAATAGAGGCATTCCAACAAAATGGTCCCTCAGGATGGGATTTTCCTCTGCAGAAGGAACTGTGTATTTTCCTAATCCCATGAGGCCGCTGCGAAAAGAACCAGCCTCCATGACCACTTTATCTAGAAAGAGGAAGTTTGCCCCGTACATCTTCAACGTCTGTCTAATTTCTTCCTTGTCATATTCGATCCAGTTTCGTCTAACCACCGCTGGGGAAGCCAACTCCTGACGCTGCGAGGCGCATGGTATATCGGCCGTCCTTACAAAGTGATGACAGAAGACTTGGCGAATCTCACCCTCTTTGAAATTGTTCGCCCCTAGGAATTCCCTTGCTATTATGATCCCGCTAGCCGCCTTCACAAAATCGGAAATGAATTCAACCGCTTTTCTCATTACAGGAAACGTTCCGTCTTTCCGCATCTTGGAAAAAAGTTCTTGGACCTTATTCCACAGTAACGCCACGTCTCCTGAGCCTGAGATGTTTGCCCATTGCTCATCGAGATATTTGGCAAGATATTCCAGCACGGCATTCCACCCTTTAAGCCCAGAGAGAGAGTTCTCCATGCGTTCAAAAGATTCCTTCATATACTGCGGCACATTTTTTGAAATATCTCTTATTTGCAAGTAGTTATACACTATTGCCAGTTCGATTCCGGTGAAAAATTGTGAAGATTGCGTCCACGCCTCTGGTAAGGCGACTATGAGTGTTCTCTTGCCCTCTCTAGCTAGACGGGAGGCTGTCCTTTCCAGATGCTTTTTCGTATCGGCTATAAAATAAGGCAGTCCCCCCCTATACGTGAGCGCCAGATATTGGCTTCGATCGTCGCAGACGTCTTTCAATCCAGCAATCGTATCCTGAAAAGAGATGGCGTTTACGTAATAGATATTCTTTCTTACTGATGTAGCCATGTCAGAAAATGTTTGTTTGCCCTTCAGTATATCTCCCACTGCCTTCATAACTGAAGGCTGGCGCGGAAATCCTCCGGCCACTGTGTGAACGACAGCATCTAGTTTATCGACGCCTCGGTCTTTGAGATATTGGCCAATATCGTGGCAGCATTTCTGTACTGAGGCCCTTTTGTCTGCGTCGTATCTCAAAGGAATCTCCACTAGAGAAACCCCTAGATCTCTAAAAAATGCAACCTCACGAGGGTCTTCTGGATTCAGCGTGGTGCCAAAAACCGCGGCCCCGGCTTTGGCAGCAGCTCTCGCTATGCCCTCGCCATAGCCCCCCGCACGCGCGCCTATGATTAGTACATTCTTGTTTTCTAGCATAAGATTCATCCCTAATGGTTTTAACGCATTAGGCGAAAGTTACACTCTTTGAACTCGTCAGTCAAATTGAAAGGCTGTCCGCATTTTCCACAGTTGGACTCTCTCAGGCCCTGCAGGCCCCCTCACAAGAACAGCCCTTTCAGCTAACTCGTAATTTTTTTGGCTTAGAATTCGGTCGAGTTCTTGAACAATGTCAGCCCACAAAAACGTGTTCCCACAATTCCAGTGATCCATGTCGGAATACACATACGAGATGAGATCAACATCATGATCCTTGAAATCCGTTCCTTAGACGGCCATAGTAGCTATGGATACCAGCACAGTTCGCAACTACTTAACCCGAGGAGTCAAACATGACGTGGGCGGAAGAGAAAACAGATCTGGGGCGCCAAATTTTGGTGTTCCTCTATCAACACGGTATGATTAAGACCTTCTACAGGGACAAGCCAGCCGGTTGGACCCTTATTTCAGGTCTTTACAGTCCGATCTACATCCAGCTAAGACCAATATTATCATATCCTTTTGGTTTTAGGCTCATTTGCAGAGCGATGGGCCGTTTACTTGAAGAAGAGGCGCCGTTTGTAAACAAGGCGGTCGGTATTGCCATGGCAGGGATACCCATTGTGGCGGGTATGTCAATTCTAACGGATATACCGTCGGCTTTCACCCGCAAGCTGGAGGGGGTTAAGAATATTGAAACACTTCAAAACCGCATCTCGTCTTATGGCGAGCATGCACTGTTGGAAGGGGACATCACTCCAGGAGACCGGCTTGCTTTGATCGACGATCTGGTAACACGGTTCGACAGCAAACTTATAGCTCTAGAGCAGCTCAGACATGAAATGGCTAGGCGCAACATTACCGATGTGACTTGCTCCACCATTGCCGTGGTCATAGACAGAGAACAAGGCGGCGAAGAAGCAGCAAGAAAGATTGGCGTCCAATTACTGCGGCTGATCCCTTTCAAATCAGCGGGCATAGGCCTGCTCCAAGAATACATGCATCCCGTGGAATGGGACGTCGTCAACCGTTATCTCGCGGACCCTGCAGGCTTTCAAGACCCGCAGGTTCATCGACAAATCGAACGCATGTGCAAGTCGGATTAACTCGGGGCTAAACGGCTCTCAAGAGTTTTTCAGAATGGAGACCGCCTCAATATGCTCTGATCCCGAGATGGACCGACGGAAATCAATGTTACGGGGACGCCAGAAAGGTGCTCAATTGTCTCCACGTAGTCCCGAGCATTCTTTGGCAAATCGTCAAAAGATCTGCACTGATCCAGGGGTTCTTCCCAGCCTTTGACCTCCCTGTATTTTGGGAGCACTGCGGAGAAATCTTCTATATGGGCGGGAACACGGTCCACGGTCTCGCCTCTAATCTCGTAACCAGTACAGATTAGCAATGGCGAAACACCGGTCAACACGTCCATCTTGGTTAAAGCTATCCCCGTTAGACCGTTGAGCCTTGCGCTATGGTTGACGATAACCATATCCAACCACCCGCATCTTCTGGGTCTGCCCGTTGTCGCACCGTACTCCGACCCCCGAGCCCTTATTTCTTCGCCCAGATCGCCCTTCAGTTCAGTGGGGAAGCCGCCTTCTCCCACTCGAGTGGTATAAGCTTTTACGACTCCCCATACGCCTTTGATGCTAGACAGGCTAACACCGGCTCCGCAGCTAACATTGCCTGACACAACGTTAGAAGAAGTAACAAACGGGTATGTCCCGTGATCGATATCCAAAAGGGTCCCCTGGGCGCCTTCGAAGAGTATTCTGCTGCCGCTTGAAATCTTGTTGAACAAAACCTGAGACGTGTCAGTAACATGAGGTTCAAGCTGTTTACCGTACCCCGCATATTCTTCGGTTACCTCGTCTGGATCCAAAGGATTCTTGCCAAGCCGCTGCTGGATCAAGAAATTTTTTTCCTCGAGACTCAACCGGATCTTCGTCCGCAGAACGTCCGGTCGCAATAAGTCACAAACCCGAATCCCCATCCGGGCAGCCTTATCCTCGTAAGTCGGGCCAATGCCACGTCCTGTCGTGCCTATCTTTTTTCCAGCCAGGACTTCTTCTCGACCTATATCGATTATTTTGTGGTATGGCATGATCACGTGGGCTCTATCCGAAATAAGCAATTGACCATCGTTGAGGAAGTGTCCTCTGCTGCGAAGGGAATCCTTCTCCTCCAGCAAGACTGATGGATCTATGACGACCCCATTCCCAATGATATTAAGCGTATCAGGGTACAATATCCCGGAAGGGATGAGATGGACTATTACTTGCTCTCCCGACACTTTTAGTGTATGGCCAGCATTATTTCCGCCTTGAAAACGAACGACAACGTCGGCTCTACCAGTTAGGAGATCAACTATCTTTCCTTTTCCTTCATCCCCCCATTGGGTTCCCAGAATAACAAGAGTGCTCAATATATTTACCTTTCTCTCTGACTAAGTAATAAGCGGCCTCACCGCCTCTGCCCGGTCATGATGCCGTCCAAACGTCACACCTGTTACCAATCAAGTATGACCTGCCTTACTCTTATAATTCCTTCTATCTTATCGATAGCATCCAGCACAGACGCCGGAGCGGGGACGTCAATATTGATTATGGACATCGCCATACCACCCGGACGGTCACGGGAGAGGTTCATCTGACCTATATTTACGCCGTTGGCCGCAAGCGCACCGGAGACCCCGGCTACGACTCCCGGAATGTCTCGGTTCACCACCACCAACATGGGTCCTGCGGGGACAGCTTCAGTTACAAAACCGTCGATCCCCACTATGCGCGGCTCGTCCCCAATTCGTCGGATGAGAGCTCCTAGGGCGCATACAGCCTCACCCTGTGTGTTCATAACCGTGAGCCCTAGTTCTGCGCCTAACTGAAAGGGTTCCTTGGTCCTAGTTTCAAGTATCCTTATCCCCCTCTCTTCAGCGATAAGACGAGCATTCACCGCGTTAACTTCCGATCCTTCGTATTGGGCGAGCAAACCCAGAAGCGCTGAGTTGGTAACAGGAGCCACATCGATCCAGTTCGCCAGCTCCCCAAAATATTCGACCCGCATCTCGACTACACCGCCTGTTAACAAACCGCTGACGAATTCACCAAGTCTTTTCGCAAGATCCGTGTACGCCGGAATCTTGCGATTGGCCGCGGGATCAGTGCAAGGCACGTTCACTGCATTCCTGACCACGCCTTCTCTCAAATAGTCCACCACTTGCTGACTTATGGCAACGGCGACTGTAACCTGAGCTTCACTTGTAGATGCGCCAAGATGCGGCGTAGTAACTACTCGAGGATGAACTATCAACTCGTGCAGCCCCGGGGGCTTCGTGGTAAAGTCATCAAGCGCCGCGCCTGCAACCTTTCCCGATTGAAGCGCATTCAGAAGGGCTTTTTCGTCAACGATTCCCCCTCGAGCGCAGTTAACTATGAAAACACCATCCTTCATGGTGCGAAAGGAGTCGGCTCCTATGAGGCCCCTTGTGGAATCGTTCAACGGTGTGTGAACGGTAATAACGTCGGATTTGCGATATATCTCTTCCAGGGATGCAGGCCTTGCCCCGATCTGAGAAATAGCCTCATCAGTTCTCGCCGGATCATAGGCCAATACAGACATTTTTAGGCCGCGTATGGCTCGTCTGGCCACGATGCTGCCAATTTTACCGAGCCCTATCACGCCGAGCACCTTGCCTGCCAATTCTCGACCTTGGAATTTTTTCTTCTCCCACTTCCCCGTTTTCATAGAAGCCACGGCCTGAGGAATGTGTCTATGCACCGCCATGATCATCGCAATGGTCAGCTCGGCCGCTGATTCAGAATTTCCGCCGGGAGTATTCATCACCACGATTCCTCGGCGAGTGGCTTCCTGAAGATCAACGTTGTCCAGACCTGTGCCTGCCCGACCAATGACTTTCAACTTTCTCGCATTCTCGAGAACTTGACGGGTAACTCTCGTATTGCTTCGGATTATCAACCCTTCGTAATCAGCGATGGCTTCTCTCAAGATTTCAGGCGCCAGATCAGGGCGAACATCCACTTCAACATCCATCTGGGAAGCCAAGTACTTCACACCTTCTTGATGCAGGTTATCTGAGATCAGAATGCGATACGTCATGGCAAGCCTCTCCGACCGCAAGGCGTCAGCCGTTCTTTTTCTCAAACTCCTTCATAAAATCTACCAGCGTCCTCACTGCATCCATACTGACTGCGTTGTAAAGCGAAGCCCTGCAACCGCCGACTGATCGATGCCCCTTTAGACCTCCAAGCCCTTGCTTTTGCGCCTCTGCCACGAATTTCTTCTCGAGGTCCTCGTTGGGCAAACGGAAGGTCACGTTCATGAGAGATCTACTATCAGCATCAGCAGTTCCTTGATAGAAGCTGCTTTGATCGATCGTATTATACAGAAGTCCGCCCTTCTCGTTGTTCACCTTCTCTATCACAGCGAGTCCGCCAACCGTGACCTCCAGCCATTTCAGGACGAGCTGGACCATGTAAATTGCGAAACAAGGAGGGGTATTGTACAAAGAGTTCTTTTCCGCATGGGTGTTATACCTAAACATTGTAGGGATGTCGTTCGGGCAACGCTCCAGCATGTCGTCTCGGATAATAACCAACGTCACGCCGGCTGGTCCCAAATTCTTCTGAGCCCCGGCATAAATGAGACCAAAAGGTCTAGGATCAAATGATCGAGACAGTATGTCTGAAGACATATCGGACACCAATGGCACGACGCCAGCGTCGGGGAATGACTGCCACTGCGTTCCTTTAATGGTGTTGTTGGACGTTATATGCAGGTACGCGGCCCCTTGATTGACCTGGAACGCTTTGGGAATGTACTTAAAATCCCTGTCCTTGCTTGATGCAATAACCTTGTGGGGCTTCTGGAGGATTTCAGCTTCTTTAATAGCCTTCGTAGCCCATGTGCCTGTATTGATGTAATCAGCAGATGCTCCCGCAGGGATGAGATTCATTGGGACCATGGCAAACTGCGTGCTGGCGCCGCCTTGAAGAAAAAGAACCTTAAAGTTGTCCGGCAATGAAAGCAGCCTCTTGATCCGCGCCGCCGCATCGTTGAGTACCTCCTCAAACACGGCCGACCGGTGACTGATTTCCATCGCGGACATGCCTGAGCCTTTGAACTCGATAAACTCTTCCCTTGCCTCCTCCAGTACCGACAATGGAAGTGCAGCAGGCCCAGGATTAAAGTTGTAAATCCGAGACGCCATTGCTCCATCCCTCCTCATAAAATTCATTCCAAGTGGGTCTTTTCCGTGATCTATCCACAGTAGCTCATAATTGAGCCACTTTCAACACAATTTTGTTCCGATGAAAAAGCGATATTCTCCCGTAAACAGCAGCGACAACAAAAGCCACGCCGTTTAGAAACTAGCATGGCCTTACAACATCATGAGGAGGCTCGACCTTCCGCAAAGGGGTCGAAGAGTTTTATGTCTTTCATTGCGCCAAAAGGGCAAACAAGGCCGCACATGCCACAGGCTACGCATTTGTCCACTTCGAACACAATTTTCATTTCAGGGCCCACAATGCGCAATGCCCCAGTCGGGCAGAGCCCTGTGCACGCCCCGCAATGGGTGCACTTGTCATCTTCTCGCCATACCTTATCAGAAAGCATCTCGACAACGACCTGATGCTCTTCCAGGAACTTGATGCCTTCTTCGATGGCCGTCTCCGTACCTCTGAGTTCAAGCAGAATACGCCCCTCTCTCCTGGGGAGTATTTTGGCCTCGAGGATATTGAAGACGAGATCGAAATCTCTTGCCAGTCGGTAAATGACGGGTTTATACATGATGCTCGATCTGAATATCAGCAGTACGTTCTTGGACGCCATATTATCTCCTTCAAGGCTCTAGTCTTCGACTAAATGGAAAAAATCTGCTTATCCCTGCGGGTTCAGGGGTACTAACTCTATCTCTCCACTTACGGCCATTTTGTCGCGGAATACTCCCAGGGCGCCTTTTACGCCGTCGATTGTCATGGCCCAATCGACCCCTTTGCGCAAGTCGGAATCCCCATGAATGAGATTTCCTAAAGCGGTGGCCACGGCGTCTGCAAGCACCGTATCATGCGAAATCACCACCGCTGCATCAGCCTTCCCAAATGAAGTTGAAGGGCCCACCGTACCTGATGACGTGCAAATACCAACTGGCAGACCGGAGTGCTCGATTTTCAGCCCGAGCTTGTTGCTAAAAGGCGAATGGCCTGCATACAGCCCACAGAGCAACGGGGTATCCACTCGGGCAAAGATGTCTCCTCCGTTTTCAATGATAATTTCAGGAGACCGCTGTAGAAGAGCTCGTCCGACAAATTCTGCAACTGCGCCCGCCACCGCGGCCATGGGACCCGTACCCGCCTTGGATGCTGCCCTGATCATGCGGAGCGGCACAGGACCGTCTCGCGGGTCTTCCGTTACAGGGGTGAGACTCGTCAGAAACAAAGGTCTCCGAAAAATCGCCGCTTCTATCTGACTCCTGCATTCCTTTACCAGTTTCTCGGTCTCGCGATCCAGCCTGCACAAAGCCTTCACATATAGGTCTGACGTCTCGACCGTGACGCGAAAGGTGTGGAAGCGTCCTTTATCGCTATAATCGCGGTATAGCCTCGGTTGATATTCAAAGACGGCAGCCATATCCTGAAACCATCTGGCTCTTAGGAAACCGAGGGCAATGTATCCTGCGGTTCCCCGAGAAGAAAACGACCGGATTGGATCCATTCCTTGAGGACATTGGCAATTTCAAGCGCCTTTGAATAACTGGACAGTGGAGATGCCGAGACCTTTTTCCCATCCACATCGACCTCCCCCGTCTTGAGCTGGCCGCAGGAAAGGTAGGCCAAAGGGCGACCCCTCCCTTGTGGATAGTCAAGGCCATAATCCACCACCGGGACTAAAATTTCGTCGTCTGCTACCCCGGTAAATCTTGCCATTTCTTCGTCTAGTATCGGGATGGGAATGCCAATCCCCACGCAGAGTGAACATCCATAGCCAATAATAGAGGCCCCCCTCAAGAAATTCGAGGACATGTGTTTTAGGTCACCCCGTACGGCCAATGTACCTGCCCCGCCCATCACAACACCATTCTCTGACCGCTCTACCCTGGGATTGTGCTGGGTGCCGGGCCCTATGACATAGCCCACTGCCCCTCCTAAGAAAATCCTGGTACCAATTCCTATGGTGCGATAAAATGGATCGTTCAGCAGAGGGCTGAGCTGGCCCGCAGTTGAATACGTGCAATTCGATGCCTCAGGTCGCAGCACGCCCATGTAAGTGTATATGGTCTTGTTGGAGAGGTTGATGGCACAGTTATAATTCTGATAGCAGTTCCTCGGGCTGAGAAGGAAAGCGTCGACAAAGTCTTTGAGGCGCATCTTCGCTTCGTGAGACCTATTCGGATAGCAATCTGTGCCGTAGGAAGCAGCCTGTAAGAGAACTTCTCGACCAGCCACCAGGTCCTCGATCACGTGTCCGCCCCCGTATCTAAACCGGCCCGGGAAAACCTTGTTAAGCGGGTCATCCTCCCGGGTTTGTGTAGCCCCAATATAGCAATCCACCGCAGCCACCCCAGCATAGGCTTCAACCCCGTTGATATAGACCTTATTGGCGCGAATTCGCGGGCTGGTATGCCCAAAATTCAAGAACGCGCCGGATGAGCACATGATGCCGAATGTACCGGTGGTGACTACGTCCACCTTGCGAGCGGCCTCCACAGACCCGTTTTCTCTAACGATGTTAACCATTTGGTCCGCAGTTACGACCACTGCTTTGCCTTCTTTGATTTTCCTATTTATCTCGGCAAAAGTCTTCTGAACCCGCGCCTCAGCCATCCGTACCTCCCGCTTCCTTCGCCTGCACTGTGGTCTCCTCTGCCAGCACGCTCCGCAGCCGCTGCAACGCCTAAACGAGAATATGCACTAGAGTCTTGGAACTCAACACAGATATTACTGATATCTCGAGCGGTCCTTGACTCAGCGCATCAAACCCGGGGCGCCGTACACAGCGCTTTCTCCCAGTGATTCCTCAATCCTCAAGAGCTGGTTGTACTTGGCAATCCTGTCCGTGCGAGAAACGGAGCCTGTCTTGATCTGACCGGTCCCTATGCCCACCACAAAATCTGCGATAGTTGTGTCCTCGGTTTCACCGCTCCTGTGGGACACGACGCATGTGTATCCGTTTGTGCGGGCAAGCTTCACAGTATCCAGCGTTTCGGTTAGCGTTCCTATTTGGTTGAGCTTGATAAGGATTGAGTTCGCCACGCCCATGTCAATACCTTTTTGCAGCAACTCGATGTTGGTGACGAATATGTCGTCCCCTACTATCTGTATCCTGTTGCTTAATCGCTCTGTAAGAAGTTTCCACCCTGCCCAGTCTTCTTCGGCTAAGCCGTCTTCCACGCTTACAATAGGATATTTGTTAACCAGGGTTTCGTAGAAAGCAACCATCTCCTCCGAGGTCTTCTTTGAAGATTCGGCCGCTAGATCGTAATAGCCATCCTTGAAAAATGAGTTCGCAGCCGGATCCAGCGCTAGGAACACATCCTTACCCGCTTCGTACCCAGACTCTTGGATCCCGAGCATGATCACTTCTAGGGCCTCTTCGTTGGAGCCCAGGTTTGGAGCAAAACCTCCTTCGTCGCCCACTGCCGTGCTCAATCCCTTGCCTTTGAGTATCTTTTTCAAGGCATGAAATATCTCTGCCCCCATTCGCAAACCATCTCGAAAGCATGATGCGCCGAGAGGCACAATCATAAACTCCTGGATATCCACATTGTTGTCAGCGTGAGCGCCTCCATTCAGAATGTTCATCATGGGTACAGGCAGAAGATCGGCACCGACCCCGCCAATATACCGATACAGAGGAATGCCAAGTTCAACTGCGCAGGCTTTAGCAGCAGCTAGACTTACCCCCAGTATCGCGTTTGCCCCAAGTTTGCCCTTATTCTTTGTACCGTCAAGGTCTATCAACGTGGTATCAAGGCCTTTCTGATCGAAGGCGTCCATCCCCACGATCGTCGGGCGAATCTCTTGCATCACGTTTTCCACCGCTTTGAGCACACCTTTACCCCCAAAGCGTTTTGGATCTCCATCTCGTAACTCCACAGCTTCTTTTTCTCCTGTGGAAGCGCCGGAAGGAATGGCGGCGGTCCCCACCGCGCCTCCATCCAGCATCACGTCAACCTCGATGGTTGGATTCCCTCGAGAATCTAGAATTTCTCTTGCCCGCACGTCAGCAATGTCGAATACCATTTTGACCTCCTCTGAGAAGGGTTTTCCAGACCTATACGTTCATGTTCTTTAGGCATACCATACTCTCGGGTTGATATACATTCAATGATTTCTTACCGTACGTCGCCTTGATTATCGCCTCATCTGCTCCCATCATATTTGGGGTACAAATTTGTGACCAGATCCCTTCACTCGGCCCCTACTAACAAGAGCACATGCTCTAGCTTCCGACAACACGGGGGATTTATCCGGTAATCTCTGTTGATGCCGCTACCGATAATAAGATGTCGTCATTCTGCATTTCCCTTGGCAATTGCTACACACCTTAATGAATCGTTTGATCGCAGGCTTATCCGGTGCTACTATCATACGTTACCAATGCTGTGCGTGTGGAAACTACCTCTTGGGCCATGTCATAGGAAACTGCCCCGATTGTACTAGGACGGACAAACGGTCTAATGGGAGGTCCTTAAGTTGGAAAAAGGCAAGGTTCTCATCATAGGCGGTGCCGGGTATGTGGGATCCCACTTTGCCCTATTCGCTTTCAATCAAGGGTATCACGTCACCGTAATGGACAATCTTTCAAAGGGGCATCGTGGCGCATTACGTGCTCACCGTTTTGTCCATCTCGATCTGCTGGACAGGAAGGGGTTTGAAGGGCACCTCCTCAAGAACCACTACGACGGGCTCTTTCATTTCGCCGCGAGTTGCCTTGTAGGGGAATCAGTTAAACAGCCCTCGCTATACTACCAAAATAACGTCTTGGCAGCCTTTAACATGCTGGAGGCCATGCGGGCTACGGGACACAACAAGCTCGTCTTTTCTTCGACGTGCGCCGTGTACGGGATCCCAGAGGCGGTTCCTATTTCGGAAGACCACCCGAAAAATCCGATTTCACCCTATGGAAGAAGCAAACTAGCCATAGAATGGATGCTCGAGGATTACCAAAAGGCTTACGGAATTCGATTTGCGGCGCTACGCTATTTTAATGCTGCCGGCTGTGAGCCGTCTTATGGCCTGGGCGAGGACCACGTCCCGGAGACTCATCTTATACCGAACGTCGCGAGATATGCCCTGGGCTTGCAAGACGATTTGACTATTTTTGGGGACGACTACCCGACTCCCGATGGGACATGCATTCGAGACTATATCCACGTGACAGACCTTGCTCAAGCGCATCTCAAGGCCTTGCAGATGTTAGACAATAGGCCCTTGATCCGGGTGAACTTGGGCACAGGCGTGGGGCTATCCAACAGACAAGTCGTGGACGCTGTCGCAAAAATCTCAGGCCGTAGTTTTTCCCCGAGAATGGGGCCGCGAAGGTTCGGCGACCCGCCGGAACTCGTGGCAGAACCGACGGCAGCAAAGCACTTGCTGGGCTGGCATCCACAACGCTCTCATATTGACTCTATAGCTGCCGAAGTGCTCGAGTGGTTTTCCAAGCATCCGAAGGGGTATGCCAGCTAATCAACTAGTTTGGTTAGTGAGGCAGACGCGAGCTCTTGAGTCTTTTTTACCGGTTCTCGAAAGCAGACGCGAAATCGACAAGGTGTTCGCTGTTCGATTTAGGTGAGCTGAGGTTCCCTGACCGCCCTCTGCTCCTCGCAATGCCAAGAGGGTCATCAAGATATTGTAGCGACCGAAGCAGGGCAATCTCTTGATAAGTTTAGAGAATGGCTATATCCCTTAGATAGCCCCTTCGACAGGAGAGCATACAATATGAACCATTTCTTCTATCCCTCTTCCGTGGTTGTGATAGGCGTGTCGAGTGTTCGCTACAACCTCGGCAAGGAGATTGCTCGCAACCTCTTGGAATTTCAGTTCAATGGTATTATCCATCTTGTAGGACTCGACGGCGGAATAATCTTTGGAAGAAAGATTCACCGCACCATCGAAGACATTGAGGATACCATAGACCTGGCCATTATTTTAACCCCAGCTAAAACTGTTCCGTCCATCCTCGAGGCCTGTGGGAAAAAGGGCATTCGACGAGCTATCATCGAAAGCGGGGGTTTTGGTGAATTCAGTGACGATGGAAGAGACTTGCAAGCCCAATTGCGAGACATCGCTCAAAGATACGGTATGCGCTTCATTGGTCCGAATTGTATAGGTCTCATCAACGCCTCGAACGGATTAGCCACGCCGTTCCCGACATTGCGCAACGTCTTTCGAAAAGGCGGCGTGGGGATCATAGCGCAAAGCGGGGGAGTGGCCTTAAGCTTCCTCAACATGTTTGACAGCGAACAGCTCGGATACAGCAAGTTTGCCAGTATAGGAAACAAGTTGGACATTGATGAGAGCGATCTCGTCGAGTACTTTATCGAAGACCCTGAAACCAAGGTAATCTGTCTTTATGCGGAATCCATCAAGGATGGCAGGAGGTTCACAGGGCTGGCGCGTCGATCTCCGAAGCCCATCGTCGTTCACAAGGCCAATATTGGGGGCCTCAGCGCGGTTATAGCTCAGTCTCACACCGAGGCCCTCGCCAATGACGATCAAGTTGTGGATGCCGCTTTCCACCAAGTGGGAATAGCTCGCTTGAGGGATATGCAGTCCTACTTGGACTTCGTCAAGATCCTCCAGCTACCTCCCATGGCTGGAAGAAACCTCGCCATTGTGTCTCGATCTGGAGGGCATGCAGTTATAGCGGCCGATGCTGCTCACACCTATGGCTTCAATCTCCCATCTCCAGGAGCGGATCTACTGCAGGAAATTAGAAAACACATGAGGGCAGATGTAATCAAACTGACCAACCCTCTTGACCTAGGAGATCTCTTTGATTTTGACGTGTATGCAAAGATCATCCGACACATCCTCAGAGAAGACGCTTTTGACGGAGTACTGCTGGTTCACACCTACTTTTCAGCCGTTGAAGGCGAATCGTCCAGGTTGCTGCTGCGTTCAGCGGCCGCCATGGCCCAGGAATACGGGAAACCTGTCGCCCTATGCGTGTCCACTGAACCCTATGAGATTTCCAATCTTCACAAGGAACTAGAATTCCCCATCTTTTTAAGTCCTGAACGCGCTATACGCGCTTTAGACGCAGCCTTGAGGCATGAACAGAGGCGTAGCTGCGTAGCGAGACAGCAACAATATGCCTCGCCGACCCCCCGTCCAGACAGTTCGGCCATTGCCGCGTATCTGGGCCCTTGCGCAACGCAGATCCGACAACCTCTTCTGCACGAGGCCCTCCAAATAATCGCCCACGCAGGATTCAGCACGCCAGCGATGGCAATAATTCAAGAACCAAGTGACCTGCCCAGGGTTTGCAAAACAATCGACAGTCCTTACGCAGTCAAGGTAATTTCAAGACATGTCTCCCACAAGTCCGATCAAGGGGCAGTGGCCCTGAATATTGAAACCTCTGGAGAGTTAGAAAGAGTCTGCCGGACAATGTTCGACCGTTTCTCTTCTTCTGACAGCCAAGATTCGTTTCGCATACTCATCCAGAAGATGGTACCTCGACAAGTTGACGCATACGAACTTATAGTCGGAGGCAAACGCGATCCTCAGTTCGGCCCTATGGTTCTATTAGGACACGGCGGTCTCTTTGTGGAAATCTTCGCAAAAGTGACTTTAAGGATGGCCCCAGTGAGTTTAGCCGATGTGGATGAAATGATCGACGAATTGCCCGGGTCAGAAATACTCGCCGGAGTGAGAGGCAGACCCGCTGTAGATCGGGCTGCGCTAAGAGACGCTCTTGTGAGAATGTCAGACCTTATGATCCACTTTCCAGAAATCGAATCCATCGACATAAATCCCCTGATCGTTTCACCAGAGGGGGCTGTTGCAGTGGACGCACGAGTATTTCTAGCCAGGGAGGCAACGGTGTGACCGGCGACCAGTAAGAGTCTTTTCCCTCAAGGATATGCGCAGATTAAGAGGATAGCCAATGATTCATCGGATAGAAGTCTGTCTTAAAAACCACATACTTGACCCTACCGGCCGGAAAGTGGCGTCACGGGCGTCAGAGCACCTCGACATACATTGTCAGGACATACGCGTCGCTGACGCTTATCTAATTCAAAAAGATATGACTACAAAGGATCTCCACATCATCGCACAGGAAGTTTTTCAAGACCCGGTCATTCACGACATTGCCATAGATGAACCGCTCCAACTTGAATACGACTGGGCTATCGAAGTTGGATTCAAACCAGGGGTAACCGACAATGTAGCGCGTACGGCTAGAGAGGCTATCGAGCGAACCCTGGGCCTCGCATTTACAGGTGATGACGGAGTCTTTTCTCGCAAAATATATTTAGTTAAAGGAGACATACCCCGAAGCCAGGTAGAGTCCCTAGCCAAAGACATGCTCGCCAATGATCTGATCCAAACATGGCGAGTGTTTCGTCGTGGCGAAAACCGCTTCGACCGAGCGGCACCGAGGGTTACACAACATACCAAGCCGGTCATAAGACGCCTCCGTCTGGAGGTGTCACCTGAAGAACTGATGAAGCTCAGCAAGGACGGCGTGCTAGCCCTCAGCCTCGATGAAATGATAGCCATAAAGGATTTTTTCCGCACCGACGACTTCCAAGGGAAGCGTCAGCGAGTGGGGTTGGGCGTCGAGATTACCGACTGTGAACTCGAAGTCTTGGCGCAAACATGGTCCGAGCATTGCAAGCATAAGATCTTCAATGCCACCATTGACTATTGGGACGGGGAGCGTTGGCTGGAAATTCAAGGCCTTTTCCCCACATATATACAAGGCGCCACTGAAGAGATCCGCAGAAGACTCGGCAAGCGGGATTACTGTCTATCCGTGTTCCGAGACAACGCCGGTGTTATTCGTTTTGACGAGGACTGGAACCTCGTGATGAAAGTCGAGACACACAACTCACCCTCGGCGCTGGATCCCTACGGCGGAGCATTAACAGGTATTGTGGGTGTGAATCGCGACCCGTTTGGGACCGGGCTAGGCTCAGCACTGATCTTCAACACGGACGTATTTTGTTTCGCGCCGCCTGACTTCACCGGTACTCTGCCTCCTCGCCTTCTCCATCCAAGGCGAATTCTCGAGGGCGTAAGGGAAGGCGTGGAACATGGTGGCAACAAGAGCGGCATCCCCACGGTAAATGGCGCAGTGGTTTTTGACGAGCGCTATCTAGGCAAACCACTCGTCTATTGCGGGACAGGTGGAATCATGCCCTCACAAGTTCATAACAAACCAGCGCACATCAAACGCGCCCGTCCCGGTGACCACATCATCATGACAGGCGGACGAATTGGGAAAGACGGCATACACGGCGCCACTTTTTCTTCAGAAGAACTTCATGAAGGCTCGCCGGTGAGTGCGGTCCAGATCGGCGATCCGATAACACAGAAGCGCATGACTGATTTTCTTCTACTAGCCAGAGACCGTAATCTATACACTTCCATCACTGACAATGGAGCCGGGGGCCTCTCTTCCTCGGTGGGGGAAATGGCCCGCGAAGCAGGCGGCGCCAGACTTTTCATCCATCAAGCCCCGGTCAAATACCCCGGGTTGCAACCCTGGGAGATTCTGATCTCCGAGGCTCAAGAGCGCATGACCCTTGCTGTACCCCCCGACAAGGTGTCATCTTTCCTCGAACTTGCGCGTCAGATGGACGTGGAGGCCACTGACCTCGGCCAATTCACTGACGATGGATCCTTTTCCGTATGGTGGGACAAAGAGCCCGCTGTTTTGTTGCCTCTGGATTTTCTCCATAATGGCCTGCCTAAGATGAGGCTCGAAGCTCGGTGGAATCCGCGTGTCCATGAAGAACCGGCTTTCGAATGCCCCGAGGACCTCACTTCTGAATTGGTTCACCTCTTGATGCGCTGGAATATTTGTTCGAAAGAATTTTTCATAAGACAATACGATCACGAGGTGCAGGCTGGTACAATTATTAAACCCCTTATCGGAAAAGAGGAAGACGGCCCGGCCGATGCAGCAGTCGTGTGCCCTGTTGCCGGTAGATACAGAGGCGTCGCGGTGGGGTGCGGTATCGCCCCTCGATACTCGGATATAGATGCGTACTGGATGATGGCCGCGGTTATCGACGAAGCCACGAGAAACATCGTTGCCGTGGGCGCAGATCCCGATCAAACAGCGGGACTGGACAACTTTTGCTGGTGCGATCCTGTCCAGTCCGAAAAAAACGTTGACGGGCATTACAAGCTGGCCCAACTTGTGAGAGCCAACAAGGCCCTTTACGACTTAACCACCGCCTATGGCATCCCCTGCATATCAGGCAAGGACAGCATGAAAAACGACTACCACATAGGGGATACCAAAATTTCAATTCCGCCCACAGTCCTTTTCACTGCCCTGGGCATTGTTCCTGACATCCGTCGTTGCGTTTCCTCTGATTTCAAGCGTCCCAATGACGATATTTACGTGCTCGGTATTACCTCGGATGAAACCGGGGCCTCAGAATATTTTGCCCAAAAGGGTTATATAGGAAACAAGATTCCCAAGGTGGCTAATCCTGCCTCTGCAATTACCCACTATCGTAAACTGCATCAGGCTATGCGGGATGGACTGGTGGCTTCTTGCCACGACCTCTCTGATGGCGGCTTCGGAGTAGCCCTTGCCGAGAGTGCTTTTGCAGGCGGCTTAGGGGCTGAGGTCGCTTTATCCGAAATGCTGTTGGAAGGAGTTGCAAGGAACGACTACGCCCTGTTTTCTGAAAGCCCTTCGCGGTTCCTTATTACTGTACACCCTAATAATAGAATTCAATTCGAATCAGCCATGAGCGCGACCCCCCTAAGCCGCATCGGTAGAGTCACTCATCACGAGACGATTATAGTTATAGGATTAAACGAAGGTGATGTTGTGATTCGGGCTAATATTCGGGAACTCAAGGCCGCCTGGCAGAAACCACTGGGACGATGAGGCATCTTCAGAAATAGGCTTTATAGAGTACAGAGTCCGTCGCTACGTATCATGAGTAACAACTTGGACTCCCTGAGTGACGAAGATCTCGTACAAGGCGCCCTGGAAGGTTCCCATGCGCACTTCAAGGCCCTGGTGGATCGCTACGCCGCCTCGCTATACCGACTGGCCTACGGCATAACGGGACGACATCAGGACGCTGAGGACGTCGTGCAAGAGACGTTCCTGAGGGTTTATGACCATATCGATCAGTACTCATCTACTCGCGGTTCTGTGAAAACATGGCTGTTTACCATCACGCGCAACCAGAGCATTAACGTGTTTAGCGCCATTAAACGGAGTATGGGTCGCTTTTGGTTTGAACACTCACCAAACGAAGATACGGTCAATCCCTTAGACGCGCATCCGGCTTCCCCTCAAACGGACTCTGAGCAGCAAATGAGTACCATGCAGGAGATGGCCAGAGTTAAAGAAGCTCTCTCAAAACTTCCCGAGAGGCAGCGAACAGCGCTTATGCTGAAGGCTCAAGAAGACCTGAGCTACGAAGAGATTGGACAGGTGATGGGGACGTCTGTGTCATCAGTTGAATCTCTCATTTTTCGGGCCAGGAAGAGGGTTATTGAAATACTTGGGGCAAGTTGATTGTGACGGCGTTAGGCAGAAAAAATCGCGAGATCTTGGTTATTCGCTGGTATAATGAATTGGAGGCAAAGACTATGAGCTGCCAGAAATATCAAAAGGATTTGTCCGAGCTGCTCGACGGCCAGCTAACCGGCATGGAGAAGCGGAGACTTGAAGAGCATCTCAAGTCGTGTCAAGAATGCGCGCAGATGTTGCACCAGTTGACCGTTGTCACGGAACGCGTCAAGGATCTCCGCGCCTACATGGTCGATGAAAAAAGATTAGCGGCCAAGATCAAGGCGCATATTGCCTCGAGAGCCCTGGCCAGGACTGAGGAACGTCCCCTTGGGGTCTGGCGGCGGGTTCCGGTTTTTGCCCTCCTCGTCTTAATCGCCATTGGAATGGGCAACTTTGCCGGTCGGTCCATTGTCGAAGTCTTATTGCCCACCGGCCAGGAGTTCGTTACTGAGGCCAGTCTCATAGAAAATGGCGCCTCGTTAGGGGACGTGTTTATTGATTTAACCGGCACAGGGTCAGGGGATAGGTAAGATCGATGAAGTCGTTCTTTTGGAAGGCGGTTCTTGTATTTTCCCTCGTCCTGAATGCCGCGGTGGCCGGCACCTTAGGCTACCACCTCTGGTGGTGGTATGGATGGTTTAGAAATCCTCTACACCCTGCCGCGCCTTCTTCGTTTTCGGCCGAAAACAATCGCGCTCTGGAAGCGCCAGACGGCGCACCTTCGCGAAGGGAATTGCAGGAAAAACGAAGAGTTGTGATTGAGAAAAAGGGCGAGGTGCTAGATACTATCGCAGCTCACCCGGGGGATCTCGAAGCCATTAAGCCATATCTTGACGAACTTCTGCAACTCCAGGCTCAAATGGAAACCGCAGCGCTGACGCGCATAAGCAAGGTCATGGCCAAACTACCCGAAGAAAAGAGACAGCAATTCCTCACAGCCCTAAAAAACAGAGCATGCAGGGGCCCTGGTATAATGGGACGCGGTTTCGGCCACAGGGGTCCGAAAGGGAAACCCATGCATCCCGATCGACCTTTGGAACCCCCGAGTGAGAACTGACCATACGACCCTGCTAACTAATTAATCTCGCCATTAATTTTAGCAACGCGCACGATAATCAAGGTAGGACCGCCCGTTACCCGACGGCCCCCTCGCGGATCCCGGCGTGCTGTAGTCCCGCACCGGGCTCCTCAGGACTGCTCGCCTCCGCACAGGTGGAGATTTGCTATTCCCCGCAGTGAGGTTTGCATAGGTCGTTCAGGCATTTCGTATCCAGCCCATCTTTCCTTTGCGAGCTGCGCAGCCCTGTCGCTCCCTTCCCCATGTGGTAGGCGCTACCGCCGCAAAGTACTATGGAGCGATCTGACTCCCCGCTGCCCATCAGGCGGCCTTCTTTCGGGTTGGTCCGCCTTACCCTCTCGGAGGGAGGCAATAGGGCCTCCCAGGTTCCTGGCATCTCTCCTCCTGCGCGCCACGCTCTCGACCCCGCAGGCCCTCCAGGATCTCACCATCACGATCCCTTTGTATTGACTTCCGGAACGCTAACACCGTCGCCGCCCGCTCTGACGAGGTAACGAGGCTGAATCGCTTAGGGGGTGCGACCTCCCCTGCGGCCCACAGGATTCTCTGTGTACGCTTCGGA
>Ga0172370_10000737_pt1 | contig 51253 bp, 47 predicted proteins | sample LakKiv5m_FD_114538 | JGI IMG/M metagenome (GOLD analysis project Ga0172370, IMG submission 114538) | Freshwater microbial communities from Kabuno Bay, South-Kivu, Congo - kab_022012_11.5m | ecosystem: Environmental > Aquatic > Freshwater > Lake | place: Democratic Republic of the Congo...
AGATGAGAATAGTAAGGCCAGAGAAGCAATTGAGTTTATAAAAAATTCGGAGAATACCTATCCTTATCTTGATACTTATCGCTTTTATGGTCCAAATTCAAACACTTATGTCCAAAATGTCTTAAATCATTTTCCCGAGTTTGGCATGAATCTCTCTCTGCGTTTCATAGGCAAAGGGTTTAAGGTTTAAGAGCTTTTTATGCTAATATCAGAATATGACCGATTATCGGCAATTTTTTAAGGGTAAAAAGATCACCGTGATGGGCCTTGGGCTTTTGGGCGGGGCGGTCAACGATGCCGCCTATTTGGCAAAAAGGGGAGCCGATCTCACTGTTACCGATCTCAAGACCCGGGAAGCACTCAAGGCTTCCGTTTTGAAGCTGAAGAAATATGAAAATATAAAATTTGTACTCGGGAAACATCGACTTGAGGATTTTAAAAAAGCCGACATGATTTTACAGCCCGGCAATGTTCCCTTGAATTCACCATACTTACTTGAAGCAAAAAAGAACCATATTCCTGTTTTTGTCAGCGAATCACTTTTCGCAAGATATATGCCCGAGGTTACGCTCATTGGCGTGACGGGAACCAGAGGAAAATCCACGACCACAGCCCTGATTTACGAAATCCTTTCCCAAAATTTGAAAGGCCGAAAAATTTTTATGGCCGGCAATGTGAAGAATGTTTCCACCTTGGCTTTGCTTGATAAAGTGCAGACCGGAGACGTTGTCGTTTTAGAGCTTGATTCTTGGGCAGCACACGGCTTGGGTGATATAAAAAAGAGTCCGCACGTTTCGGTATTCACGAATCTTTACCCGGACCATATGAACTTTTATAAAGGTGACATGCAAGCCTATTTTGCCGATAAAGCCTTTATTTATACCAATCAAAAGAAAAACGACTTCATTATCATTGGGCCGAAAATGAAAAATCTGGTGAAGAAAACGAAGGGCAAGAAAATAATCGCCAAAATTTCTTCCGTGCCAAAAAATTGGAAAATAAACATTCCGGGCGAGCACAATTTGGAAAACATCGCTTGTGCGCTCGAAGTGGCTAAAATTTTTAAAATTCCTCTCTCGACCGTGAAAAAGTCCGTGGAATCTTTCCGGGCCATAGAGGGGCGAATGGAGTTAGTCCGGAGTGTTCGAGGTGTGAAAATCTACAACGACACCAATTCCACCACACCGGAGGCGACCATTGCCGCGATCCGGGCTTTGGGTAATAAAAAGAAAAAGAATATAGTTCTAATCATCGGCGGGGACAAAAAATTCTTGGATATGTCTGGCCTGGTCAAAGAAATTCCGAAATGGTGCTCGAAAGTAATCATGTTTCGGGAACGAGGGACGGAGCTTGTCCGGGAAGAAGTTTTAAAAATGGCGAAAAAGGGAATTGAAGTTTACGAAGCAGAGGGTTTGCCTGCTACGGTGAAAAGGGCCTTCAGCGTATCGAAAAAAGGCGAGATTCTCCTTTATAGTCCGGCCTTTTCTTCCTTCGGAAAATATTTCAGCAACGAATACGATCGCGGCGACCAATTTATGAAGATAGTTAAAGAATTGAAATAATTTCATGGCAAAAGAAATAGAAAAAAATTATACCAAAGGGCAGGCGGTTAAAATCCTAAAGAGATTGTCTGATTCATTGGGTAAAAATAAGGCTTTTCGGATGCAAATCAAAAGCAATAAAGTTTACATTCCCAAGGAATCCGAAATAGAGATAGAATACGAAAAGGAGAAAAATAAGGAAAAAATAGAAATCGAAATAGAATGGAATAAATAAATTATGGAACAGAAAAAACACATAGTAATATTTTCTCATGGTTTTGGAACACGAAAAGACGACAGGGGACTTTTGTCTGATATTGCCAATAGTTTTTCCGAAACCCAATCCATGCTTTTTGACTACAATGGGGTAGATGAAACAGGTAAAATATTAACCATTCCTTTACTTTCCGTGCAGGCGGAAACGTTGATGGAACTAATAAATAAAGTGCGTACAGAAAACCCCGATGCAATTATAGATATTGTTGCTCATTCTCAGGGTTGCGTAGTTGTAGCACTTACAAAACCAACAGGAATCAGAAAAGTAATTTTCATAACCCCATCGCTTGATAATAGCACCGAACGTTTGCTTAATTTATTTAAGAATCGCCCAGGAACTGAAATAAATTTATTAGGAGTGTCAAAATTAATGCGAAAAGATGGCACTATATCAATAGTACCGACAGAATTTTGGCAAGAGCGCGAGAAAACAATCCCAATTCCGATTTATAATGAATTTTTTTCAAAAACAGAATTAATTATCATTAATGCAAAACAGGATGATATACACGATAGCTCAAAAACAGAAGGAATAAATGAAAAAATTAAAATAATTGAACTTGATGGCGACCATCAATTTTCCGGAGAATCTAGAAAATCTTTAATAAATATCATCAAAAATGAATTAATGTAGATTTATGGCAATAGATTTATCGAAAATCAAAAAGGTTTACTTTATCGGAATCGGAGGGATCGGGATTTCGGCCTTGGCGAAATGGGCCCGGGCGCGAGGGATGGAAGTTTCGGGCGTGAATGATGAAGAAGGAAAGACAATTGACGCACTGAAAGAGGCCGGCATTAAAGTTGTGTCAAAGGGCATCTTTGACACATTGCCTGAGGCGGACTTATATGTTTACTCGGATGCTTGGCTAAACAGGGGCCCGGAAATTTTGGACGCTGCGAAGAAAACTGGCAAGCCGGTTCTTTCATATTTTGAAACACTCCGAGAATTTTCTAAAGGCTATAAAGTGATCGCAATCTCGGGGACCCACGGTAAAACAACGACCACGGCGATGGTCGCGGATATTTTGATTGACGCCGGGCTAGATCCAACTGTTATTGTAGGATCTTTTTTAAAAAAATTAGGCTCAAACTTTCGAGAAGGTCATTCCGAGTATCTGGTAGTGGAAGCTGACGAATATAATCGACACATGCTTGAATTCCACCCATACATAGGAGCTATTACAAATATCGAAGCGGATCATTTGGATTGCTATAAAGATTTAGAAGATATTAAAAAAGCTTTCGATCAATTTTTGTCTCAAAGCGAGAATAAAATAACTAATTACAATAGCTATGTCGAAAAAGTACCAAAACTTTCCGTACCTGGCGAGCATAACCGCCAAAACGCCGCTTTGGCTCTGGCCGTGGCAGACTTCCTGGGAGTACAGGAAGAGATTGCCCTAAAATCTCTCGAAAATTTCGCCGGCACCTGGCGCCGGCTAGAGAAGCGGGGAGAGACGGCGGATGGGATGGTCATTTATGATGACTATGCCCATCACCCGACTGAAGTCCGGGCGAGTATTGAGGCCATAAAGGGACTTTATCTTAACAAGAAACTCACGGTAGTTTTCCAGCCACACTTATACTCCCGAACCAAGGCTCTTTTTGCCGACTTTGCCAAATGTTTCCACGGGGCCGACCAAATAGTCCTTTTGCCGATTTACTTTGCCCGGGAAGACCCAGACGAGAGTATTTCTAGCGGCAAATTAGCCGAGGCAATCTGCCAGGCAGGGGACAAAGCTATTGCTTTTACGGATTTTGAGCTTGCGGAAGGGTACCTAAGAGGCCAAACCTTTGGGGAAAATGACGTTTTCGTGACTATGGGGGCCGGGGAGGCATACAAAATAGCCGATAAAGTTTTCCACTGGGCTTAGATTAAGCCCCATTTGAGCCTTATTTGTCAAGGGGTACCCTTTGAAATATCCTTATTTTTCAAGCTATTTTCTATTTGACATATGAGAAATATGTAGCATAACTATTGACTTTTAGGTTCGAATATGCTAAGATAGAAGCATATCCTTATTAATAACCTTTCAGGTTTATTTTATAAGGGTTTTTCAGTTTAAGCTGAAATCACAGATCCTGGAGTTGGCGGAGCTAAACCGCTATATATGCAAAATAAAAACTTGATACGGTTCGTAGAATCCTTTGTTTTGTTACCCATCTTGACAGTTTCGATGCCTTTCGGGTCAGTCCCGAAAGACGGCGTAAGTACTGTCCTTTATCCTACAGCCGTTCTATCAGCAAAAGAAAATATCGGGGCTTTCGGGGCTATTTCTCCTAACCAAGAAGTGGACTCTGAAGCTTTTATCCTAAAGACGAAAGCCGAAGCCATTGATGCCTATTTCCGGGAGCATGATATGCCCCTAGAAGGAAAGGGTATGAAAATGGTGGAGGAAGCCGAAAAAAACGACCTAGACTGGCGCCTCTTGGCTGCTATCTCGGTTCGCGAATCTACCGGCGGAAAGCATGATTGTGAGAGAGTAAAGAACAACCCGTTCGGGTGGGGTTCTTGTAAGATTGGATTTGAGACTCTCGATAAAGCCATCGAAACCCTGGCTCTAAACTTGGGAGGAAACAACCCGAAGACTGCTCGTCATTACGATGGTAAAAATACCAAGGAAATTCTCCAAAAATACAACCCGCCGTCCATCGTGGCCAAGTATGCCGACCAGGTTATCTCGATCATGAACGATATCAGTGAGAAAGATGTATCCGTGAAAGTCGCTTACTACTAATATTTAAAAATCTTAAACTAAAAAATCCCCCTCTCTGGGGGATTTTTTAGTGTCCAATTATTTTTCCAAGTAAACCAGCGTCATCTTATGGGCTCGTGGCTCAAAGAGAGTGATTTGGAAATTATATTTCTTTCCAAGTTCCAATTTTTGTCGCAAATCCGATTCGGAAGAGAAAGTCGAATTGTGTACCAATCCAGCCACACCTTCCTTGATCGATACCAAGGCGCCATGCTTGTTGTATTTGATGATCACGCCTTCGATAATGTCACCCTTCTTTAGTTTGCCCTCAAATTCTTTCCACGGGTTTTCTTTCAAGGCCTTAATCGAGAGAGAAATTTTTCCGTCTTTGATTTCGATTACTTTGGCTTTCACTTGTTCACCCACTTTAAACATAGTGCGCGGATCTTCCACCAAGCCCCAATCGAGTTCAGAGATGTGCACCAGGCCTTCAAGACCGTCTTCCAATTTCAAAAACATTCCGAAGTCCACAATGCCGGCCACAGTGCAGGATAGTTCGTCGCCGATCGAATATTTGGAAAGGATTTCTTTCTTTTCTTCCGGATTATTTTCCTTTTCGGAGAAGATCAATTTGCCTTCCTTTGGCAGGGTAGAAATGATAATGACCGAAATCTTTTGCCCGACCAATTTCTTCAATTCTTTCAAAATCTTTTCTTTGTCGGAATCTTCCACTCGCGGATAGTGTTCGCTCTTTAGTTGGGAGGCCGGCAAGAAGCCTTGGATGCCTTGCCATTCGAGGATCAGTCCGCCCTTGTTGGCATCTTTGATTTCGAGGTCCATCACGGTCTTTGCTTTGATGGCTTTTTCGGCTTCGCTCCAGATCAGGGCCTGCTTGGCTTCGCGGAGAGAAAGTTCGATATAGCCGTCTTCGTTTTCCGTTTCGACGACCTTGGCTTTGATCATGTCGCCTAAGGCGATTTTTTTTATGATGTCTTTGGCGTTGATAAATTCTTTTCCGTAAATGATACCGGTGCCGAAAGGAGCCAAGTCGACGAAGACCGATGATTTCTTGATCAAAATCACCGAGCCCTCGACCAATGATTCGAAAGCTGGCTTCGAGCCGCTTCGATCCACAATCGATTTTAGGACCGGGTTTTCTTTTTCTTCGATTATTTCAACTACTTTTTTGGTTCGCATAATAATTTTTTGTCCGCCAGAGGCGGATCAGCCTATGGCTGAAAATAAAAATATCCGCGCGCGGCGGATATTGGTTTCAGGTGTCTTTCGGTCTTGCGACCTACTCGGTGTTACCCCAAATCCGTGCTTTTCCGCCCGAGGCGGATCCGCCTATGGCGGATAATATTCCCATCCTACTATATTTCTAAAAAAAAGCAAGCGGAAAAGACGTTTCCCCCCTTTGTTTTTACCCATAAAATTTGCTATACTATATGGGTGATAATCACATATTTCGGGAAACAATTTTTCAAAATCCAGCAAGGGGATATGGTCCTTGCTTTTAACCCGGTCAACAAAAGCTCCAAAACCGGCATTTCGGCCAAGTTTGGCTCGGACATTGCTCTTTCGAGCACCAATCATCCGGATTACAACGGTATCGAACAGCTTTCTCATGGCGAACGCGAGCCGTTCGTGATTTCCGGCCCGGGCGATTACGAAGTAAAAGAAATTTTCATCAAAGGCCTTGTTTCAAACGCAGAGATTGCCGGAAAAAGATACATCAACAGTATTTACTTGCTTTCGGTAGACAATATTAATATTACTTTCTTGGGCGCTCTGTCCGATACTTTGATTTCCAAAGAAGCTCAAGAAGAAATTAGTGAACCAGACATCTTATTTATCCCAGTTGGTAACAAGGGTCTGCTCGACCCCAAACAAGCCGCCAAGCTCGCTTCTTCACTCGAGCCGAAGTTGGTCATCCCGATGGATTATGATGACGCGTCTCTAAAATTATTTTTGAAAGAAATGGGAGAAGAAAAGGCGGAGGTGGTTGAAAAACTCACGCTTAAACGAAAAGATTTGGAAGGGAAAGAAGGGGAAGTGGTCGTACTAAAGAGTTTATAAAGTTAAAAGTAGAAAGTTAAAAGTATATGGAAAAATTTGTTCACAAAATTCATAAATTAAGAGGGATGCCGGAAGAAGAGCGTCGGCACATCTTGCATATTACGGTTTTTGTAGCCGCTGTCATTTTGATAGTTCTCTGGGCCTGGTCGCTTGGCCGCAGCATTACCGCTCCCGAAACCAAAATTAAAATGAATCAGGATTTGCAGCCGTTTTCTGCATTAAAAGACAGCGTTACTGGCAGTCTTCCGCAATAATTATTTATGTCCAAGAAGTCCGAACCAGAAAAAAATAAAGAACCTGTCCGAGCTGACGGAATTTTGCCCGTCGATATCGTATCGGAAATGAAAGAATCTTACTTGGCCTACGCCATGAGTGTCATCACTTCGCGTGCCTTGCCGGACGTCCGGGACGGACTCAAGCCGGTGCACCGGAGAATCCTGTATGCCATGAACGAAATGGGCCTCTCCGCAAGTGCCCGCTTCCGTAAATCTTCCGCAGTGGTCGGAGACGTACTTGGAAAATATCACCCGCACGGCGACGTGGCGGTTTACGACACGATGGTGGGCATGGCGCAAGAATTTTCCTACCGCTACCCGCTCGTTTTGGGTCAAGGAAATTTTGGTTCAATCGACGGCGACAGTCCAGCAGCTATGCGTTACACCGAAGCCAAGATGTCCAAGATCTCAAACGAACTTTTGCGCGATTTGGAAAAAGAAACGGTTGATTTCCGACCAAACTACGACGGCACCCGCCGAGAACCGACTGTCTTACCGTCCGCCGTTCCATCTTTGCTCTTAAATGGTACTTTGGGCATCGCTGTCGGGATGGCGACTAACATTCCTTCGCACAATCTGGGCGAAGTAGTTGACGCGGCTATTTGTCTTATCAATGATCCAGAAGCGACTACCGAAGACTTGATGCAGTTTATTCAAGGTCCCGATTTCCCGACTGGCGGGGTTGCTTACGGCGCAAAAGATATGTTGCATGCTTACTCGAGCGGCCGTGGCGGAGTAGTCTGCCGAGGCGAAGCGGAAATTGTGGAGACAAAGAGTGGCAATTTCCAGATTGTTATTTCTTCCATTCCATATCGCGTGAACAAAGCGAATCTGATCATGGCCATTGCCGAGCTCGTGCAGGAAAAGAAATTGGACGGCATCAAGGGCTTGCGCGACGAATCCACTAAAGACATCCGAGTCGTGATTGATTTGAAGAACGGCGCGCATCCAGAAAAAGTTTTGAATTATATCTATAAAAATACCCAACTAGAATCCAATTTCAATTTCAATATGGTGGCTCTGGTGGACGGCGTGCCCCAGACCCTTTCCTTAAAATCAATTCTACTAGAATTTATTTCTCACCGTAAAGAAGTGATCAAACGCCGGCTCTCTTATGACCTCAGAAAAGCGGAAGAACGCGAGCATATTTTACTTGGGCTCAAGAAAGCGCTCGACAAGATCGACCGGGTGATTTCTGTCATTCGCAAATCAAAAGACGCCAGTGTGGCCAAGGTGAACTTGATGAAAGAATTCAAATTTACCGAACTGCAAACGATCGCGATTCTCGAAATGCGATTGCAAAAATTAGCTGGCCTCGAGCGAAAAGCAGTCGAAGACGAATTGGCCGAGCGACAGAAATTCATCAAGGAAACAAAGGAGTTATTGGCCAGTCCGAAAAAAATGCTGAAATTGATTTCGGACGAACTTACAGAAATCCGCGAAAAATATTCAGACGAACGTCGAACGAAAATTATGAAAGGCGGAGTAAAAGAAATCAACGATGAAGACCTGATTCCGGACAAAGAAACTGTCCTCGTATTCACTGCTGGTGGCTACGTAAAGCGCACTGATCCCGGCGAATATCGCTCACAAAAGCGCGGAGGGGTGGGAGTGATCGATCTTGAAACCAAAGAAGAAGATTTCGTAACGATGCTCGTTTCCGGTTCGACCCATAGCGACCTTTTGTTCTTTACCAACCTCGGCAAGGCATACCAGATGAAGATGTATGACATTCCGGAAGGCCGTCGCGCAACCAAAGGCAAGTCAATCATGAATTTCCTTTCGATCTCCAGTGACGAAAAAGTTACTTCCATCCTGCCCTTGCCGAAAGAAATGAAAAAGTCTCCGATTTCTCTGATGCTCGTTACCAAGGAAGGCACTGCCAAAAAAATGTCGGGTGAAAGTTTTAAAGATGTCCGCCGAAGCGGAATTATTGCGATCCGTCTGGATAAAGACGATCAATTAGTACAGGCCTTGATTACTGAACGTGGCGATGAAGTGATGATAGCAACCGCAAGCGGTCAATCCATCCGTTTCAAAGAATCCGATATCCGCGAAATGGGACGGACGGCCGGTGGAGTTCGCGGCATAAAGCTTGGCAAGGGCGATCAAGTAATCGGCGTAGATGTCGTGAAAAAAGATTTTGCCAAAGATAGTTTCTGCCTGACGATGAGCGCAAACGGTTTTGGCAAGAAAACCTCACTCAAAGAATATAAAGTGCAAAAGAGGGGAGGCTCGGGGATCAAGACAGCGAAAGTTACTCCGAAAACAGGCAAATTGATCGTGGCCCGAGTAATCACCGGCACGGAAGAAGAATTGATCGTGATGTCCAAGAAAGGTCAAGTCATCCGCACGGCCTTAGCCGACATTCCATCTCTCGGACGACAGACCCAAGGTGTCACCATTATGCGTCTGCGGTCCGGGGACAGCATTGCTTCATTCACTTGTGCCTAAACACAATCATGTCAAAGGGCATCTTTGACACCAAGAAACCTGAAATAATATGAATATAAAACCACAGTTCAGAATTGGAGCATTTGGAATCATCTTTGATGAGAAAAAGAGAGTTTTGCTTGTTCACCGACGAGATTATGATTTGTGGAATTTACCAGGTGGGACAACAGAAGATAGAGAATCTCCCATCGATACTGTTAAAAGAGAGGTAAATGAAGAAACGGGTTTTAACGTTGAAGTTTTAAAACTTTTAGGTGTTTACAGTAAAGCTGATAGAAACAACATTGTTTTTTCTTTTTTGTGCAAGGTGATAAGTGGAAAAATTACTTTAAATGACGAGGCAGATAGGATCGAATTTTTTGAAGTTGATGAGTTGCCAGCCAATACTGTTCCGAAACAAGTTGAAAGAATTAAGGATGCGCTTTTAAATCCCAAAGAAGTCATTTTTAAAACTCAGATTGGAGATTCAGCAATAGATCTTGTTAAGGAAGGAAAATTATAATTGTCAAAGATGCCCTTTGACGTCTGTGTTTTCTTCAAAATTTAAGGTCTGCTTTTTAAAATTTTCTTTGCTGCCGAAAATTTCTAGTAGAAATTCTTTTTTCACAATTGGTAAATTTCTTTCTTTCACATAATCATTATAACTACTCCATTTATAATCTTCGGGATTTTTTGCCAAACCATCCTTTACTGGATTCATGTGAATGTAGGCTGAAGTCCACATTAGCTGAGAGTTGTCTTTAATCAATACCGCCTTGAACTGATCTTGAAAGACGTGGCCGACTCTTTTATATTTTTTGTTTAAATATTTTACATAGCTTGTGCATAGTTTTGAAATAAGTTTTGAGATTGGAACATCGCTAATTTGTTTTATCATTAGGTGAAAATGATTTGGCATCAGACAAAATTCGTAAAGTTCAAAGCTATTTTTATTTAAGTCAGTTATTCTTATCCTGGAATAGGGCATAGACAACAATTTATTTTCGTTTAGTTCTTTTTCTGTGAATCCTAAACATAAGCCAAGTCTGAATAAAAAAGCTTTGTAATCCTGTTCGTCGTAGAAAATTTTTTCTTTATTATTTCCTCGATTGTATATGTGACAGATAACGCCTGGCGTAAAATTTTTATAATCTCTATTATTCATAACTGTTTAAATTATAGCACAAAATGTCAAAGATGCCCTTTGACACGTTATAAGGGTTTTATGGATGTAGTTTGATTGTTGGGGAAAAAGTATTACGCATAAAAAGCTTTTTGTAATATAATGTTTGTACATGTTCGCCGATCCGATAAAAAATTTAAAACAATTCGGACTTAGAGAAAACATGATCGTAGCCGATCTCGGAGCAGGAACCGGTTTTTACGCCCTGGCGGCGGCTCGTCTGGTGCCTCTCGGCAAGGTCTATGCGGTAGAAATGGTCAAAGATTATATTGCAACCGTACGAAACAGAGCCAAGGAAGCTCATTTACACAATTTAGAATGTTACCAGGGCGATGTAGAGAAAAAAGGCGGTACCAAACTTCGAGACGGTTTGGCCGATGCGATAATTTGCTCCAACATTTTATCTCAAACAGACAATCGAGAAGGGTTCTTGGCTGAAGTAAAAAGAATTCTCAGTCCGGCTGGGAAAATTATGCTGGTTGAGTGGACTAACGGCCTTTCTTCTATCGGTCCTCATCAAGAACGTCTAGTTTCCAAAGAAAAAGCGTTGGATCTTTTCAAGCGCGGTGGTTTTGTTCTCGAACGTGAGATAGATGCAGGCAGTCATCATTATGGTATGATATTAAAAAGGAAATAATTTATGCCCAAAGGAAATTTTAAACTAGTGCTTACTATAGTCTTCATCGCGGCAGCCGTTTTGGGGCTTTTGGTTTTTGCTGGAGTGATCAAGCTGGGTAGCCAAAAAGACACCGCTGGCTCGCTTGGAACCGTGACCCTTTGGGGAACCGAAAAGATGCAAAACATTTCCGGGCCGCTCGAAGATTTCAATAAAGCCAATCCGACTTTTGTCGTGAAATATGTGCAAAAAGATCCGGAGACTTTTGACCGGGATCTTCTGGAGGCTCTGGCTTCAGGCAAAGCCCCCGATATGTTCTTTATTTCAAATGACCTGGCCTATAAATATAGCAACAAAATTTATACCATTCCGTTTGCGAGTTATCCACTCGCCTCTTTCAAGAGCACTTTTGCTGGTGCCGGAGAGGTTTTCTTAACCTCCAAAGGGATTTTAGCTTTCCCGATCACCATTGATCCTTTGGTAATGTATTACAATCGCAGTATTTTGGATACTAACAACGTTGTTTATCCGCCGACTTCTTGGGATGATATGGAGAGCCTGATCTCGGTTCTGACTAAAAAAGATGATACCAACAAAATTACCGAGAGCGCAGTGGCTCTGGGACAATTTTCAAACATCTCCAGCGCCAAAAATATTTTAGCTACGCTCTTTATGCAGGCAGGGAATACTATAGTATACGAGAATAGTGGCATTTTTTATTCAGCCCTAGATAAATCTAGCGCAAGCTACGACCTTGGTTCTGTCCTCAAATTCTATACCAGTTTTTCCGATCCGGAGAACAGCTTGTATTCCTGGAATCGCTCGCTCGGGAATTCGCAAGATGTTTTCAGCGCTGAGCGGCTTGCTTTCTATTTTGGATATACCAGCGAGCTATCATCCTTGGTCCTGAAAAATCCAAACGAAAACTTTTCGGTAGCACCTCTGCCACAGGTAAAAAATGCCAAATACAAGCTGACCGGAAGTCGAGTAACCGGCATTGCCATAGCCTCTGCTTCCAAGAATTTCCCGGCCGCTTTTCAAGCTGCCAGTCTCTTGGCGACCACCGGCTTTGCGGAGAATTACACGAAATCAGCCTCATTGGTTCCGGCGCGTCGTGATCTCCTAACCAAAAAACAATCAGACGCTTTTTCCCCGATTTTTTATTCTTCGGCGCTGTATGCCCGGAGCTGGCTGGACCCGTCGCCATCTGATACGGACGATATTTTTCGAAATATGATCGACGGGGTGCTTTCCAATAATCGAACTCCGGCGGAAGCTGTGGCAGACGGGAGCGCGAAACTAAATTTATTATTAGTAAGATAAAAATTCTAATATGAATATCAAAAATAAAATAACGAAAATCCTGGTCCCGTTCTTTTTATTTGGGATTTTAATTTTGCCGGGTAGTTCCCAGGCTCTTTCCTCCGAAAAACAGATAACCTCCTTTGATCTTCCGCTTCTTGATCCTCCTGTAATAGGAGTAGTACAGGGGAATAAAATTATTTTAACTGTACCAAACGGAACCAATGTTACGGCCCTGGTTCCGAATATCCATATATCCGACAAGGCGACCATTAGTCCTAAGAATGGTATTGCTCAAGATTTTACCGATCCGGTAATTTATATCGTTACGGCCGAAGATGGTTCTACTGCCGACTACACCGCTACGGTTTTTGTTTTAAACAATATCCCTCTTCTGCCTAGTCTCAAAATCACCGACCCGGGGCCGACTTACATAACCTTGGAAGCTAAAAATCTGGAAGCCGGCAAGAGCGTCATTTTCAAAATAATAAATAAAGATTCGACTACCAAAACTTTTTCTTCGGAGCAAACAGTGGCCGCCAATTCTGCGGGTACGGCAGCGTACCAATTCGGAGGAATGGTTCCCGGAGGGCACTATACCGGCACGGTCAGATATTCCGACGATCCTCTGATTCTCGGGACCGTTTATTTTTATACTTATGAAAACATCGGCGGCGGTGCCAATAATGGGAGCGGGGGAAATAGCGGGGCTCCTACCGACCTGTCTACTTCCGGCGGGGGGTTGACTGCTCCGTGCCCGGCGGGAGGCTGTGGTTTTACTGATCTGTTTGTTTTGATAGACAAGGTGGTGCATTTTATTCTTTTCCATATGGCCTTGCCGATTGCCGCCATCATGTTTGCTTATGCTGGGTTTTTGCTGGTCACTTCCGGCGGGGAAACTTCAGAGAGGAGCAAAGCCAAAAGTATCTTTACCAACGTGGCTTTGGGTCTTGTTTTTGCCGTGGCCGCCTGGCTGATTGTCCACACAGTATTGCAGATTGTTGGCTACGATTCTTCTTGGGAGACTTGGTTTGGCTTTTAAAATGAGATATAATTAATTTATGAAAATAACCAATAATTTCAAGAAGAATTTATTCGTATTTCTCCTGGTCTCTTTCGTTATAGTTGCTCCGGTTGTCTTATTTGCCCAAATCGAAACCGGAACCGGGAATCAAGGAAATCTGGGTGGCACAGGCCAAACAGGAAATTTGGGCGGGGGGGAGTCAGCTAGAGTAGTTAATCCGATTAATACCAACACCGTCGACGAATTCATCAAGGTGGTTCTCGTGGGCGTTATCAAAATTGGCATCCCGATCATTGTTCTGGCCCTAGTCTATTGTGGCTTTCTCTTTGTTTCGGCCAGAGGTAATTCCGAAAAAATCAGCAAAGCCAAAGACGCTTTGCTTTACACTATTATCGGAGCAGCGGTTCTCCTCGGGTCGTGGGCAATCGCCGAGCTTATTTCTAGTACGGTATTACAATTATAATTTTTATCATGAAAAAAAGTAAAAAATTGATAGCATTCGGCCTCGGCATCTTTCTTTTTGTTTTGGTTATTTTGCCGGTAATTTCTTTTGCTGCGCAAGATGCGCAGACCGGGGTAATGGTATGCAAGCCGGCCGGCCAGGGTGTTAGCACTATCAAAGACGTCCTGTGTCGAATGGCGGAAATCTTGAACTACCTCATTCCTTTTCTGCTTGTTTTAGGAGTGGTTTATTTTGTTTGGGGAGTGGTGCAGTATATGATCCGCGACGAAGAAGAAGCTAAGAAAAAAGGACGAAATAAAATAATCTACGGCCTAATCGGGCTGGTGGTGATTGTCTCCTTGTGGGGGATTGTTACTTTAGTTATCGATACGCTCGGCATCGACACGGCGGAACTTGCCCAGATTACTCCGACTACCAATTTTTCTCAAACCAGCAATACCTATGTTTCTTCCAATATTTGTGCCGCCAACTATAAAACTCTTTCCAAGCCGACCTTCGGTGATTTGATCAATTATGCCACTTGCACCATCAGTAAGTCGGTTGTGCCTCTTTTGTTCGCTTTGGCTACCATGCTCTTTATTTGGGGGGTGGTTCAGTATGTGATTGGTGCCGACTCGGAAGAAAAACGCACCAAGGGCCGGAACTTCATCATTTGGGGCATTATTGGCCTTGCGGTGATGGCCGGGCTCTGGGGGCTGGTGAAGATCTTCGGAGATACTTTCAATGTCGGTAATGGCACCCAGTTTGTTCCACAGGTAAAGCAATAAAATTGGGCTCCCCCGTGTTATAATGGGGGTAGCCTAATATTTAGAAATATTATTAGCAAGGTCGCATTTATTATTAGTTAGTAAAATAAGTATGAAAAAAATATTAATTGGTTTGTCAGCCTTAGCCGTTCCAGTTTTGACTTTTGCTCAAAACACTTCTACTGGAACAACTTGTTTCTATCAAACAGGTATTCAGGCGGTTATTTGTAAAATTGGGGAAATTTTGAATACTATCATCCCGATTTTAATAGTGCTTGGAGTCGTTTACTTCGTATGGGGAGTTATTACCTATATGATCGGAAGTGACGAAGAGGCTAAAAAGAAGGGACGGGATCGAGTTATCTACGGCATCATCGGGCTCGTAGTTATCGTCGGGATGTGGGGCTTGGTGAATATTGTTACCAGGACTTTCAGTTTGGACAACAACAACACCAACATCTACACTCCGTGCGTTCCTGGTACTCCAGGCTGCTAAAGCCCCAATATGATTGATTTATTTTTTACAAACGTGGCGCACGCCGAAAGTGTTGACCAGTTTATTGCCAATGTAGATCGGCTGATTATCAACCCGCTTATTTTGCTTCTCTTTGCTCTCGCGGTCGTATATTTCCTTTATGGAGTATTCGAATTCATTGCTAACGGTGCGAACGAAGAGAAAAAAACAGCCGGCAAAAGCCACATGCTCTGGGGAGTTGTCGGTATCGGTATTATGATGGCAGTGTTTACCATCCTACAGCTTGTCATGAACACTCTCAATATCAAAGGGATTGATCCGGAACAGGGGACGGTAGAGCTAGACAATTTCTCTCAGTAGAAGTTTGTAAAAAAAATTTTCGGAAATAAAAAAAGGCGACACCAGTGGTGTCGCCTTTCGGTTTTTGTTTAAGATCAAATTCGGTAGAGACTGATCTCAAGGGTCTCGTTTTCTCCCGGCAAGGTTGTTACTTTTATCTTGCCCTGTTTTGCGTCCGCAGGGAGATACCGATTTACTCTTCCTTTGCTGCATAATACCGGCTCTGTCCACCCACCCTTTTTTGAGGTGAATTGGACATAGTAGCTGGAATTGTTATTGGTCCAAAGGAGATACTGGTAGTTAACTACTGGAGTTTCCCAGGCTCGGTTCGGACCAATATTTCCGCTTGTTATATAAGTAAGCGGTTTTCCGTCAAGGAAGGCATCATACTTGGTGCCGGAGAAACCGGAGGCAGTTTCATTTTTCTGCTCATCTTTTGTTTGCTCGGTTTTTGTTTTGTGGCAGGATTTCATTATATAGATTCCTCCGGCAAGCAAAACAAAAATAACAGAACCAAGGAGAATAGCAGACAAGAAATTCAAGAAAACATCCCAAAACCCCAATTTCTTAGGAGAGCTGGTTGACGGAGCGGCTCCGGATGGATCTTGAGTTGTTTTTGTCTTCCACAGGTTGAATCTTATTTTTCCGAATTTTATTTTTTTTAATCTTATTTTTCGCCCCGGTTTTATCCAGAAAAAGTAAATGCATAGGCCCAGAACAATTATTGTCCATATTGGCCATAGATCAGTTAATGAGTTCATTTTTGTTCTGCTTTTGGATTAAGATTTAACATGTTTGCTGTTTTTTCTCCGATAACCAGGGTGCCCGGCATTGTTGCAAGCTTGCCGAGGTTTTCAGCTAGTACCTTGGTGTCAGGATCAGGAACAAGTTCGGTAATTTTACCTTTTATTGTTCCATCTTCAGTTTTAATTCTGCCGGTTTCGAGAAGTTTCTTTTTTGCCATCTCTATCTCGGCATTGTTCTGAAGCAGGAAGGCATCTGTTTCGCCCTGTTGCAGTTGGTACTTTGCAACCCCCTTGTTCTTGTTTGTTTGAATGTCAGTATAAGAAGCAACAAGTGTCCTTGTTTTTTCGTCCGCAGGATCGAAATCCTTAAAGACCGACTTTATAACCTTTACTCCAAACTCCAGAAGTCCGGGATGATCCGGTTCCCCGGGGATTTCAGACGGTACGATTTTGTTTGCTTTGCAAACTTCGTCGTTAAATTCCGCCTTGCTTTCACTAGCCAATTTGTTTAGGTTCACGATTTTATTCTTTGCCACTATCCCACGGAAAACACCATTCAAGCTTTCGGTAGCCAGACTAAACCAGCTACTGATGCCGAAAAGCATTTTTACCGCATTTACCGTTTCTAATACGTTTAAGGTGTAGAGATTAATTGTTCCCAATTCGTTTTCGTCTCCACCCGTATCCAAACTCGGAGAGATTATCGGATATTCAACCCTGTATTCAACATGATCAGAAATCCCTTTACGGGAAACCACGCATTCTTTGGTTTCTTTATTTTCCCAAACGACAACATCGTCCGATTCTTCCTCGCCGATTTTTTTCGGCTTAGTGTAGACGAATTGATACTTGTAAACTTTGTAGAAAGGCCAGGGAAAAAAGAAATAGATGTTTGATCCTTTCTCTTCGTTTAGCCCCAGGTCGACAAGGTCCCAGGTATCATGTTCGGCATTCTTTGGTCCGGTGTAGATTTTTTTACCATGTACGTTTGCGATGACACGGTAAACTTTTCCAAAGATCGTTATGATCTTTATCTGTCTCGGACCGGGAATGTAGATTGATTCGATGGTTACTATCAGCCATAACAGTATTATAGAGCCTATTATTACTTGATAGATGAGTGATTCCCTGATGGTCGGCGACCCTAAGGCCACAACAAGCAACAGAGAAATCGGTAGAATACTGCAAAAAGTAATTTTCAGCAAAAGTCCCAGAATCCCATTTTGTCTTTTCGGATTGGGAGCCCCTTGAGTTCTTCCGACTCTCATTTTACGCCCGATCTCATGAATATCCGTGTAACGGTTCCACCAGAATAATCTTACGGAAAACCAAAAGTCTTCCCAGTGGTGAGTTTTGATCCGGCTGCTTTTCAGTATCCGGATCCTGTTTTTGGTTTCTGCAATTTTTTCCCGGAATTTGGTGATATGTTTTACCATAAAGATAATTCCATATCCCAAGACGATGATAATTGTAATAAAACCTATTACAATTGCGATAATAATAAGTATCGAGAGAGCAAACCCGAACCAGCTGTCCGGTAATCCGAAAAAAAGTTCAATTGTTTTCATGTTTGTATCCTCCTGTGTTTGTTTTTTATGTTTGTTTATATTTATGATTTGTTCGTCCCAAAAGCCCGGTTGGCAGGGGAGCCTCTTGGATGAACAAACCATATTTATAAAGGCCTTTTCAAGGATCAAGATACCCCTATAGTATAGCATATCCAAAGCAAAAAGTCAACCCCGGAAGGGCCGACTTTTTGCGGTATTTGACCTTTATTTATAATGGCTTTAGGCGTGTTTCAATGGAACGTTCTTTTCTTCTTCTGTCACATAGAGTTTTCTCCAGAGAATGACACCCAAGAGAATCAGAATAAAGAAGAAGATCCACTGGAGCAGGCTCGAAGGCATAAAGGCATTAGTCCCGAAAATAGCGTTCGCAGCTAGCTGTTTAGTTTGGCTGGTATTATTTCCGGACTGGTAAGGATAACCGGAATTGGTATTTGAATTGTTGTTGTTTGAAGTTGTGCCGGAAGAATAAGTTTTATTGCTTCCCGAGCTGGTATTTTTATAAGTGTTGCTATAAGTATTACTATAAGTATTCCCGGTTACAACCGGAGTGTTTTCTTTTACAGTCAAAGTTACTTGATTGGAAGATCCTCCACCTGGGGCCGGATTAAGTACCGTAATGGAATAGCTTCCGGCGTTCCGAGAGTTAGAATAACCAAAGTCAGCGGAAAGGGTAGAAGCGTTGAACATTTGAGTATTCAAGTCGAGGCCGTTCATTCGAATCACTGATCCGCGGACGAAATTGTATCCGTAAACAGTAATGGTGGCAGTAGTATTTTTAGTGACCGAATTAGGAGTAATGGAAGTTATATATGGTACCGGATTATTCGGAATGATATTTTGAACCGGAGCGTTGCCGGCATAGCTATAATAAGGTTCGGCCATAGCGCTTCCTGGGGTCACGATAAGTCCCAATCCGAAAATAACCAATGAAATCAAGCTAAAATGTATTGAATTGTGCTTATATTTTTTACTCATGTTTATAGTATAGCATACTGGAAAGCAAAAGTCAAGTCTAAAAGAGACCCCTCAAATATAGGTAGATTTATTTATTGTGCCGAGGGGGAGACTTGAACTCCCATGGAATTTCTTCCGCTTGCTCCTAAGGCAAGTGCGTCTGCCAATTTCGCCACCTCGGCATAAAAGACTGGTCGTCACAAGTATTTTTCTGCTGAAAAATCTCGCGACCCCGCCTCGCGCCGTCGCGCTCCGGCTCGGACATTCTAAAAAGTTTATATTATAAACTTTTTAGAATGTCCGCCCAGTAGGGATCGAACCTACGACCAATCGCTTAAGAGGCGAGTGCTCTACCAGCTGAGCTATGGGCGGAAACAAAATTTTTATTTCCCATTGTTGCTTCGGACATTTGAATCGGTGATACCTACCAAAACAGCTATGGGCGGATAAAAATACTATACCAAATCTTTCCGTGATTACAAAAATAATCACTGTGCCCGAGGTGGGAATCGAACCCACATCCCTTGCGAGACACGATTTTAAGTCGTGCGCGTATACCAGTTCCGCCACTCGGGCAGGGAGGCCATGGTGGGATTTGCACCCACGCGTGGCGGTTTTGCAGACCGCTGTGTTAGCTACTTCACCACATGGCCAGTATGAACTCCCAGTATCTTTTTTATACCCCTATCTACATTCGAAGGCCTTAACTTTAAGTATTCCTCGAATACTTTGAATTTTCGCATAAAAAAGGAATTTTTTCCAGTGTTTTTATAAACTAATTTGAAAAACAACAAAGAGTCTTTGTTGTTATACACCAACTGATAAGATCGCTTACTCAAATATATTTTCCCTTTTTCTAATCCAAAATCTATTAATTTTTTACTCATACTTTCTAAAAATATCTTACTTCCACTAGTAAAAATAACTCTAATCCTTTTTACAATTAATTTTTTATTTTTTCCCATTCTTCTTTCGAAATAAATACAACCGTCACCGTCAAAGTATCCTCTTATAAAATGCCAAAGATATTTTTTCGGAATTTCTGGAAAATCTATTGTCAGAGATTTATTAGGTCGGAGTCCCAGAGTAAAAAGATCATCATAAATTTTATGACTACCAATTCTCAAAAGATAGCAATCCCTCGAGCCAGCGAAATGAGATCTAGTTTTTCTTAGTTTATGTTCGGATTTCAGCCAGTTTCTTATTCTCAAGATAGAATCAACATCCACGCTAGTTACGCTTATGTATTTTCCTCGCATATATGGATCATCGATTAAATTTCCATCGGCATAAATATAACCCAAAACGTAGGCCATAGTAGGAGACCACTTTTCAAAGAATTTTTCGTTAACCTTGTGCTTTATTCCCATCTTCTAATTATAGGTGGTAAAAACATATTATGCAAGTTATTTATGGTTAATTACGGAAAATGGACGGAAGCCTTGCTCCCGTCTTAGAAATATCGAGGGTAGCCCTCGATAATTATTTTTCCCGAAGGAGTTCGTCGATTCGCTGGCGGTGTTTTTCGCCTTGATCTATTTCAATATCGAGGAAGGGGATAGATTTGGTATTTAAATTCTTTTTCACAAAATCCCGGAGTTCGCTGCGTTTACGTTTAGCGAAATCTAGGGCATCATGTTCTTTTTCCTCCGGCAAAACAGTTATAAAAACAGTGCCGAGTTTAAGGTCGGACGAAACGCTGGCCCCTGTTACGGTCACGAGCGAAGTGTTGTTGCTTTCGCGCTCCAAAAAAGTCGCCGCAAGCTCTTTAATCAGATTGGCTACTTTTTCGTTTCGACTGGTTTTTTCCATTTTATTTTTGGACTATGGTGAACGATTCGATCAAATCTCCGGGGGCCACTTCTATTTTGGATTCGATCATCATGCCGAATTCTGTACCTTCTTCCACATTGGAAGTTTTAGTCTTGTTTTTCTCCAAGTTTACTATCCGTCCAGTGCCGATCTCAAAATCCCGACGCATTATTTTCACCGTACCATTTAAGGTTATAACTCCTTCTTGGACTTTTCCGCCTAGGATTTGACGTTCACGAGTTCGGCTAAACGCTTTCAAAATCTTGGCTTTGCCTGTTATCTCGGTGGTTTCCACCCGCTTGCGGCGGTGTTCCATTTCTTCTTCAAGCCATTCAGTCAATTTATAAATAATGTTGAAATAGGAAATAGCAATACCTCTTTTTTCGGCGAGCTCTACTGCACTTCGATCCGCTTTCACATTGAAACCGACAACGAGCGCGTCTTCCGAAGAAGCCACTGCTTTGACGTCCGATTCCAAGATGGTACCTGCACCTTTTTGAATAATACGGAATTCAGTGTTGTCATTTTTTATCTTTCCGATTTCTTTTTCTATTGCTTCCAAAGATCCTGCCACGTCAGCTTTCAGCACTATTGGAATTATTTTTTTGTTTGGGTCGCTAGCCGAGGCGAATTTCTCACAAGCGCCTTCTTGGGCGCTCTCTCTATAGCTTTCGGCGTCTTTTTTATTTTTAAAAGAAACGAATCTGCATCCAATTGAAGGAATTTTGTCAAAACCAACCAATTTGATCGGAGAAGAGAAAGTAGCTTCGTTTATCGGGCGTCCCAAAAAATTCTCAATGATTCTGGTAGAACAGATAGTGCTTCCAACAGCTACGGTCATTCCCTTTTTCAAGGTTCCATCTTTGATTACCAAGGTCGCTTGGATTCCGCGCTTCGAATCCAAATTGGCTTCGACCACGAAACCAGTCGCTTCTTTTTCCGGACTGCCGGAAAGATTTTCCAGGTCTGCTAGGATGAGAAGCAGGGAAAGAAGGTTGTCGATTCCGGCGCCGGTTTTGGCGGAAATCAGGGCGAAAGGAATTTTCCCGCCATAATTTTCCAAATAGATTTCGTTCTCGGCCAATTCCATTTTTGTTTTTTCTACATTGGCGCCGGGCTTGTCGATTTTGTTGATGGCCACAATACAAGGGACTTCATTTTCGGTAATAGTTTTCCAAGCTTCGATAGTCTGGGGTTTCACTCCGTCTTCCGCTGAAACGATCAAGATAGCGATGTCGGCAATTTGTGCTCCACGCTCGCGCATTTTCGAAAAAGCTGCGTGTCCCGGAGTATCCAAAAAAGTGATCTTTCGATCTTGCCCACCCTCGTCCTTATGCAGGACTTCATACGCGGAAATATGCTGGGTAATGCCCCCAGCTTCGCCCTCGACGACATTTGATTTTCGAATATAGTCGAGTAGAGTCGATTTGCCATGGTCAATATGACCCATCACTACGATTACGGGCGGCCTTTCAACCATATTTTCTTTTTTATCTTTTTTATCCATTTTATACTTTGGCTTTTTCCAACGCTTCTTTTTCCTCGTCGGAAAGCTCATACTCCGATTTTCCGTCCTTGACCGGCTTGGCGAAAATACTCATTCGTTCTCGGGAATACAGGCTTGAGATGACCACTCCATCTTTATCTTCATTAAGAAGCCCAATGGCAAAACTCTGATTGCTTCCTTGGTCGGGGAAAGGATTGAAACGAACAGTTTCTAGTCCTCGAATACTTTTTCGAAGTTTGGCATTAATTTCAGATAGCTCCCGTTCAGTATTTTCCTTGGCCTTTTTCAGTTTTGAGATGTCGTTTTCCAGGCTCTCAATTGTGTCTTCTAGATCCTTCGCTTTTTTCCCCAAAAAGAACCTTTTCAGGCGGCGCTCGGTGCCGACTACCCAGAAGCTGTTTATCAAAAACAGTATGGCAATTAAAACAAAAAAAGCGATTTGGAGCTTTGTGTTCATGGGAATTAATATTATACTATCTTGGTGCCAAAATCAACCAAAAAATCAAACCCTTCTGCCAAAGCTTTGGTGCGGGCAAGGGAAATATACCTGGATTACGCTTCTGCCACCCCGATCGATCCTGGGGTTTTTGCCGTTATGACGAAAGTTTTTAAAGAAAATTTTGCCAACCCCGGGTCGATTCACCTGCTTGGGGTCGAAGTAAAGAAAAAACTAGAACAAGCCCGGGCAGACATCGCAAAGATCCTATTTGCCCATCCCGATGAAATAATTTTTACTTCTGGAGCGACCGAGTCCAATAATTTAGCAATCCGAGGGGTGCTAGAAAAATGGAAAGGCACTCCGCACATTGTAACTATCAACATAGAACATTCTTCGGTTTTGGAAACTTGTCGGTATTTGGAGAAAAATCATCTGGCAGAAGTGACTTATGTGTCGGTTCCGTCGAGTGGAGTGGTGGATCCCGCCCTAATAAAAAAAGCTCTCCGCCCAAACACAGCAGTTGTTTCGGTGATGTATGCCAACAACGAGATCGGTACTATTCAGCCGATTGGGGAAATAGCAAAAGCGATCAGACATTTTCGAAAAAACAAATTGGCGGGGAACCCTGAGGTCCTTCCCGGGGGAGTCAATTTTCCTGTTTTTTACATCGATGCCACTCAAGCGGTGAATTATTTGCCAATAAACGTCGAGAAGTTGGGGATTGATCTTTTGTCTTTTTCCGGAACCAAGATTTACGGACCCAAAGGGGTTGGTGCCTTGTATGTAAAACGGCACACTCCGCTCGGAAAAATTTTGTTTGGCGGAGACCAGGAAGGGGGGATTCGCCCAGGTACGGAAAATCTGGCCGGGGCGGTAGGATTGGCGGAAGCACTCAAAATCACCGAAGGAATTAAAGAAAAAGAATCAAAGCGCCTGTTTCGACTTCAGGAATATTTTATTGACCAATTACAACATTCCGAGGTCCTTAAGGATGTCGGAATATTGATAAACGGCGACGAGAAAAAGCGCTTGCCGAACAACGTGAATATTACCATTCCGAAAATTCCGAGCGACCTGGTCGTGATTGAGCTTTCTGCCCGCGGAATTTATCTTTCCGAAAAAAGCGCTTGCAAATCCGGCAACAAAGCTGGTTCTTATATCCTCCGAGCCATTCGCTCTGGCGATAAAGATATTTGTCGCAAACATGAAGGTTCATTGCGCTTTTCCTTCGGTCGCGCAACCACTAAATCCGACTTAGACTATACCCTCCGCGCTCTTTTCGAGATTTTGCGAAAACTCGGCAAATGGTATAATTAAACAGTAAATCCTAGTCTTTTATTGCTTATGGTCCTAAGCGGTAATAATTAAAATTATATGTAAAAAATATGGAAAATTTAGATAACATGACAAATGTGCCTAGAAATGAAAAAGTTCCAGAAGAAATTATCAAAAAAGAAGATATTAAAGAAACCCAAGAAATTAGCGAAACTCAAAAAATAGAGCAAAACTCCTTGCCTTTAATTGAAAAAAATATTTCTCTGATAAAAGAAGCTCTTAGTGTGGATTGGAATGAATATTTTAAAGAAGAAGTAAGACTTCTACCAGATAAATTTCACCAAAGATGGATTATAAATGGAACCCAGCAGGCGGGGTTTACCGAATTCCCGGTGGTGACTCCGTATTTTAAGGAAAGATTTTGTACGCGAAAAGAAGTTCCTTCCGAAATGTATAACAGGTTTACAAAAATCGAGACTGACCCGGATAATACAAGTGAGCAGCCCGTTACTATCAAAGAAGCGCTAAATATTTCTTTAGCATACCAAGAAAGACTCAAAGAGCACTTTATTAAAAGACTGGATTCCTTAAAGGACACGGGAAACATTGTTGAGACGAAAAATTAACCATGGAACAAGAACAAGTAATCAAGAAGATGCATCCGTATTTTTTGGGATTTTTTAGTCGATATTTTTTGGGGTCTGTTTTGATGTTGGCCGGGATAATTACACTTTTTTATAATTGGATGCTCGGGGCGATCGGACTTTTGTTTGGGATACTCATTTTTCTCGGCGGGGAAGTTTCCCGTCGAGCGGAAACTTATTATATTTTGGATGGCGGGGTTGCGCGAGAATATAAAATGTTTTCCACTTCGCGCAAATTCGTGGAATTTGAAAAAATCCAAGACATAGAAATTACTCAAAACTTTTTTCAGAAAATTTTCGGCATCGGCCGGGTAGATTTTGATACGGCCAGCGTTGAGAAAGTAGTGGTAGATTTTAAGAATGTAAAAAATCCTTATGAAATCGAAAGAATCGTCCGTGAAAAAATGAAACACGACCAAAATCAGATTTTGCAAAAACCAACATTCGGGGTATAATAGGGCTATGGACATGAAAGATTTAAACAAACAGCAGCTGATACTACTTGCTATTTTGATCAGCTTCATTACTTCTATCGCCACGGGAATCGTGACGGTTACTCTTTTGCAACAAGCTCCGGCTTCGGTTACCATGCCGATCAATCGGATCGTGCGACAAACAGTAGAAAAGATAGTTCCGAGCGAAGGAAATAATCAAGCGCAAACCGTTGTAGTAAAAGAGGAAGATTTGGTAGTAGATGCCATTGCCAAGAATCAATCAGCTGTGTTTTCCATAACCAAAGAAGGCTTGGATCAGAACGGCATCCCCTCAGAAATATCTGCCGGGCGAGGATTCGCTGTTTCGAGTGATGGAATAATCGTGGCTGATGCAACTCAGGTTCCGGACAAAGAAGTTTACTACGTAAAGAATGCCAGTGGAAAGTTCAAAGCAGAATTTCTTGGCACTGACAAAGGTTTTTCGTTCCTTCGGGTTGGAGCGCCGATTGATCCAGCGGGCAAGCTTGTTCTCACCGTTCCAACTTTTGGCAATTTATCTAAAATGAAAACCGGCCAAAAGGTCATAATATTAGGTAGTTCTATTTCTTCGTTTATTTTTGATGGAACTGACAATTTGGAAATCAGTGTAACCAAATCAAGCGCCGGAGGACTGGTTCTCGACTTAGACGGAAACGCTCTCGGGATTGCGCTTTTAGATGGCAGCACTTCTTTTGCTTCTGTTCAAACCATTTTGGATTCCCTGAAAGTCTTTTCTCCCCTGAAGCAATAATTTTTTTAGTTTCCCACTTTCTATTTTAAACTATCAAACTTATTTTTATGCCTCCCTTAAATAAATTTACAACCAAAGCCAAAGACGCGATCAAAAAAGCTCACGAGCTTGCTATTGAGCGTGGCCAAAATCATGTTTCCACCCTGCATCTCCTCTCAGCGCTCTTGCTTCAAGATGAAAGCATGGTGAATTCCATTTTAGAACGCCTGGAGGTGGACACGATGCTTTTGACCGATTCTGTCTTGGAAGCGATCGAAACTCCGGAAACGCGCAGTACCATCGCGCCAGCGTATCAGATTTATCTGAATGCTGATTTTGCGCAGGTCATTGAACACTCGGTCAAGCTGGCAGAATATCTGAAAGATGAATTTGTTTCAACTGAACACCTTTTCCTCGGTATTTTGGAAGTGCCTAGCGAAGCGCGCGAAACCTTGGCTCGACACCGGATCAACAAAAATATTGTGATCAAAGTATTGGAAGATTTGCGCAAGGAAAATGTTACCGACATGAGCGAGCCCAAAAAATTCAAATTACTCCTGAAATATACCCGTAATCTGACCAAGCTTGCTAAAGAAGACAAGCTCGACCCGGTGATCGGACGAGACAGCGAGATTACCCGGATTATGCAGATTCTCTCCCGTCGAACCAAGAACAATCCTATTTTGATCGGGGAAGCGGGAACCGGCAAGACAGCGGTAGTAGAAGGCTTGGCGACTCGCATTGCCAGAAACAATATTCCGGAATCTCTGCGCGAAAAAGAGTTAGTCTCGCTTGATTTGGGAATGCTTATTGCCGGTACAAAATATCGTGGAGAATTCGAAGAACGGCTGAAGGGAATAATGAAAGAAATCGAACGAGCGGACGGCAAAGTGATTTTATTTATTGACGAGATCCATACCATCGTCGGCGCCGGCGGAGGAGAAGGTACGATGGACGCTTCCAACATGCTCAAACCTGCTCTTTCCCGCGGAGAATTGCGGGCGATCGGTGCGACTACTCTCAAAGAATATCAAAAATACATCGAAAAGGATCCGGCTCTGGCCCGGCGTTTTCAGCCAGTCTATATTGATGAACCGGGAGTAGAAGATGCGATAACTATCTTGCGGGGCTTGAAAGAAAAGTACGAGCTTTTTCACGGAGTTCGAATTACTGATGACGCTATTGTGGCGGCGGTAAATCTTTCGACTCGTTATATTACCAATAGATTTCTGCCAGACAAAGCGGTGGATTTGATCGACGAAGCTTCTTCTTCGCTCAAAATAATGCTCGAAAACAAACCGCCAATTTTGGAAGAGGCCCATTTGAAAATTCGCCGACTGGAAATAGAAAAAGAAGCCCTGAAAAAAGAAGTAGACAATGGAAGCACGGAAAACAGAAATATTAAAAATCGAATAAAAGATATCGACCGAGGAATAGGCAATTTGAAAGAAAAAACCAAAGAACTTGAGCTAAAATGGCAAAACGAAAAAGATATTGTAATAGAAATTCGTTCCATCAAGAAAGAATTGGAAACCCTGCGAGTTGAAGCGGACAACGCCGAGATACACGCCGATCTTTCCAAGGCAGCCGAAATTCGTTATGGCAAAATACCGGCCTTGAAAAAAGATTTGGATACAAAATTAACAAAACTAAAGAAATTGCAAAAATCTCGCCGGATTTTAAAGGAAGAAATTACCGCCGAAGACATTGCCGAAGTGGTCGCACGCTGGACAGGAATTCCGCTTACCAAGATGCTCGAAGAAGAGCGAGTGAAGCTCGAAAAATTGGAAATGGAACTGAATCAGCGAGTAGTCGGACAAGATGCTGCCATCAAGCGAGTGTCGGATGTCATTCGTCGTTCGCGGGCCGGCATTTCCGATCCAAATCGCCCTATTGGTTCCTTCATTTTCCTTGGTCCTTCCGGAGTAGGCAAGACCGAGCTAACCAAAGCTTTGGCGCAGTTCATGTTCAACGATGAGCGCGCGCTTGTTCGAGTGGATATGTCTGAATACATGGAACGCCATTCTGTTTCGAAGTTGATTGGTTCGCCACCTGGCTATGTGGGGTATGAAGAATCCGGTCAGCTGACCGAAGCGGTGCGACATCGTCCATATGCCGTGGTACTTTTTGACGAAATAGAAAAAGCACATCCGGAAGTGTTCAACATGCTCCTCCAAGTAATAGACGAGGGTCGTCTTTCCGACGGCAAAGGCCGAGTGGTTAATTTCAAAAATACCATCATCATCCTGACTTCCAATCTCGGTTCGCAGTTTGTAGAAAAAATGGAGTCGATCGGTTTTTCCAATAATTCTGCGTGGGAAGATTATAGTAATATGAAAGATAAGGTGTTGGAAACCCTGAAAGATAATTTCCGGCCGGAATTTTTGAATCGTCTCGACGAAACAATCGTTTTCGACGTCTTGTCGCCGGAAGCGATTAAGAAAATTGTGGATTTGCGTGTGCAAGTTGTCCGGGAAAGATTAAAAGGAAAGGGAATCGATCTGCGTATTTCCGAGGAAGCACTCGGATATCTTGCCCGCGAGGGTTACAATCCACACTTTGGCGCTCGGCCGATCAACCGCCTGATCCAGAGTAAGATCCTAAACCAAGTGGCTTCCTGCATTATTTCGAACGGAGTAAAAAAGGGAGACACCGTTTCCGTCTCTCTGAAAAATGGTGAACTAGTGATTGAAAAAGATAAAAATCTCTCTACCGGCCGAAGGATAAAAAGCCCCCTCGGCCTCCGCTCGAGCTCCCCGAAAAAAGCGTAAAAAGATGCAAAAAAGTAATTTTTGTGTTATTTTACCCTTATGCGTCGGTGGCAGAGTGGTCAATTGCAACTGACTGTAAATCAGTCGCCCTTCGGGCTACGTAGGTTCGAATCCTACCCGGCGCACAAATATGCAAGCTTATTTTAGAAAGAATTTTCCGGTAATTTTAATCGTCATTCTGTGCGCTGTGCCGGTTGCGCGGTGGTTCTTTTTAGGTCCGCTTACGCTCCGCTTTTTTGATCTCAATTCCACCATGACAAGTTTCGGGCAAATCACTGGCCTCCTTGGGATGATACTTTTTTCACTCAACCTCATTATCTCAAATCGCTCTCGATTTTTTGATCATTTTTTCTCCGGCATCCACCATTTTTACGATACGCATAAATGGCTTGGCTCCTTGGCATTTTCCTTGCTCTTGTTTCACCCGCTTTTTCTAGCGGTAAAATATCTGGGTCTGTCGGTCTACGATGCTGCGATGTTCCTTCTTCCGGGGGGAATAAATACCAATACGGCGATAACCCTAGGGAGCGTAGCGCTTTTGGGGATGATCCTTCTTCTTTCTCTAACTCTCTATTTTAAAATCAGATACCATATTTGGCGTTTTTCACATAAATTTATGGTGGCGGTATTTATTGTCGCTATCATGCACGTACTTTTGATTTCGAGCGATGTCTCCAGGGACCTGTTTTTGCGGTATTACATTCTTCTCTTTGCTTTTTGGGGGCTGGCGTTTGGTTCTTATCGGGCTTTTTTCAGATTTTTCTTTAACAAAGATTACAGTTTTCGAGTGAAAGAAGTGATTTTATTAAATGGCAATGTGGTCGAGATAGAGCTTGCCCCCGAAAAGGGAGCAATAAAATTTGAACCCGGCCAATTTATTTTTGTCAGGTTTGTCGCGCCAGCTACGAGTTCCGAACCACACCCTTTTTCTATTGCTTCGGCCGAAAGCTCCGACCATTTGAAAATAGTAGTGAAAGCTTTGGGCGACTTTACCGGTGATTTGGATAAAATAAAGCCCGGAATGTTGGCCAAAATAGAAGGGCCCTTTGGAAAGTTTTATGCGCCGGCCGGAAGAAAAGAAATCTGGATTGCTGGCGGGGTGGGCATTACTCCATTTTTGTCCATGGCCCGGAGTTTGAGGGAAATAACTCGTCCGATAGATTTGTATTACTGTTTGAATGAGCCCGGCGAGGCGGTTTTTTTGGATGAGCTTCGAGCGATTTCCGCCACCAATCCGAAATTCAGAGTGATAACTTGGTTTTCTAAAGAAAAGGGACGTATCAATGTGGAAAAAATAAAAGAAATAAGCGAGGGGGTCGTCTTTTCGGATATATATATCTGCGGCCCGCTTTTGTTTATGCGTTCGCTTCGAGATCAGTTTACAAAGCAAGGAGTCGAAAGCAAAAATATTTATTTTGAAGAATTTAATCTGTTGTAAAATATGAAAAAATTAACCGGAATTTCATTGTTTATATTTTTTGTTGTAACCACTGCGGTTCTCTCCGTCGGGCTTCTTTCTTATCAAAACAACAAAAATGGATTTCAGCCGGCAAGCAATACGACCAACACCACTAGCACCACCCTGGTCAAGCTGGCTTCTTCCGGCATAACCACTCTTAGTATGGCGGAAGTTGCCAAACATAATACTGTGCCGGATTGTTGGATGGTGATCAATGGCAAAGTGTACGACCTTTCCAGGTATGCTTCTTTGCATCCGGGCGGAGCGATGAATATCGCTGACTACTGTGGCAAGGAGGCTACGGCCGCTTTTGACACCAAGGGCGGCAGGGGAAGTCCGCATTCCGGAAATGCCAACGCGATGCTTGTTCAATATTATCTCGGCGACTTAAATCAAAAAGTAGATCCGGCCACCTTGCAACAAACGGTGCAAAAAATAAATTCCACCCCGCTGCCTCCGACTCGTGGTGGAGACGACGAGTTTGACGATTAAAATAAAAGAATATGGAAACCAAAGTCTGCCAAAATTGTAAAAACAAATTCGTCATCGAACCGGACGATTTTTCTTTTTATGAAAAAATCCAAGTCCCTCCGCCGACCTTTTGTCCCGAGTGCCGGATGCAGAGGCGTTTTACTGTCAGAAATGAACGAAATTTATATCATCGAGAATGCGGATTATGCAAAAAGCAATTAGTTTCAATGTATTCTCCCGACAAGCCATTCCCGGTATATTGCCCTTCCTGTTGGTGGGGAGATGGCTGGGAACCGATTCAATATGGGGCAAATTTTGATTTTTCAAAAACATTTTTTGAACAGTTTCGGGAATTATTGGAAAAAGTTCCAAGGCCGGCGCTTATTGTGCCTAATTCAAACAAGTGTGACTATTGCAACCATATCGCCGATGGGAAAGATTCTTATTTATGTTTCGGATCAATCGCTATAGAAAATTGTTTATATGGTTCTCCTTACGAATCCAGATATTGTGTTGACACTTATTTGGCCAGAGAATGTGAATATTGCTATGAATGTATTGATTGTGAAAAGATGTCTCGATCTTCTTTTTGCCAAGATTGTTCTAATTCCCTGGACATGCTTTATTGTTTTGATTGCAAAAATTGTAACGATTGTATCGGTTGTGTCGGCCTGCGTGCAAAGAAATACCATATTTTTAATGAATTATATTCTCGAGAAGAATATATTAAAAAACGTGACGAATTTTTAAGTAAAGGATACCCAGGATTTATTGAAATAGAAAAAGAGTTTCAAGAATTAAAACCAAAACTTCCTCACAAATTTAGTACAATTTTAAATTCGGTAAATGTAAAAGGAGACCATATTGTCCAATCAAAAAATGCGCAAAATTGTTTTGATGTTAAAAAGGGCGAAGACGTAAAGTATTGCAAGCAAATAATTAACGCAAAAGATGTCCAAGATATAAATTACTGTGAATTTTCAGAATTGTGTTATGACTATATTGGATATTGGAAAGTGAATCAGGTAAAGTTTTCCAATATAATTGGAGATTCAAACAATATTCAGTATTCCGACTTTTGTTCAACCTCATCCCACTTGTTTGGCTGCATTTCTCTCAATTCCAAACAATTCTGCATCCTAAACAAACAATACACCAAGGAAGAATATGAAACTCTGGTTCCCAAAATCATCAAGCATATGAACGACATGCCCTACATTGATGCTAAAGGTAGGGTATACAAATATGGTGAATTCTTCCCACCAGAATTGTCACCCTTCTGTTACAACGAAACCATAGCCCAAGAATATTTTCCCTTAACTAAAGAAGAAGCCTTAAATCAAGGCTACAAATGGAAAGACAAAGAAGAAAGAAATTACACCATTGACATCAAAAACGAAGAGATTCCAGATGATATTAAGGAAGTAAAGGAAGATATCATAGGGAAAGTCATAGAATGTGCTCATAAAGGAGAATGTAACGAACAATGCACCGAAGCCTTTAAAATCATAGAGGATGAACTTAAATTCTATCAAAGGATGAACCTACCCCTGCCCAGACTTTGTCCGAACTGTCGACACTACCAACGTTTAAAACAAAGGAATCCCTTGAAACTCTGGCATAGACAGTGTATGAAAGAAGGTTGCCAAAACGAGTTTGAAACCAGTTACGCCCCCGAGCAGCCGGAGATTGTGTATTGTGAGAGTTGTTACAACAAAGACGTCTACTAATACGGAGGGGAACCCTCCGTATGTCGAGGGTTAAGTTTGTTTTTTCTCAAATTGTGTGATATGATAAAAGCGAGTTAAAAAAGGCCCGTGGGCTTTTTTTGATTCTCGCCATAGGCGGGTCAGCCTTTGGCTGAAAATATTTTATGGAAATAAGAAATATCGCAATTATTGCGCACGTGGACCACGGCAAAACCAAATTGACCGATGCTCTAATGAAGCAAAATGGTGCCACGACAGATGAGAACGTGTCCATGGATTCAAACGAGCTCGAGCAAGAGCGAGGTATTACTATCTATTCGAAAAATACTTCTATTTATTATCCCTCAAAGAACTCGGGACGTCCTGTAACCAAGATCAATATCGTGGACACTCCCGGGCACGCTGATTTCGGTTCGGAAGTAGAACGAGTTTTGCGCGCCATTGATTCGGTGCTTCTTTTGGTGGATGCAGTAGAGGGCCCGATGCCTCAAACTCGTTTTGTACTCAAAAAATCTCTGGAATTGGGACTCAAGCCGATCGTAGTGATCAATAAAATAGATAAAAAGGCCGCCGAGCCTGCTCGGGCACACGAAGAAATTTTGGATTTATTTTTTGAACTCGGGGCAACCGAAGAGCAAGCGAATTTTGAAACGGTTTATGCGATCGGTCGGGAGGGAATTGCCAAGAAAAATTTGACTGACGAATCCAAAGACCTGACCCCGCTTCTTGAAGTGATATTAGAAAAAGTGCCAGTCGCTTCTGCCCGAATGGATGAAAAAATGTCTGCTCAAGTTTTCAATCTAGGCTATGACAATTTCTTGGGCCGGCTCGCGATCGCTCGGATTTATTCCGGCAAAATAATTTCCGGCGCCCGGGTTTTCGTAAAAGGCGAGAATGGCACAAGATCAGGTAAAGTTGCTAAGCTTTTTACTTTTGAAGGAATCAATCGAAAGGAGGTTGGAGAAGCAACCGCCGGTGACATCGTGCTTCTTTCCGGTATTCCGGATATTTATATCGGCGAAACGATTTGTGAAGACGAATCGGTAGAACCTATGCCGCACATCGCAATCGACGAACCGACCATCTCGCTTAATTTTTTGGTGAACGATTCTCCGTTTGCCGGACGCGAAGGAAAATTTTTGACTTCCCGTCAACTTCGAGAAAGGCTTGAGAGGGAGCTTGAGATGAATGTTGGTCTTCGGGTAGATTTTAATCCAGAAGAAGGAAAGAAAAAATCGGGCCCGAGTTTTTTCAAAGTTTACGGTCGGGGCGAATTGCACATCGCGATCCTCCTTGAGAATATGCGTCGGGAAGGTTTTGAAATGCAGGTCTCAATGCCGGAAGTCATTTTGAAAGAAGGAGACGGAGTGAAGCTCGAACCATACGAAGAATTGATCATTGATGTGCCAAACGAATCCTCCGGTATAGTTATCGAGAAGATCGGTAAGCGCCGAGGCTTGATGAAGCATATGACCGAGAAAGAAGGCATTTCTAGAATCATTTTCGATATCCCAACTCGCGGACTCTTCGGTTATCGAGGCGAATTTATTGTCGATACCAAAGGTGAGGGGATTATGTCTTCCCGGGTGCTCGGATTTAGGGAATATGCCGGGGAGATAAAACGTCGAGAATACGGATCTATGATTTCGATGGTCTCCGGTAAGGCAGTAGCCTTTGCCCTTGCAAATTTACAAGAACGTGGTATACTATACATAGGGCACGGAGACGAAGTATATGAAGGCATGGTTATCGGCAATGTCCTAAAAGGCAATGATCTTTCCGTTAATCCGACCAAAGGAAAACAACTTTCAAATATGCGCACTTCTGGCACCGATGAGGCGATAGTGCTCTCTCCGGCTTTTGTCCTCAATATTGAAAGAGGTCTCGAGGTGATGGGACCAGATGAATACCTCGAAATTGCCCCTGCGAGTGTCCGGTTGCGCAAGAAACTTCTGACCGAACTGGAACGGGTCCGGGCGGACCGAGAGTCAAGCGATTAAAGATTTGACATTGGCAGAGGTGTATGTATAATAAGAAAACAGGTAAATTATCATTATCAATTAAATTATCAAAATTATGTCTACAATCACATTTAAACCAAAGCAAGTCACCAAAAAAATAACTTCCCATCTTCACGACCGAGCAAACGATGTTATCATGAATCGTTTTGGTTTGAACGCGGATGCCGAAAGAAAAACTTTGGAAGAAATCGGCAAGAAGTACAACATCACTCGAGAAAGAGTTCGTCAGATTGAAGAAGCGGCCCTTGCAATGATCAAGAAATCCGAAGCTTACAAAGAAGAACAAGCTGTTTTTGAAGAATTAAAGCAGATTATTCATTCTTTGGGTGCGGTTGTGGCGGAACACGAGCTTTTGCCGCACGTCGCCAAGGACAAGGCCACCCAGAACCACATTCATTTCTATCTAGTCTTGGGTGATGCTTTCAAAAAACACCGTGAAGACAATCATTTTCATGTTCGGTGGAGCGTAGACGACGAAATGGCGGAAAAAGTACACGACTCTTTAAAAAAGCTTTTTGTCAGTTTGAAAGACGAAGATTTGATCACCGAAACAGAAATGATCAAAAGATTCTGCGATCAGACCAAAGACCTAGCAGAACAATACAAAAACGAAGAGATTGTAAAGCGCTGGCTCTCAATGTCAAAAACTATTTCCAAAAATCCGCTCGGTGAGTGGGGCAAAGCGACTTCTCCAAACATTCGCACTCGCGGCGTAAAAGATTACGCATTTCTCGTAATGCGCCGTCACGGCAGCCCGATGCATTTCCGCGAAGTAGCTGACAACATTTCGAAAACCTTTCATAGGAAGACTCACTATGCCACTTGTCACAACGAACTGATCAAAGATCCTCGTTTTGTCTTGGTTGGCCGAGGAATGTATGCCCTGGCCGAATGGGGTTACAAAGCTGGCATTGCCCGCGACATCATCCGAGACATTTTGAAGCGCGAGGGCCCGATGACCAAAGACCAAGTGGTGGAGAAGGTAATGAAGGAGCGCTACTTTAAGAAAAATACCATTTTGGTAAACTTAGTGAACTCGAAATATTTCAAGAAAAACAGAAACGGACTCTACACAACTGTCTAAAAATAACAAAAAAAACCCCACCTAGGTGGGGTTTTTTTTGTTGAGGTTTGTTTATAAAAGTATTAAAATACAAGTATCTATGGATACCAAGAAAGTCTGCCAAAGCTGTAAGAATGATTTTCTGATCGAGCCGGAAGATTTTAGATTTTATGAAAAAATACATGTTCCTCTGCCGACTTTTTGTCCCGAATGTCGGCTTATTCGTCGACTGGCTTATCGGGAATCCAGAAATCTTTATAAAGACAAGTGTGAAAAATGCGGAAAAGATATTATCAGCATATTTGCGGAAGATTCTGGTTTAAAGGCATATTGCTCTTCTTGTTGGTGGGGGGATGGGTGGGAGGCGGCGGACTACGGAAGAAAATATGATTTTTCCCGGTCGTTTTTTGAACAATTCCATGAATTGCAAAAAATTGTTCCCCGAGAAGCCACCGGACAAAAAAATGTTGAAAATTGCCAGTATTCAAACGGGGATGTTCAATGTAAAAATTGCATGCTGACATTTGACTGCGTTGAATCAATCAACTGTTATAGTTGCCAGGTAGCCATTTTTTCTAAGGATATTATAGATTCGGATAGTGTTTTAAATGCGGATCATACCTATGAACTGCTTGGATCAAACAACATATACAACACAAAATTTGCTTACTTTTCGAATGATTGTATAGATTCAGCTTTTCTTTTCAACTGCCTTAGCTGCACGAGGTGTTTCGGTTGTGTGAATTTGCGCAATAAAAAGAATTATATTTGGAACAAGCCCTACACTAAAGAAAATTATGACAAGGAAATTTTGAAATGGGATCTTGGAAGTTATAAAAATATTTTAAGAGCGAAAGAAAAATTTATGGAGTTGTATTATGAAACCCCCCGGCGTTTCGCGTTAATAAAAAATTCAACGGAAGTTACCGGAGAAGATATTTTAAATTCAAAAAACTGCAAAAACTGCTTCTTTACCAGGAATGGAGTGGAGAATTGCAAATATGTTTTTGCTTGTGGCCTTCTTTTAAAAGACAGCATGGATGCTACTTTCGGTGGAGATAGATCGGAAATATTTTATGAAACTTCCGGCGGAATACAGTCGAATCATTGCTTTTTCGGTCGAGCGTCTTATAGCTCGCACCATTTACAATATTATGATAGGGTTTTTAATTGCTCTAATTTATTTGGCTGTGTCCATCTTCGAAATAAACAATATTGCATTCTGAATAAACAATATACTAAAGAGGAATACGAAAAATTAATACCAAAAATAATAAAACAAATGAATGATTTGCCCTATATCGACAAAAAGGGCAGAGAATATAAATACGGAGAATTTTTTCCGAGTGAGTTATCTTTGTGGGCATATAATGAATCCTGGGGTAATAAATATTTTCCCTTAAAAAAAGAAGAGGCTCTAGTCCGTGGTTTCAATTGGCGAGAAGATCCGGAAAGGGATTACAGAATTACAAAAAAAACAGCCGATTTGCCTGACCATATAAAAGATGTTTTTGATTCTATTTTGGATGAAACGATTGAATGTGAACATTTTGGAAAAGACTGCAATCAATCCTGCACCAAAGTTTTCAAAATTTTACCGAACGAACTGAAATTTCTCCGACAAATGAATTTGGCCCTGCCTCGCCTTTGTCCAAATTGTCGGCATTGTGAAAGATTAAATTTCACTAATAATATTAGTAAGTTATGGAAAAGAAAATGCATGAAACCAGGTTGCAGTAATGAATTTGAGACGGCTATCTCGCCGGACCGCAAAGAGATTGTCTATTGTAAAGAATGTTACCAAGCGGAATTTATATGAACAGAATCAAGACAAAACTGAAGCTTTTGAGATATACGCTACCTCTTTTGTTCCAAACAGTCAGATTTAGGCTGAAAATCTTCTTTCGCAAGCGGTTTTGATATGTTTACTTTAAGAAACTGTTATATTAAAATATAGATATGCTCGACATCCTGATAACCGTTGCCAATTTCGCGCTTAGCGTTATTCTTTGGCTTTCACCGCTTATTGGCACGGTAATTTTCGGTGCTATTGCTTGGAAGTTGTGGTTACATTATATCCAACAGGATTTTATTTCCGGGATCGACTTCACTCTGCTTGAAGTCATACCGCCTCGCGACGTTCTTCGTTCGCCGAGAGCGATGGAGCTTTTTTTGGCGAACGCTCTGTATCACAAGAGTCGAAAGGGCGGGGTGGAAGAGTTTTGGCAGGGAGCGGTCTGGTTTTGGTATTCTTTGGAAATAGCTTCCATTGATGGACAAGTTCATTTTTTTGTTCGAACCCCGACTCGAATAAAAGGATTGATTGAAACTCAAATGTATGCCCAGTATCCTCAAGCTCAAGTAAGGGAGGTGGAAGATTATACTTTGGCTGTGGATAAAATTACGGCCGACAGCGAATATAATCTGTGGGGTTGCGAGTTCAAGCTGGCTCGGCCCGAAGCTTTTCCGATTAAAACTTATACTGATTTCGGCCTCGATAAAGATCCGAAAGAAGAATTTAAAATTGATCCAATTTCCGGCTTGGTTGAACTTTTTGGCTCGATTAAAAAAGGAGAACAAATGTGGGCTCAACTAGTAATTACTCCCGCTCTTAAGAAGAAGTATCACACTCAGGGGACTTGGTTTGGGAAACATGATTGGGTGGAAGAAAGCAAGTTGCAGATTCTTAAAATATTAAAACCATATATAGGGGAAAGAAAGAGAGAAAGTAAACCAGGAACCTATTCTTTGGAAGTACGTTCTCCGGGGTTTATGGATGAAATGATTAAGGCATCTGCCAGAAAAATAACCAAAGTAGGTTTTGAAACCGGCATCAGGATTTGCTATGTGGCTAAAAGAGATGTTTTTGACATGAGTAATCGGAGAAATATGCGTCTTATTTTTAGACAATACGCGACGCCATTTTCCAACGAATTGGAACGTTTCAATTCCACCCAGGCCGATGCTTTCGGCAGCAATTTTTTTACCAGCTTCTTCTTGATTTCTCAAAAAACCATTACTCGCTTGGCGAATCGTATGCTCGAAGAGTACCGCGAACGTGCTTTCTACTATTTACCGCTTAGACATCATCTTTCTTTATATATTCCTTGGCCGCTTTCGCCGTATATCTTTCCGAATTATTTTCATCACAAGACTTTTGTCCTAAACGTGGAGGAACTGGCTACTCTCTGGCATTTCCCAGGCCAGATTTTGAAAGTGCCTACCTTGGAGCGCATCGAGTCCAAAGAAGCTTCACCGCCTACCAATCTGCCTGTGTAATATATGGAAAACATCCCACCGGAAAACAATACTCAAGTTCCATTGGCGGAATATTCCAAATTGAATTTCTCCAGGCACCCGCTTGCTTTTTTTTCAGCCGGGGCGATATTATTTCTGGGCTTTTTCTATTTTCTTGCTTTTAGCGCTCCTCTTCATTTTCCGAAAGGGATCGTTGTTAGTATCACCAAAGGCGAAACTCTCCGAAGTATTTCTCTGGAACTAAAAGAGAAACGAGTAATCCGTTCCCGAACTTCTTTTGAAGCTTTCGTGATTTTATTTGGAGGAGAAAGACATATCGCCTTGGGTGATTATTTATTTGAAAGCAAAATGCCGGTATTTGAAGTTGCCAGTCGAATTGCCGGAGAAAAGAGACACTTGGGTTCGGTTAGAATAACTATTCCAGAAGGTTTCGATGTAGAGGAGATTGCGGACACAGTTTCGCCCAAACTTCCGAATTTTAATCGGGATAGGTTCCTAGCCCAAGCGCGGGAAGGATATCTTTTTCCGGATACTTATTTTTTCCTTTCTTCCAATGACGAGCGCGATGTGCTCGGATATCTTTCCGATAATTTTGAGAAAAAAACAAAACCGCTTTCCAGAGAGATCGCCGTTTCCGGCAAGACGGGAAGCGAGATCATTACCATGGCGTCTTTGATCGAAAGGGAAGCCAAAGGAGATGCTGATCGCGGTTATATTTCCGGAATTCTCTGGAATCGGCTCAATAAAAATATGCCACTTCAAGTTGATTCGGCTCCAGATACCTACAAGAAGAGGGGTCTGCCCGAGCATCCTATCTGTAATCCTGGATTGGCATCAATCAGGGCCGCTCTCCATCCTGTAAAATCAAACTTTTTGTATTATTTACATGATGGGGCTGGCAATATCCACTATGCCCGCACATTCGAAGAGCATAAAGCTAACAAGTTAAAATATTTAAAATAATGAAAAAACACAATTTGGCTTTTATTGATATCGAAACAACCGGCCTGGATGTGCTTCGGCACGAGATTCTTGAGATTGGGTGCGTAATTACCGACCACAAACGGAAGGTGCTTCTGGAATTCGAAATAAAAATACAGCCGGAACATGTCGAAAATGCCGACCCGATGGCCATCAAAGTAAATCATTTTCGTGATCGCGATTGGTCGGAGGCTATCCCCCTCGATGATGCGCTCAAAATTTTTGCCGAAAAAACAAAAGATTGCATTATGGTAGGCCAAAATGTTGCCTTCGATTCCGGTTTTTTAGAATACAACTTCAACAAATTGAAAATGAAAAACACTCTCTTTTATCATCGGCTGGATACGATCTCAATCGCTTGGGCAAAACTAAATCATAAAACCGATATTGACCATTATTCTCTGCGAGAGCTTTGCAAATATTTCGGCATCAAAAACGAACACCCGCATAGCGCTCTTTCAGATGCCCGTGCGACTTACGAACTTTATGAAAAACTGATGGCCATTTAGACAGCTACAGGAGGATTTTGATTTTCGGCGACAGCCGATGTTTTAAGGTTGGGCCCATACTTATTGTCGCCCAGGGTGCTATCCATTACATAAAAGATAATGAGAACGATCCAGCCAACGATCGGAACCAAACAGAGAAGAAGCCACCAAGCGCTTCGATTGGTGTCGTGCAATCGGCGTGCTCCTACCGCCAAAGACGGAAGCAAGACTGCCAGGCTGTAAAGATTGCCAATCCATTTCAGATTGGTGTTCACGCTTTTTCCTAGAATACCCAAAATAATTCCCAAGATCATGCCGATGATCATATTCACGAGAACGAACATCCAGTATTCTTTTCTGGTTGCTCGTCCCTTAAACACCACGTACTTTTTTAAAACATCTGTGTAATAATGCATAAATATTAAGCTAATTTGCAAACATTGATAATATGGTTATTATAACAATAATGGTCAAGAACAAAAAGGGAAAAACTGCCTCTGGTGGGCGGGGCCGAACCGTGTTTGTGGGGATGTCAGGGGGAGTAGATTCTTCCGTTTCCGCCGCGATCCTCAAAAAACAAGGCTATAATGTTGTTGGCGTCTTTATCCGTACCTGGCATCCGGAGTTTTTAACCTGCACCGAAGAAATAGAACGGCTGGATGCTATGCGAGTGGCCGCCCACTTGGATATCCCTTTTTTAACTTTCGATTTTGAAGAAGTTTACAAGCGCGAGGTAGCTGACTACATGATCGCCGAATATCGCGCTGGCCGAACACCAAATCCGGATGTAGTGTGCAATCGTGAAATAAAGTTCGGAGCTTTTCTCAAAAAAGCTCTTTCGATGGGGGCAGACTATGTGGCGACCGGACACTATGCGCGGAATATAATAAAAAAGGAAAATTCAAAAGATTTCCCCGCCTTCGCCCTCGGAGTCAAGAGGACAGGGAACCCACGACTCCTAAAATCTTTTAATTTTCCTTTTTTATTAGTAAAAGCCGTTGATCCCGCCAAAGACCAGACCTATTTTCTTTGGACGCTCAAACAAGAACAACTTGGGAGAATTCTTTTCCCGGTTGGGCATTTAAATAAAACGGAAGTCAGAAAGCTGGCCCAAAAGTTCAAGCTTCCGGTGGCGGAGAAAAAAGATAGTCAAGGAATTTGCTTTTTAGGAGCGGTGGACCTAAAAGAATTTTTGAAACACTATATCAAAGAAAAGAAAGGCGAGGTTGTTCTCGTCCCGAGCGATGAGGGGGGAGAGAAAAAAGAAATTATCGGATATCACTCCGGGGCTGTTTTTTATACGCTTGGCGAGAGACATGGATTTACCATTACCAAAAAGAATCCGAATGACGGCGCGTATTATGTGGTCGGGAAAGATGTGAAGGAAAATATTTTATATGTGTCTCGAAATTCCGGCGCAAGGAATTTTCTTGAAACTGCGCCCTCGGAGACAAAAGGACAGGGGACCCACACGTTTCTTAAAAATTCTTCGCGCCGGAATTTTAAGATAAAAGACGTTAATTGGATTTCCGGCATTCCGCCCGCTTTTAACTTTCAACTTTCTACTTTTAACTTACTTTGCCAGATTCGTTATCACGGAGAATTTTTGCCTTGCCAAGTGAAGATAAAAAACAAAACCGAAACAGAAATAATTTTTTCGCATCCGACTATGGTGGCACCCGGACAGTCGGTGGTTATTTACAGCAAAGATGTTTGCCTGGGCGGAGGAATAGTTACCTAAGCCCCGTAGTAGACTTTGAAAAAAGTCTTGCTTTAGGGTAGAATAAAAGGAATATGATACATTTTTTCGCGCAAAATAATGAGATAATTTTAAAACTAACGTTAGCGGTTCTGTTTGGTATGTTGATCGGGGCAGAACGATATTTGGTTCACAAGGAAGCGGGGCTCAAAACGCATGCACTGGTATCAATGGGTTCGGCTCTTTTTGTTATTATTTCCGAAATGTTAACGGAGAAATTTGCCGGAATAAACGGTTTCAATCCGATTCTGATGGCTTCCAACATTATCATCGGTATCGGTTTCTTGGGCGCCGGAGCGATCATCCTGCGAGGTGAACGCTTGATGGGTCTTACTACTGCCGTTGGTTTTTGGGTGACCGCCGGGATAGGCATGGCGGCCGGTTTTGGGCTCTTTGGATTGGCTGTCATTTCGACCGTGCTAGTTCTCATTATTTTAATAGTGATGAATATTATAGAACGGCCACTGCTTCGAATCTCGGAAAAAGAAATTCTGTCGGATAAAAATTAATTATCAGTTAAATTAAAAACGGAATGCAATCGAGCGAGATCAGATCAAGATTTTTAAAGTTTTTCGAATCACGAGGACACAAAGCTGTTCCTTCTTCTTCGCTTGTGCCAGAAAACGATCCGTCGGTGCTTTTTACGACGGCCGGAATGCATCCTCTTGTTCCTTATTTATTGGGAGAAAAACATCCACTAGGAAAACGCTTAGTAGATTTCCAAAAGTGTATTAGAACGGGAGATATAGACGAAGTTGGTGATTATTGCCATCATACTTTTTTTGAAATGTTGGGTAACTGGTCTTTAAATGATTATTTTAAAAAAGAAACAATTGAGTGGAGTTACGAATTCTTAACATCTCCCGATTGGCTTGGTTTGGATAAAAATAGAATTGCTGTTTCGGTTTTTAAAGGAGATGAGAGTGCACCTTTTGATGAAGAATCTTTTAACATTTGGAAAAATTTAGGAATAGATGAAAAGAAAATTGCTAAATTGCCGAAGAAAAATAATTGGTGGGGCCCAGCAGGGGAAACTGGACCATGTGGGCCGGATACGGAAATATTTTACTGGGTAGGAGGCCTAAAAAATATTCCAGAGGGTTTTAATGATGACAATCCATTTTGGCTTGAAATCTGGAATGATGTTTTCATGGAATATAATAAAAATAAAGAAGGTAAGTTTGAAAAATTGGCACACCAGAACGTCGATACTGGGATGGGCTTGGAAAGAACTTTGGCAATAGTAAATAATTTTGATGACAATTATAGAACCGAACTTTTTTGGCCAATAATTGAAAAACTTCAAGAACTATCAGGCAAAAAATACGAAAAAGAACCAAAATCGATGCGCATTATTGCTGACCATATAAAAGCCGGTACCTTTATTCTTGGTGACGAAAAAGGAATAGTTCCTTCAAATAACGGTCAGGGATATATTTTACGTCGCTTGATTCGTAGAGCAATCAGGCACGGGAAACAAATAGGGATAAAATCATTTACTAAAGAAATAGTTGAAATTGTAATAGAAATTTATAAGGATACTTATCCGGAATTATTAAAAAACAAAAATTTTATTTTAAATAATTTTAAACAGGAAGAAGAAAAGTTTGAAAAAACTTTAGAAAATGGGCTAAAAGAACTTCAAAAAATGGCTTTAGGGATATGGGAAAAATCTCAAAACGGTCAAGTTGTTGAAACAGCAGGGTTAAAACTTAATGGGAAAAATCTTTTTATTCTATATTCAACTTATGGTTTTCCTTTTGAATTAAGCATTGAAGAATATAATCAATATCTACCTAAATTTATTGAATCTGGGTATGCTAAAAAAGACGATATATTAACAGAAAATAAAATTAAAATATTAAAAAAAGAATTTGATTTCGAATTTAATAAACACCAAGAACTTTCACAAACGGCTTCCGCTGGAATGTTCAAGGGCGGACTGGTAGATGCAGGTGTTGAAAGTAAAAAATTACACACAGCCACGCATTTACTGAATGCAGCGCTACGGATAGTGCTTGGTGACCACGTTATACAAAAAGGGAGCAATATTACTGCCGAACGACTTCGCTTTGATTTCACTCATCCACAAAAAATGACCGACGAAGAAAAGGAAAAAGTGGAAGAAATTGTCAATCAAAAAATTGTCGAAAAATTGCCGGTTAGTTTTGTAGAGATGCCGAAGATCGAAGCAGAAAAAATTGCAGTGCATTCTTTTAGCGAAAAATATGGCGAGCTGGTAAAAGTTTATTCTATTGGCGATGAGAAATCAGGCTATTTCAGTCGAGAATTCTGTGGCGGCCCGCATGTGGAAAATACCGGAGAGCTCGGAACCTTTAAAATCCTAAAAGAAGAAGCAGTTTCGGCCGGAGTTCGACGTATCAAGGCGGTTCTTTTGTAGCTTTTTTTGTGGTACAATTTGGGTATGGATATTTTTGGAGGAGCTCTAGGCAAAAACGAACTGGCATTAGTCTTTGATGTTGGTTCTTCTTCGGTTGGAGCCGCTCTTTTTCTTTTAGAAGATAATGGGTCGCCTAAAATCATTTACTCCGTTCGTGAGCGGATAACTCTGGAAAAAAAGCTAAGCTTTGAGCGCTTTTTAGACCTAACTTTAAAGTCTCTCGAGATCGCAGCCAGCCAGGTTTGTTCCGCCGGGTTTGGCGCACCCAAGAAAACTTTTTGTGTTTTGGCTTCTCCGTGGTACGAATCGCAAACTCGCAGTATCATTCTTAAGAAAGACACCCCCTTCGTATTCACTTCCAAGTTGGCCAACAGTCTGGTCAAAAAAGAGATCGAACTTTTTGAGGAAGAATGCAAGAAGAAATATGCCGACGAAGGCAAGGGCAAGATCGTCCCGATTGAACTCAAGAATATGCAAATTCTCTTGAATGGTTATGTTGCCCCAGAACCACTGGACCAAAAAGTCACCGAACTTGAAATGACCATTTTTGTTTCGATGATGTCAGAAGAGGTTTTAGAAAAAATGAAAGGGTCGGTAGGCCGGCATATTCACGCGAAGAATATGAAGTTTTCTTCTTTTGCTATGGCGTCTTTTGCGGTAGCCCGGGACGTTTTTGTGCATCAAGACAATTTCATCTTGATCGATATTGGCGGAGAGGTGACAGATGCCTCGATGATCAAAAAAGATGTTTTACGTTCCTCGACTTCTTTTCCAAAAGGACGCAATTTCTTTATCCGCGGGGTAGCTGGCATCCTGGATTGCTCGCTAGACGAAGCGATAACGGATATTACTCTCTATAAAAATGGGCATATCGAAGATACTGCCTTAAAAAAGATCGAGCCGGTAATCAATAAACTCCGGAGCGAATGGCTTTCCAGTTTTCAGGAAGCACTGGTTAGTCTTTCGAATGATATTTCCATCCCTGCCACTATTTTCCTGACGGTGGATCAGCCCCTTTCCGACTTCTTCACTGAGACGATAAAATCCGAACAGTTCAATCAATATACTTTGACCGAATCAAAGTTCAAAATAGTGTATCTGGGAAGCCAAGCCCTTCATGGCATAGCCTTATTTGCAGACAATGTTGCTCGAGACTCGTTTCTTATTATCGAAGCTATTTACATTAATCGTTTTTTACATAGCAAATAATTTATGACCCAGAGAGTTTTACAGGATTTTAATATCAAGAAAAAAAAGGTGCTACCTCCGCCTCCACCTTTGCCGCGGGAAGAAATACCTCCCCGACTTAGGGAAAATAGACATGAAAAGATCAGAGAAAAAAGGAGTCCGCGCTACGGGCTTTGGGTTCTGGCGGCCGCTTCCATTATTATTCTTTTTTTCGCCATCTCTTCCATTTTTTCAAGCGCTAAAATAACCATCAATCCGAAGACCAAAGATTTTGTTTTAAGCCAGGCTCTTTCAGCCACCAAAAAAACAGAGAGCGGCGTTCTTTCCTACGACCTGGTAACCCTCTCCGGAGAAGAATCGAAACAAGTGACAGCCGGAGCCGAACAAGAGTATCTGATTTACGCGGGTGGCACCGTCCTCATTTACAATGCTTATACTTCTGCCAAACAAACCTTTCCCATGGGAACCAAGCTGGAAGGTTCAAACGGAAAAATTTATAAAATAGATACTAAAATAATCGTGCCGGGCATGGCTAAAAACGGTACCCCCGGCAAGGTGAGTGTTGGAATTTCTGCCGTCAGTCCGGGTGAAGAATACAATAGCGGTCCGATTGATTTTAAGATTGTTTCCTTAAAAGGCACAAGAAAATATGCCAAGATATACGGCCGGTCGGTGGAAGAAATCGGGGGAGGCCTCTCGGGGAAATCTCGTCAGGTAAGTAAAGCAGATAGAGAGAAGGCGGCCGCTGAACTTACTGAGGCACTTTCGACCAAACTTTTTCAAAAAGCCAAAGACCAGACTCCCAAAGACTTTGTTCTTTTCTCAGATGCGAATTATGTAAGCACCGAAGACCCGATCATTGGTGGGGTGGGCGAGGATGGCATGGCGAAGGTTAGCGTAAAGGGAACATTTTACGGAGTTCTTTTCAATCAGAAAGATTTAACTAGAAAAATAACCGACTCGCTCCTAGACGATGCGTCCAAGTCCGACGATGTATATATTCCCAATCTAGCCGGGCTAAAGATAACCCTGGAGAACAAAAACGAAATGCTTTTTACTGATGCTACAGATATAAATTTCGGCCTTTCCGGGCCGATGAAAATAGTCTGGCGAGTTGATGCCGGCAAAATCATTGCCAGTGTTCTAGGTAAGAGCAAAAGTGAATTCAGTCAAATTCTTTCCAAGTATTCCAATATCGATTCCGCAAATCTTTCGATCAAGCCGGCCTGGAAATCCTCCATCCCCGATAAAAGCAAAAAAATCCAAATTACCATAAACTACCCGTAGTAATTTTATGGAAACCAAAAAATGTGGGAAGTGTAAAAGCGAATTCGTAATCGATCAAAATGATCATAATTTTTATGAGCGGATGCAAGTACCGGCGCCCCTTAATTGCCCGACTTGTCGGCAACAAGGGCGTATGCTTTTTAGGAATTTTAAAACGTTTTACAAACGTCCTTCGGACAAATCAGGCAATATGATTATCTCGATGTATAACCCGGATGTGCCTTTTCCAGTATGGAGCAGAGAAGAATGGTGGGCGGATGATTGGGGTGCGGAAACCTATGCCATGAATCTTGATTTATCTCGGCCATTTATCAAGCAAGTTGGTGAATTGGCAAATAAGGTGCCGCGTTTTTCAATAATGAATACAAAAAGCGAGAACTGTGTTTACTCCAACATGACCTGGAGGTCAAAAAATTGTTATTTCATTTTTGGCTGCGTAGAAGATGAAAATTGCGATTATGGACACATTGTCTGGAATTCTTTGGACTGCGTGGATAATTTATATGTATATAAATGCGAACTTTGTTATGAATGCATAGATTGTTTGGGTTCAAATAAATTATTGTATTGTCAAGAATGTGAATCGTGCGTAGATTCTATCGGCTTATATGACTGTCGAGATTGTATAAACTGTATTGGCTGTGTAAACCTGCGTCACAAAAATTATTGTATTTTTAATCAACAAGTTACCAGAGAAGAATATGAAGAATTTCTCAAAAAATATCCCATAAATGATGAGGCAAGTATTTTATATATATTAGGAAAAAGAGAAGAGTTGAGAAAAAAATTACCCACTAGATCAGTTGCCGGTTCTCATAACACCAATGTTTCCGGGGACCATATTTACAATGCTAACAATGTTCAATATTCTTTCGATATAAAGGGTGGAGAAAATTGCAAATATTGTTTTACTGGCGGAAGACTGCTTGAATCTTATGATATTTCTTTCAATCCAGGCATAGAATACAGCTATCAAACGCTTGCCTCTATCGGCAATACGAACCTGATTGCTACGCATCTGGTAAATGATTCAGGTTATGTTTATTATTCCGAGGCCTGCTATAACTGTAAAAATTGTTTTGGCTGTTTTGGCTTGAGAAATAAAGAATATCACATATTGAATAAAAAATATGAGAAAGAAGAATATGAGCGTCTTGTGCCGAAAATTATCGAGAACATGAGAGCAAGTGGAGATTGGGGAAATTTTTTTCCGATTGAGCAAAGCCCTTTTGGCTATAATGAATCTATCGCAAATGAATATATGCCCTTACTAAAATCAGAAGCGCTTGCACAAGGGTTTCGTTGGCGAGAAGATATCCCGTGTACTCGCGGGCAAGAAAATTGCAGTCATAAAGATTTATCGAAAGACCCCGAAAAGTATAAAGATGAAGAACTGCTCGATAAGATTTTAAAATGTGAAACATGCGACAAAAATTACCGTCTAATCGGCCGGGAGATTGCTTTTTACAAGAGAATGAAATTAGCTGTTCCGGCAAAATGTTTCAATTGTCGGCACCAGGCGCGAATGAATGCAAGGAATCCGCGATTTTTAAATGAAGCAATCTGTGTATCTTGCGGAAATAAGACTCTGACTACTTATCCGAAAGAAAAGCATAAAGCTTACAAAATCTATTGCGAAGATTGTTACAAGAGAGAAGTGAATTAGAGATGGAAACGAAAACACATTCGACAAGCTCAGTGTCTGCGACTTGCCAAAATTGCAAGAACGACTTCACCATCGAGCCGGACGATTTTTCTTTCTACGAAAAAATCAAAGTTCCACCGCCGACTTTTTGTCCGGAATGCCGACATCAACGACGCTTGGCAATCAGAAATGAACGAGTTTTCTATTATCGGACTTGTGGTTCTTGCGGCGAACGGATAATTTCATATTATCATCCGGAGAAAAAACAAGTTGTTTGGTGCCCAAAGTGCTGGTGGGGAGATAAATTGGATGCTCTCTCATACGGGCGCGAATTTGATTTTTCAAAGCCTTTCTTTGAGCAATTCAAAGAACTTCATGACATTGTACCGACTCTGTCATTAGATATCGTTAATTGTAAGGACAGCGAGTATGTAAGCTATTGTGGTGATGACAATTTCTGTTATTTTGATATTGCCGGGGAACGCAATGAATACTGCTACTTTTGTAAATTTGTGAAATATTCCAAAGACTGTTTGGACTGCTCCTTTGTGTATAATTCAGAGCTCAATTATGAATGTGTAAATTGTCATAAAATCTACGGCTCCACTTTTCTTGATAAATGTACCGATTGTAGCAATTGCCACTTTATGTATGATTGTCGGGGATGCGTGGATTGCTGGGGGTGCTGGAATTTGCGCAATAAGTCCTATCATATTTTTAACAAACCGTACTCCAAGGAAGAATACCAAAAGATAGTTTCAGGATTCAACGGGAAATCTTTTTTGGCTCTTGGGTTGCTAAAGGAAAAATTTGAAGAAATGTCCAAGGGGAAGATTGTGAAATATGCAACCTTGATAAATAGTACTTTTTCGACCGGCGACGATTTATACAATTCCAGAAATGTAAAAAAAAGTTTCGATATCAGTGAAGCAGAAAACAGCAAGTGGCTTTATGATGTGCTTGATGCAAAAGAGTGCTACGACATAGACTTTTCGCTTTACAAGCCTTCGTTTGACATTGAACTCATCAGTACTCTCAATCTTGGCAATTGTGGCTTTTCCAGCGCGACGCATTATTCAAACAATGTTTGGTATTGCAACAAATGCAACAACTCCTCGGATCTTTTTGGATGTATCTCGGTAAATAAAAAGAAATACTGCATTTTAAATAAACAATACTCCAAGGAGGAATATTTAAAATTACGGGAAAAGATAGTTGAACATATGAAAAAAACAGGGGAGTGGGGACAATTTTTCCCAATCGGAACAAGCGGTTTTGGATACAATGAAACGGTAGCACAGGAATATTACCCGCTTACAAAAGAAGAGTGCGAACAAAGAAACATTCTCTGGTGGGACAAGATAGGTGGAACTTATGGCAAAGAAACATTTAGCCAGGAATTACTACCCGACAGCATAGAAAATGTCGGGGAAGAATTCTTGAAAGAAGTTTTGGCGTGTTCCTGCGGACGCAATTATAAAATTGTCTCGTATGAGTTTCGGCTTTACAAAAAAATAGGGTTACCGATTCCAAGAAAATGTCCCAATTGCCGGCACGAAAAAAGAAACGAGACTGCGGGCACAAGAAAACTCTGGCGCCGAAAATGTATGCATCCTGGTTGCCAGAACGAATTCGAAACCAGTTACGCCCCGGACCGACCAGAGATTATTTATTGTGAAAAGTGTTACCAGCAGGAAGTTTATTAGGACATTTTGCAAAATGACCAAATGATCAAAGAAAGTGAAACTAGACAATGCCAAAATTGTAAAAAAGATTTCGTAATCGAGCCGGAAGATTTTAATTTCTACGAGAAAATCAAAGTTCCACCGCCGACTTTTTGTCCGGAATGCCGTTTTCAGCGCCGGATGAGCTGGCGAAACGAACGGGCGCTTTATAAACGCCCATGCGATTTGTGTAAAAAAAGTTTTGTTGCTATGTACCCGGAAAGTGCTGTTTTTCCGGTTTATTGCAAAGACTGTTGGTATTCAGACAAATGGGATGCTACGGCCCATGGTAGAGATTATGATTTTTCAAAAACCTTTTTTGAGCAATGGAAAGAACTTTCTAGAGTGGTTCCCAGGATTGGGATTTTCCAAAGAAGCGTTGTGAATTCTCCGTATTCAAACATGGTTGGAGAGTCTAAGAATGTTTATCTGTCTATTTCTGTTATCCTTGGTTCCGAAAATGTTTTCTATTCTTGGTCAGTAGATAAATCTTTCTATATTTTTGATTGCTTTAATGTTAAAGAATCCGAAAATTGCTATGAAAACGTAGAAGGAGAAAAAAATTACAACTGTCAACATATTAATCTTTCTCGGAATTGTTTGGACTCGTCTTTTTTAATAGACTGTGTTAATTGTTCTAATTGCACTCTTTGCTCAAATTTACGAAACAAAGAATTTTATTTTCAAAATAAACAACTCACAAGGGAGGAATATGAAAAAAAACTTAAAGAACTGAATTTAGGAAGCAGAAAGGGAAGAATAATTGTTGAGAAAGAATTTAAAAAAATCTGCGAAGAAGCTTTTTATCGTTACGCCAATATCGTTAAGGGCGTGAATTCAACTGGGAATAATTTATTAAATGTAAAGAATTGCAAGATTTGTTTTAATGTTTCTAATTCAGAAGACATAAAGTATTGCTATAGGGCTGTTCCGGGGAAAAATTGTATGGACATGGATTATGGAGGCAAGGGAGAATTAATGTACGAATATAATACGGGAGCTTTAAACGATTATAACGTTAAATTTTCATATTCTGCTTTCGATTCGGTACAAAACGCGGAGTATGTGGAATCTTGCATTTCCGGCAGAGATCTTTTTGGGTGCATAAGCATGAAAAGCAAAGATTGCTCAGTTTTAAATAAGGTTTATTCAAAAAAAGATTTTGAAGTTCTCCGTGAAAAAATTATAAACCACATGAAGGAAATGCCGTATTTGGATAAGAAGGGGAGAATATACAAATATGGAGAATTTTTCCCAATTGAATTGTCTGTCTTTGCTTACAATGAATCAACCGCATATGATTTTATCCCGCTTTCAAAAGAAGAAACATTGACACAGGGTTATTCCTGGAGAGATCCAGAAGAAAAAAAATACAATATTACCCTGGAAACGGAAAACATTCCCGATGATATAAAAAATGTTAGCGAGG